>Ga0315282_10000889_pt1 | contig 58499 bp, 55 predicted proteins | sample YL17G07_20_MG_FD_203693 | JGI IMG/M metagenome (GOLD analysis project Ga0315282, IMG submission 203693) | Sediment microbial communities from Yellowstone Lake, YNP, Wyoming, USA - YL17G07_20 | ecosystem: Environmental > Aquatic > Freshwater > Lake > Sediment | place: USA: Wyoming | collected...
ATTTGCTCTTGGCAATACAACTGTTTATTGTAATGCTGTAGATGCTGCGGGGAATCATGCGGTTCAGACATCTTTTAATGTGAATGTTGTTGATACAACTCCTCCGGTAACAACTCTAACAATTGGAGATCCTAAAAATTTACCAGATGTTTCAATAAACACAGAGTTTAGCTTGGGCGCAGTTGATACTGGCTCTGGAGTCAACCACAGCGAATATCAGTTTGATAGTGATAGTGGAACCTGGACTATTTTCGTAAGCGCATTTAAGGCTCCGAGCTTAGGTAGTCATATACTTTATTATCGAAGTGTTGACCAGGTTGGAAATGTGGAGGGTGAACAACACCTTGATATAATTGTGGGAGCCACAATTTTAACAAACAATGGTACTTATTCAGGTCAATATTCTGACTCTGTTAATCTTTCAGCAACTTTAACTGATAAAGCTTTGAGTGCTGGGCTTTCAGGGAAAACAATAACCTTCACTATAGGAAGTCAATCTACAACTGGAACAACTGACAGCAACGGAGTGGCAACAGCTTCAATTAACTTGAGCCAATCATCAGGAAGCTATAATTTGGTTGCCACTTTTGCGCAGGATAGTGGAAACCAGGGAAGTTCTGACAGTGATGGGTTCACCATCAACAAGGAGAACACAGCCATAGCTTACCTTGGCGACTCTTTTGTTAGTACAGCTGGACCAACAATAACATCAGCCCCAGTTCAACTTTCAGCAAAGTTGACTCAGGATAATGATAGTTACCCAGGAGACTTAACAAAAGCAAAGGTGACATTTATGCTAATTGGACCAAATGCTATGTCATCAATAACAGTCAAGGACATTCCTGTCAACTCGGCGGGAGATGCTCTTACCACGGCTAATGTTCCTGTAGGTACTTACCGGATATTTGTAAGAATTAGTGATGGTAATACTTATTGGATACAAAAACCTGCAGGCACAGGAAGTTTAACAGTTGATCTAGGCGACAACGAGCAGAGAGTAACTGGTGGCGGATGGGTTGCTGATGCTCTAAGCGCTAATGGTAAAGATAATTTCGGTTTCACAGTTTACTACAACAAAAACAGCGATCCAAAAGGCAACTTCTTATTTATGTTTAGAGGAACTGACGGCTATGATTATCAGTTGAAGAGCAACAGCTGGGCCAAAGGTGGATTATCTTTCACAGGCACTAACACATCTTTCTTCACTGCCAAAGCTACTCTTAGCAAGATTGACAGAGTGACTGGTGAAGTTGCTTCTTCAGATGGCAGCTATACATTTGTAGTGAATATCCAGGACCGTGACCTCAATATTAAGCCGATTAAGACACCAGATACATTTTCCATAACGATATTTGACTCAACTAAAAATATCTGGAAACAATTAGGAACGCCAACAAGTCAAATCCCGATAGGAGGCGGCAATATAGTGATACATAGCAATTAGCTAAAGTATTCAATTTTTTTTATTTAATTTTTTTTTAGCCATACAATCACCCCATATGGGATAGTATAAGTTTCTTTACATATATCATGCTGGCGGTAAAAAATAAAGATGTAATTTTTCTACAAAGCCTATTTTTTCAATGAAAACTTTAATGGTTCATATCTCCATAATTAGCCGCAATCCTGGTTTGTTTCGTAGAGTTTATATACGGTTTTGGTTTCATTCCATGTTTTGTCAGATCATACCTATAAACTTATTTTTCAAAAAAAGTTTAATAGTTCACGTCATAACTTCGGCTTACAGTCCTTTTTCCTTCCGCAGGATTTCTGCCTTATCTACTTTCTCCAGGTAACAAGAGTTTGGGCGGATTTCTCTTTCTGTTTATAAAAGTAGACGAACCAGAAGTGTAAATAGCTTGCGGTGCAAAGAACAGGCTGGGCGGAGTTTGTGTTATTTGATTCTTAAAGTCTGCTTATACTGACCTTTTACGAAGAAATATGACAACAATCTTGTGAAAACTAGATTGCATTTGTCTTGATGAACAGAGTTTTAACGCCAGAAAAAAGAAACATTTATATCAAAGTAAAGGGTTAAAATCTCTATATGAACGGGGGTGAAATAGTATGAAAGTTTTATTGGTAAATGGTAGTCCTCACGTAAAGGGCTGTACATTTACTGCGCTTGAGGAAGTGGCAAAGACGCTAAAAATTGAAGGAATAGAAACTCAAATATTCCATATTGGAACAAAACCTCTGGGAGGATGTACGGCCTGTAGATCGTGCGCAAAAACCGGACGATGCATTTTTCCAGACTCTGTCAATGACTTCCTTGACATTGCTAAAGATGCCGACGGATTTGTATTTGGTTCTCCTGTGCATTATGCGGCAGCAGGTGGGGCAATCACTTCTTTCATGGACCGCGTATTTTATGTAGACATGTTGTCAGGCAAACGGTCTTTTTACCTAAAACCAGCCGCAGCAGTCGTTTCCGCCAGAAGAGCGGGGACAACCGTTGCATTAGACCAGCTTAACAAGTTTTTCACCATTTCGCAGATGCCAATAATCTCTTCTCAATACTGGAACATGGTTCACGGTGCCAAGCCAGAGGACGTAAAAAAAGATTTAGAGGGATTGCAGACTATGCGCGTGCTTGCAAGGAATATGGCCTGGTTCTTAAGATGTAAGGAAGCAGGTATGAAGGTAGGTGTACAACTCCCCACAAAGGAAGAACGTGTGTATACCAACTTCATTCGGGAATGAAGTTGAGGATAAAGAATGAAAAGAAATATCCTTGTGGCTTATTTTTCACATTCAGGCAACACTAGGACAGTTGCTAACCAGATATGTGAAAACGTCGAGGGTGACATTTTTGAAATTCAGTCTGAAAAGCAGTATCATAACGAGTACAACACGGTTGTAAAACAGGCCAAACAAGAATTGGAATCAAGCTACAAACCCAAATTAAAAACAAAAGTTAAGAATATTAAATCATACGATTTGATTATCCTAGGCTATCCCATGTGGTGGGGTACCTTCCCTGCCCCTGTCAAAACTTTTTTGTCGGAATACGATTTTTCTTTAAAAACTGTTATACCATTTTGCACGCATGAAGGAAGTTATTTGGGACGAAGCGTTGAGGACATCAAGAAACTTTGCCCTCAATCAACTGTTCTTGAAGGCCTTGAAGTTCGGGGTGGAGATGTAAAAAATGCACAGAAGAAGGTCTTTGAATGGCTGCGTAAACTTGAAATTTTAAAAAACTAAAAATTTAGGGGAACATTGTGGGGACAATTGTTCCTAGATTCAAAGAGATATCTCATCCATAAATCTAAAAAACAAAAAAGGTAGAAAATTACCTTTGCATTAGAAAAATTATTACAGGCTGCAGAAGAGTTCTATTCAACTTTTTAGAAACATTTTTAAAGCAATGAATAGAATAGATAACAAGATGGCTGAAGCAAATAAATTCGTATTTTGGGCACCAAGAATTTTGATTATAGTATTTGCACTTTTCCTGGCTATCTTTTCTTTGGATATTTTTGACGGAAATTATGGATTCTGGGGAACAATTTTAGGATTATTTGTACATAACATACCATCACTTATTTTACTAGTTATTCTACTAATGTCCTGGAAAAATGGTTTGGTTGGTGGGATCACTTTTATGATTCTTGGGTTTGCCTGTGTTATAGGAACCATAGCTGCATTGTTAATGTTAAATAACGATGCAATTCACCGTCCTTTAATAATAGGACATATTGTTAATCCTATTTTGATAATAGGAAGTATAGTTTTCCTGTTTATAGGCGTATTATTTCTAGTAGGTTGGAAAAAAAATAGGCAAAAGTAAATTGAGTCATGAAACAAAAGGTAATCATAAGAGAAGCCCCAAGTTTGATTTTACAACAGAAGAAATTTAAATACAATCGATTAACCCAAATTTATGAATGTCCCTAAACTAAAAAAAAGACATATCGCAATATTTATAATCCTGCTCATTTTAATAGCTCTAGGGATTTATTATTGCAAGATGGAAAGAAATAAGGTAGTTTTATTGAAAACAAATATGGGAGACATTAAGATAGAATTATTCAAGGATATGCCAATTACTGCTGGAAATTTTGAAAAACTAGTTTCGCAGGGATTCTACAATGGAATAATTTTTCACAGGGTTATTGATGGCTTTATGATTCAGGGAGGGGATCCCACTGGAACAGGAAGAGGGGGTCCAGGTTATGCAATAAAAGATGAGTTTAAAGGACATAGTAATGTTCGGGGAACAATATCAATGGCAAATTCAGGCCCAAACACAGGTGGTAGCCAGTTTTTCATCAATCTGGTTGATAATAATTACTTAGACCCAAAACATCCAGTGTTTGGTCAGGTTATAGCAGGAATGGATGTTGTTGATAAAATAGGAAAGTCCAAGACTGATAGTGGCAATCGCCCACTTGAAGAAGTAAAGATAATTGAAGCGAAGATTGTTTAGATTTTTTTAAGAAAAATGAATTTAAAACTTATTTATTATCTTAATCATGAAATCCACGGGCGTTTTTCAGTTCTTATGCCTTGTTTGTTTTCTCTCAGGTAACAGGAGGATGGGCGGCTTTCTCTTACCGTCTATAAATGTAGACGGACCAGAAGTATTTATATGCTTCGTGGCATTAGTCGGAGTGGGCAGAGTTTGTGATATAGAAAGTTGAAAATCTGCTAATCCTGACTTTTTGCGATGAATATTAATATGTATACCAATGCCAAATATTTATATACTTATTCTAAAGATTAAACCATATGCATAATCACACTCTGGAAAACTGGCAGCATTCGCATAATTTCAATCCAGATAAAAAAGGCATAGAGAAAAAGACTCTAGCTGTCGTTGCCATTACAGTTATTATGATGGTAGCCGAGATTATTTTCGGCTGGCTTAGTCATTCTATGGCTCTTCTTGCAGATGGCTGGCATATGGGAACACACGCATTTGCATTAGGTATATCCCTGGTTGCATATATAATCGCTAGAAAACAAGCCAAAAATAATTGTTTTACTTTCGGGACGTGGAAAATTGAGATTCTTGGTGCGTATTCTAGTGCATTGATATTAGGATTTGTCGCAATAACTATGGTTTATACATCAGTTAATAGGTTGTTGCATCCACTCGGAATACTTTATGATGAGGCAATTATTGTTGCTGTAATTGGCCTTATCGTCAATGTAGTATGCGCTTTCATCCTGAGCAACAAGCATACGCACACTAATACGCATTATCCTACACACGAGAATCATAATGATAAAGACTTAAATCTGAAATCCGCCTATGTCCATGTCATAGCTGACGCTTTAACTTCAATTTTTGCAATCATCGCATTATTGGGTGCAAAGTACTTTGCTTTCAATTGGCTGGACCCGTTAATGGGAATAGTTGGCGCAGTCCTGATTAGTAGATGGGCTTTCATGTTAATTAGGAGTGCTTCAAGCATATTATTGGACTACGAATTGAACCCACCTTTATCTAAGGAAATTAAAGATATTATTGAAGGAGATGGGGACTCTAAAGTATGCGACTTGCATTTATGGAAGGTCTCAGATGAAAAATATGGATGCATCATTTCGCTTGTTTTATCAAAAAAAAGAGATATTGGATGGTATAAGAAAAAGCTGAAGGTTGTTCATGAACTTGCCCATGTAACAATTGAAATTAATGAATGCGGTTGCAACGCTAAATAAGTTGTTTTCTATTTTTCTTTAACTATTTTGTAGCCACAAAAACCATGAGAAAAAGAGAAGCTACCATCGAAATAAAACAAAAAAAGGAAGAAATTACCTTCATATTTGAGAAATTTTTACAGGTCGCAGAATTTTTTGAGCTCTTCTGCCTTATTTGTTTTCTCCCAGGTAACAGGAGACTGTGCGGATTTCTCTTACCGTCTATAAATGTAGATGAGCCAGAGGTATAAATAGGTTGCGGCGCAAAGGACAGGCTGGGCAGAGTCCGTACTACTGAACTTTTGAACTGATTAGTCTGACTAAATGCGCTTTTTGTTTCGGAGCATTTATATATAAAAGATTTCAATCATCAGAAGCACAGATAAAAGGGATGAAGCTATATGGCATCAGCGGAAAGAACGAGGAAAATTACCAAGATATTGCTAATCTGTGGTATAATCTCTTCGGTACTTTATATTGGAACGGACATAACTTTGGCTTTGCTCTGGAAAGGTTACAGCTACACTTCTCAAGCAATCAGTGAACTTTCGGCCATTGGAGCTCCAACAAGGCCTCTCTGGGTAGCCATGACCTTTCTATTTAATCCGCTCACTGGTAATATATGGAATAGGCGTGTTTAATGCTTCTGGTGGTAAGCGTTCCCTGCGTGTCACAGGAATCCTGCTAGCAGTTTGGGGAGCCATTGGATTTGTATGGTTATTTTTCCCAATGCATTTGCGTGGAGCAATAGGTTCAACCACAGACACAATGCACTTAGTTATGGCTGCGGTGACAGTTCCCCTCATGATGGTGTTCATCGGATTTGGCTCAGGTGCTAGAGGAAAAGGGTTTCGCTTCTATTCATTCTTTACAATCTTGGCCATGCTTGTCTTTGGAATTTTGGTTGGTATGCAGGCTCCCAGGGTGGCAGCGCAATTGCCTACACCCTGGATGGGAATCATGGAGCGCGTGAGCGTATACTCCCCAATGATTTGGGTGCTTGTGCTAGCTATTGTTCTCTTACATGCCCAAAATAATAAACCCCAAAAAGAGGTAGCATAGTAATGAAAAAAGTGACTGCTTTTATCGGCACAGACAGTAAGCAGGCCACTTATAAGGCAGTTTTGGAATTCGAGAGGAGTTTGAAGCAACATGGCGATATAAATTTTGCATATGTATTTTTAAGAGATTATCACCTAGAGTTTTGCCATAGCTGTTTACAGTGTTTTAATAAAGGGGAAGAATACTGTCCCTCAAAAGATGACAGGGACAAATTATTGGAAAAGATAGAGCATTCGGATGGAGTCATTTTTGCCACCCCTAATTATGCATTCCAGGTAAGTGCTCGCATGAAGAATTTTATTGACCGAATGGCATTTATTTATCATCGCCCAAGATTTTTTAACAAGGCATTTACAGCTATTGTTACCCAAGGAATCTTTGGTGGAAATGGCATTCGGAAATATCTATATACAACAGGTGAAAGTCTGGGCTTTCATGTGTCAAAAGGATGTTGTGTAACAACACTTAGACCCATGACAAAGCTTCAGCAAAAAAAGTTAAAGCAAGAAGTAAATAAAAGCGCCGCCAGGTTTTATAGGGAACTTCTAAAACCCACGCCACCACCATCATTTTTCAGACTTATCATGTTTCGAATAGCTAGAACAAGCGTTAAGTCTATTGATAAAAACTGCAAGGATTATCAGTATTACCAGGAAAAGGGCTGGTTTGAATCTGACTATTACTATCCTACCAGATTGGGGATAATAATGAAGATGGTCGGTAATCTATCTGATTTTATAGGCAGGCAGATAACTAAGCAGTAATAAGAATGTGGCAAACAAAGTGACGGTTTTTTAAAGAATTTAAGGGAACATTGTAGGTACAATTTTTCCTAAATTCAAAGAGAAATCTCGTCCATAATCCTGATTTTTTAATGAAAAAAATAATAAAAAAATCGGCTTGTCGTCGTTACTTTTGTCTGCAAGCCTACCTCTTTCCTGAGGATTTCGGACTGTCTGTCCGCTCCCAGGCAACGTCGGGATGGGTCGAATTTCTTATCATCCACAAAACTAGACGAACTTCTTTGTATAAGTCTTTTGGGGCATATATCGGAATGAGCGGAAAAAAAATATATGTGTTGAGAAGTATTTAAATAGTAGTTTTAATATTTCTATACAAAAGAGGTCAATGTATGAAAAGAATCATTTTGATATTATTATTAATTATTTTTACTGTTGGTTGTACTAGACAAACTGAAACGCCTGTTAATAAAGAAACTCAAAAGGAATCCACTAACGATGAAAATACCCAGTTGGCAAATCCAGCTTCTGTCTATTGCGAGCAGCAAGGCGGAAAATTAGAGATAAGGACTACAGCTGATGGAAGCCAGACAGGATACTGTATTCTTATAGATAATTCAGAATGTGAGGAATGGGCTTATTATAGAAGAGAATGCCCAGCTAATAAGACTGTTGAAGAGCCCCAAGTACCAGAACCTCAAACAACAAAAAGAGTAGAAGTTTATAATCCTGAAACAGGGAAAACTGAGATAGTTGAGGGGGCAGCAACAAATTCTGCTGGAAATACTATTGACTCTAAAGGAGATGAATTGCTAAAAATAGCCTGTCGAGATTCTATTAATGATTATCCTAATTGGACTAAATCCAGCACTGATTTAATCATTTGGGAGGACTCAGACAAAGGATTCAATTTTCGTAATTCCCCCGAAGATTTATCTTCAAAGATTAGTTCTCCTATCCAGAGTTCTGATACCTTGATGGACATGGATTTTATAGGGTCGAACGAAATTAGTTATGTTAAAAAAAATGCTAATGGATGGAGTATCGGGGTGTTGAAGCTAAACGGCTTGAATGTGCCTGTAAATACATTAGTGTATGAAAATAAGGATAAGCTGGATTTTGTCGATATTTCTCCGATAAATCAAAAACAATTTGCTGTTTTTTCTACAAATAGTGGAAAAGCTTATTTAAATATTTTAGATACTGAAAAATCAAGCAGTGATAATGTTTTAGAAATTCCCTCAGATAACACTAATGGTCAAAAAATTTCTGTATCTCCCAAAGGAGATTATGTTTATCTCCTTTATGATAAAACTATAAGAATTTTTGGGTTATCATCCAAAACAAAGATTGATGAAATTGACTCTGCTGAAAGTGTAGTTTGGGTGGGTGATTTATATTTGTTATATTCTGATTCAAATGGAACTTTTATATATGATATTAAAAATAAAGATAAAAATAAGTTAGGCAAAGTTGGTGCTGTTTCAGCTCTAAGCTTTAACCCAAAAGAAAATGGGATTATTGCATACAATTCTGATTCAAAAGGAGAAGTCATAAACTGTCAGACATGGACTTTATTAAATTCAAAGAAAGATGGGAAGATTGAAACCTTAGCAAGCGAAAGGACAGCGATAATAAAAAAAGATGGAGTTATAATGTATTGGAGATTTAAGGATAATGATTGGATTCTTACACCTTCGCATTCTGAAATGTCTATATATACCTCTGTGTGGAAAAGGTATTGAGGAGGAATATTCTTAAACTTTTTAGCACAAATGTTGCTACAATTTTGCTTCAATAATGATAGAGAACTCATCGGAAATCCCGATTTTTAATAATAAAATAAAAAAAATTTAATGGTTCACGTCTTGGCTTTTACCTATAAGCCAGCCTCCTTTTGGAGTATGTCGGCTTTATCAACACGCTCCCAGGTAAAGATAGGTTAAACATGCCTCATTCTCTTCGATATGTATCCTTAGTGAAATTGTATAAATAGGTTTCTTGGGAAAAGTCTGGAAAGGTTGGTTTATGCCTTTAGGACATTTGTCTGGATAAGCTGATTTTCTGTTACTTCAAACAATTAGCAAACAACCATATAATCAGAAAAAAGAAAGATTTATATACTAGTATACTAAAAGGGTATAATAATAAAATTAAGTAAATTTTAACATAAATATTAAAAAGAAGGCGATCTAAATGAGAACTTTAAAATTGTGTATATGCCTATTAATAGTCTTAAGTTTTGTTGGTATGGTTTCTGCTTCCTTTACTTTTCAAGGCTATACCAAGTATATAAATGGAACAAATATGAGTAATGTTAATATAAGTATAGATGTTCTTCAATCTAGTCCAGGGGGGCCTCCAACAACTATTGGAACTGTCCAAAATGTTTCAAATTCCAATGCTTATTTTAGTATAACAATTAACAATACTTATGCTAATCAAGATTATATGTATCAACCATCTATAATAAAATATAATTCTGTGAATGGACTAGCAGAATTTGTCGGGCAAAGCATTCCCTCATTGATGTATGATGAAATGATTTCGTTTGAGAATTCTCCAATAACTTTCTATCTAAAGCCCGCTATAACAGTTGATTTGTCTGGAATAGGAATAGAACATGGAATACAAAATAATATAATTGTTTCAGATGTTTCTTTTCCTTCAAATTATTCAACAGGTCTAGAAGTCGTTAATGAAAGCAATGTGCAGCTCTGGGCTTATATAAATGCTTCTGATTGTTTATATCTTCTAAATTCTACTTATTCTATCAACAGAACTTTATGTAACCTTAACATAACCAATATTCAAGATTTGGAATATTATCAACCCGATAATAGTTATTATTTTTTGAATACCTCGCAAGTTGAGAAATGCTATGCCAACGCAAACTCAATTATCTGCAATGTCAGCTATAGCTTGATAAATAATGGTAATCCCATGGGAAATTATACAAATGTAGGGGGAATAGAATATGTAAGTGATTTAAATCTTTTTTATATTAGTGCATCTAATGGTAATAATTGGGTCGATGCATATAATGTAACTTTTAATAGGCAAGGTGGTGATAATAGCGTTAACAGGCCCGATTTTAATGACGCTCTTCCTGGAAAATTAATATATTATGATGGTTATATTTATGAAATAATGAATCAATCTTCTAGAGATAATAATTATAATTATAATATTTGGAGATGCTCTATTTATGGGAATAAGCAGTGTCAAGATACTGTTAATTTCTTTTCAGGAGAAGTTGTTAAAGGCATAGCAAGAAACGAATTTGACGATAAGTGGTATTACGCTTCTATTGCAAATAAAAGCATTGTCCAACTTTCTGACCCCTGGACAACAAGATTTAATTTCTTTTATCAAGTAAAGGATGTTGCATTAGGTTATCCCATAAAAGAAACTTTTTCAACAGGCGGAAACGGAGTAACAAGTGCAAGATTCTCTGCTGTTGCTGAAAGAAACTATTCAATTATGTTCTACCCTAACAATGGACCTGCTTTTCCTTCAAGGATTGATTTAAATGGATTAGCAGCTGGAAATAGTATATATTTAGGTGATAGAAATGCAACTATTGCTAATAACCCCCTTTATGTAAATCTATCTAACGCAAACCTTACATTACAATTTGTAAGGGTCCCAGGATTTGCTAAATTTGATTCTAATTTAGCACAGCAGAATTATACAGATTTTTCAGTAACTGCTTATTTATTAGAAGCTGGAAATATGGTTTTCAAGGGAGCAACTCTGCCACAAAATATGGGTGCATGGAACTGGCCGCAAGTTTACGATGTTTTTAATACAACCTCCGGATTTTATAATATGACTCTTCCTGCCACGGTCTTAGGATCTAATTTGATGTTGTTTGCAACTGCCTCTAAAAATAATTCTGGAACAATGGTTTACTATGGGGGATTTAAAACTATAATTTTAACCTATGGACAGGTCCCTAGCCAGACTAATATTAGCCTTTATCCTTTAATCGGACAGGCTTCTAACTTGACTGTTGGTTTTGAAGGAGAGCAGAATGCAGCGAAAATAACTACTGCCCTTAAACGATTTATAATACAAGATACTAACGGAACAAGAGCATCTCAAGCGCATATAGAAGTTGAATTAAATTATCCTGCAACAGTATTCAATGGCTCAGATATACACTTTTCTTGGATGGCAGATATTTCAGATAGCAATAATGGAACTTTAGAATTGCCTTTGTTGAATTATAGTATAAAAAACATGCAGGTATTTTCACAGCAATATGCCCCAAAGAAAAAGGTATTAAGCATTAGTGAAGTTCAGCCGAATCCTGTTTACTATAACTTATCAAGTTTTCAAAATGTAGATCCTGATTCAGGAGGAGTATTCAATGACATTGAGATGATGATGTATAGAAGCGGAACTGGCTGCAGTGTCCCTTTACCTTCTTTAAGTAGCTGTTCATTAATGCCTTCTGAAGAAGATATGAACAGTAGCAATTTTAATCCATTTAGTGTTGTTCTAGGTGGAGGTAAAATAGATTTTGAAATGAAAAAATTAAGCAATAATATAACGGTAAGATATATTGATGTGGATTTATTGGCTTCTGGACCCCCTGATGCAATGTTTGATGACAGTGCAAATTCATCTACATCTGGAAATTCAATGCAAGAAGCATGGAAATTGGGCTCAGAAGGACCATCTATCTACAGCTATGTTTTGTTGGGAATTCCTTATAATGCTTCAGCAATTAATGAATCTGGAGATGTGCGCATTAACATAACTAAGTTTTACGGAGAAAGTTGGTCTACACCAGATTGGCAACAGGGCAATAACTCTCTTGGTGATTTAGCTGGAACGGATTATGTAGATTACAACTCTGGAAGTTATGCAGCATATATTAATGGCACAGCAATATTATGTGATTCAAGTGACGTCAATCTAAGTTTAGGATTGTGCTATAAAGATACTGCTAATGATTTACTATGGTTTAAGATACCTCATTTCTCAGGAATCGGTCCATCAATAGTGGGGAATGCCGTTGCAACAACTCAAAATAATAATCAAAATACCGGAGGCGGTGGTGCAGGTTCATCGCGTACTAAAGTTCAGTGCAATGATGGAATCGACAATGATGGAGATGGCTTGATTGATCTTAAGGATCCTGGCTGCAACAGCAATACTGATAATAGCGAAGACAGTGATAAACCTTGCGTTGAGAAATGGATGTGCGGAAGCTGGAAAGACTGCACAACAGAAGGTAAACAGATAAGAAGCTGCGTTGATATAGGAAGGTGCAGCACAACAACTAATAAGCCGATAACTGAGCAGTCATGCGTTTATGAAGAAGTCGCAAGAGAAGAAAAACCGCAAATCCAGGCAGCAGCAGTAGCAGAACAGTTGGAATCAAAACCCAGTTTACCTGAGGAAGTTACAGTAAAATCACCAACTGGGATAGCATGGTTAATGACCAAGGTAAAAAGCGATGGAGCAGGATTGATAGCTTTAGGTGCTATGGTGGTAATTTTCATTGCAGCAATAACAATAATCATTACGCGAAAAAGATATTAATCTTTTTGGTGCATTCCTTGTAAATAGCCTTAAGGTTTGCACCACAACTTCTTAAATATTATGGCACCGATATAGCAACAATCTTGCTATAACAACGAAAGAAATCTGTTCTTCGAACCGAAAAAATAAAATAAAAAGTTTTGGAATTATTGACAGACTTAATCATCCAACCCACAGGCTTCTTTAAGCTCTTCTGCCTTGTTCGTTTTCTCCCAGGTGAAATCTGGATCTTTTCTTCCAAAATGTCCGTAATTGGTAGTCTTGGTGTATATAGGCCTTTTCAAATCAAGGTATTCAATAATTGCTCTTGGCCTTAAGTCAAATACCTCCAAAACAGCCTCCTGTATCTTTTTTTCAGGAACTTTTGCTGTGCCAAAACATTGTACATTGACGTTAGTTGGTCTTGCAACACCGATGGCATAGCTAACTTGAACCTCACACCTTTTTGCAAGGCCTGCAGCAACAATATTTTTTGCAACATGTCTTGCCATGTATGCTGCGCTTCTGTCTACCTTGCTTGGATCCTTACCAGAAAATGCCCCTCCTCCATGCCTTCCAACCCCTCCGTATGTATCGACAATAATTTTCCTGCCAGTTACTCCAGTATCCCCTTCAGGCCCCCCTATGACAAACCTGCCAGTTGCATTTATATGGACGTTTGTGTCCTCATCCATATATTTTCCGCAGATAGGCTTTATTACATGCTCCTGTATCTCTTCCTTTAACACCTCTTCTGACTTTTTGTCCACATGTTGCTGAGCTATCACAATATCAGTTACTTTCAGTGGCGCATCATCCTCATATAAGACAGTCACCTGGGATTTTCCATCAGGGCCGATTCCTTCAATAACCCCTGCTTTTCTAACATAAGCTAGCCTCATTGTCAATTTATGCGCTAAAATTATTGGCAGAGGCATGAGCTCTTCAGTCTCGTCTGAGGCATAGCCATACATCATACCCTGGTCGCCGGCTCCCTGTTCTTTATGATCTCCAGCGCCCTCAGTTACTCCTTGGCTTATGTCAGGGCTCTGGCCATGAAGGCTTACCCACACACCAGCATCCTCGCAGTCTATACCAAATTCAGGATTTGTGTAACCTATGTCCTTTAAGGTTTCCCTTACAATTTTCTGGACATCTACAAATCCATTAGTCGTTACCTCTCCTGCCACATGAACAGTTCCTGTTGTAGTAAGACATTCAACAGCCACCCTGCTATTTGGATCCTGCCTTAGTAGACCATCCAAAACAGCGTCAGATATCTGATCGCAAACCTTATCCGGATGCCCTTCAGTCACACTTTCGCTTGTTACCGTATATGTTTTTACCATTTTACCCCTCCTTACAGTTATAATTGATTTCCATTAGTGCGGTCTTTAAATATATTTGTGAAAGAATTATTCTGATAAGAATATTAGGATCATAATTCCAAAAAGAATAAATATAAGTTACTATTTATTCTTTAATTATGGCAATAGAGATAGAAGAAATCAAACATATAAGAAAAAAGTTAGGCTTAACGCAAAATGAGTTAGCTCAGAGGGCTCAGGTTTCGCAAAGCTTGATAGCAAAGGTAGAATCAGGAAGATTGGATCCAACATATTCTAATGCTCAAAAGATTTTTAATGCTTTAAATGAACTAAGCAAAAAAAATGAGCTCAAGGCAGAGGAATTGATGACTGACCGAATAATCTCAGTTTCACCAGAAGACCCTATCAAGGATGCCATTGTAAAGATGAAAAAATTCAACATATCTCAGATGCCTGTTATTGAAGAGCAGAAAAGTATAGGCTTTGTCTCAGAATCTATAATTCTTGAAGCATTGCTAAAGAGTCAAGCAAAGAGGGTAAAAGAGATAATGCAGGACAGCCCTCCAATCATATCTAAAAATACAACCCTTAGTGTTGTATCAACCCTTTTGAAGTTTCATCCATTAATCCTTGTCTCGGAGGACGGTAGGTTAAAAGGCATTATTACCAAATCTGACTTATTGGCCAAGGTTTACAAATAGATTATGTAATTTTCCGAACTCATAAATTTTATCGGATACTATATAAACCTCAAAATTGCTCAAATCCCCTTTTAAAAAAGGGCTAAGCAATTCTTCTTTGAGGACATCGCTTCCCTCAGTTACTAAATTAAAACTTGGCTGCACTATCAATGTTTTTCCTTTCCAATTGCCTTTTAAAAAACACTTGTACTTCTCAATCCTTGAACCCTCTCGTAAGGTTACAGCTGGATGTTCATGTCCTATTATAATTTTCTTAATTTTATTACCCTTAATTAGGTCCATAACAGGTTCATCCAGTCTGTCTCCATGGATTACCAGGATATCTTTTAGGATAAGATAATCAATAACTTTAAGATTTCTCTTTTTTGCCAAAGGTCCAAGGATAGTATCATGATTTCCCTTTATAAGTATGATTTCCTTACAATGCCTGTTTAAATAATCCAATAACCTTAGAGTATGCCTCCACTCCTGCTCTGATATAGTGCCAAACTCATGCTTTATATCCCCATTTATTACAATTTTATCGTATCTTTTATTTTTTATTATTTTTGATAATCTAAATGTTATCTCTGAAAACTGGAACCTTGGGATAAGTATGCCTTCCTTGTTTAATGCCTCTTCATATCCTATGTGAGTGTCAGAAATTATCAGGATTTTATCCTCTCTAAGACAAAGGGACAAATCTTGTATTTCTATTCCTAAAGCAATATCCATAGAACAGATTAATGATTATCCTTATTTAAAACTAATTAACTTTTTGCCAGTTCCTGGATCTGTTTTAAACCAACTACTATTGCAGCAGGCACAACAAATATAAGGATTCCATTTAGCATGCCACTCAAAAACCTGCCGATTAATATTACTTCACCTATTGCAGAAAAGGCTGATCCACCTAATCCAGAAACTATAACAAGAATAGTTGCAACCAATAAAAACTCCTTGCTCTGTTTCACCTGAACATTTATAAATCCTACAACTAATCCTAATATAACAAGAATTGAGGTCAGCCAGCTTTGTACGGCATAACCAATTGGCAATGCCAATCCAAGAATAATGGCTATTATCACCCCTAATATAAAAGAATACCTACCTACTTTTTTATTCATTCTGGTTCACCTCTTAGAAGCTGTTTATAGCCCTTATTAATATTATTGAACCTTTAATATTTAAAGCTTTCTTAGCTTTTAAACTTTTCCTTCAGTTTAAGCTCTACTGGCTTTGGAACCATTCCATTCAGGTCTGCTCCAAGTCTTGCAGCTTCTTTTACTATAGAAGCGCTTAGATATGAGTACATGCCCCTTGTCATAATAAATACAGTCTCAATATCGCTGCATAACTTCCTATTCATCAATGCAGCCTGGAACTCATAATCGAAATCAGAGACTGCCCTTAATCCTCTAACAATAGCTACGGCTTTCTTCTTTTTTGCGTAATGAATAAGCAAACCAGAGAAATGCTCAACTTCAACATTTAAATTTTTAGTTGAAGCCTTAATAAGCTCTACTCTGTCTTTTAGTGAGAAAAGGTATTTCTTTGTTGGAGTCTCTCCAACCGCAATTATCACCTTATCAAATATTCTCAAAGCTCTTTTAATTACATCAAGATGTCCGTTTGTTATCGGATCAAAACTCCCAGGGCAAATTACGGTTTTTATCATTTTAGCTCTCCCTTTATCCTTGGGTATTGCGCAGCAGTTAGTTTTGAACTTTTTGCGCTTTCTATCATTGAATTGATTACTATGTTTTGCTGTTTTGACCAGACTTTATCCGGGTGTGTTCTTACATAGTTAGCCCATTTTTTAACAAACCACATTCTGTCTTTGTCATTTTTATCTGCAAAATTCATCTTTTCCTCAATTTTTTCTTATTAGTGTCTTGTTATTCAGAAACTTCATTTTTTAGAGATTCGATGATGAGCTCAAGTTTGTTTCTTGTCTCTTTCAAACTTCCGCTGCTATCCACAACTATATCTGCATATTTAAGCTTTTCTTTTTGGGAGAGCTGTGATTTGATTATATTTCTGATCTCAATCGAGTTATATTTTTTCTTGGATTTTATCCGCTTTAGCTGCTCTTTCTTGCTTAACTTAAGAACTATTAATTTGTCAACCAATCCTAATCCATTTGCTTCTATAATTAGTGCTGCATCAACAGCTGCATTTTTGTAAAGTTTTGTTTTCCTTGAAATTTCTGTTAGGATATAAGGGTGAATTATCTTATTTAATTTCTGTAATTCCCTGTATTTGTAAAATACTATTTTTTTTAATTTGTTTCTGTCAATTCTTCCTTTAGTCAGTATTTCCCTGCCAAACTCGTTTATTATTTTTTTTCTGATAATTTCCTTATTCAATAATTTGTGGCCAATTTCATCTGCATTGATATGTATGTAGCCATATTTAGCAAATATTTTGGCTGCGTTTGTTTTCCCAGATCCAAATACTCCGGTTACTCCTATTATCATAAGCCAATCTTTTTTTTTAGATTTATAAATCTATTGAAAAACAATAACTTTAAATATAACAAACATCTGGATAAATTCAAGAGGGTGGTAGAGAAATGAACTTTGAAGGAAAGGATGTTATATCTATAAGAGATTATTCTAAAGATGAATTGTTGTACATTTTAAAGATAGCAAAAAAAATGGAGAATAGCAGAAAAAAGCTCTTAGACGGGAAGATTATGGCATCCTTATTTTTTGAGCCATCCACAAGGACAAGGTTTAGCTTCATATCTGCAATGGAGCAGCTTGGCGGCCAGGTGATGGGTTTTGCAAAAGCAAACATAACATCTGCTTCAAAGGGAGAGACCTTGTGGGACACAATAAAGATGGTTGAACAGTATAGTGATGTGATTGTGATCAGGAATCCCATTGAAGGGGCTGCACGACTTGCAGCAGAAGCGTCATCCATTCCAGTCATAAATGCTGGAGACGGTTCAAATCAGCATCCCACCCAGACTATGCTTGACCTTTATACTATTCAAAAGACAAAAGGCACCCTTGACAATCTTCATATCGGTTTTTGTGGTGATCTCAAATATGGAAGAACAGTCCATAGCCTTACAATTGCAATGTCTATGTTTAATGCTAAGATGTATTTTATTGCCCCGGAAGACCTTCAGATGCCTGAAGAGTATCTTGAAGAGTTAAGGCATAAGAAGATTTTGTTCCAAAAAACCTCCACCATCAATGAAGTAATAAGCAAATTAGATGTCCTTTATATGACTAGGATACAAAAAGAAAGATTTCCTGACCCTATGGAATACCAAAGGCTTAAAGGTGTCTACCAAATAGGACTTGAAATACTGAAGAATGCTAAAAAGGAGCTTAAAATAATGCATCCATTGCCAAGGGTTGACGAGATAAAGCCAGAGTTGGACAATACTCCTAATGCAGTTTATTTCCAGCAGGCAGGTTATGGTATCCATGTGAGAAAGGCTTTACTTGCTTTGGTTTTGGGAAAGATCAGATGAAAGAGCTTAAAATAAGCGCAATAAGAGAAGGTACTGTGATTGACCATATCCCAGCTAAAAATACATTTAAGGTAGCCGAGATTCTTGATCTTGCACTGTACGAAAATGTCACTTCTGTTGCAACAAATCTTGGAAGCAAAAAGATGAGCAAAAAGGGTATCGTGAAGATTGGAGGGAGGGAATTGACAGAGCAAGAAGTGGATAAGGTTGCCTTAATCGCTCCGGAAGCGACTGTCTCTATAATCAAAAATTATGAAGTAAAAAAGAAGTTTAGCTTAAAAATCCCTGACAAGATAATTGGCATAATGAAATGCTCAAATCCAAAATGCATAACCAATGTAGATAAAGTAGCTACAAGGTTCTCAGTAGTGAAGTCAAAGCCTTTGGAAGCAAGATGCGATTATTGCGAAAGGGTTATGAAGGAAGATGAGCTCGTATTATTATAAAAATGCTGCAAACAGAATTTTGTAAGATTAGATTAAAAAATCCCACTGTTCTGGCTTCTGGTTTTCTTGGAACTTCTGTTGAGTTGATGAACAGAGTTGCAGATAGTGGAGCAGGGGCTGTAACAACCAAAAGCATAGGACCAATTGAAAGGGAAGGAAACAATAATCCTTCAATAGTTGAGATTGAAAAGGGTATCTACAATGCAGTTGGTCTGCCTACTCCCGGTTACCTGAATATGGATGACGAATTTACGAAATGGAGCCAGCTAAAGGTCCCATTGACAGCTTCAATATACGGTTCATCTATCGATGATTATGTAAAAATTACAAAATACCTGCAAAAATTTAAGCCTTCAATTATAGAATTGAACATTTCCTGTCCTAATAAAAAAGATGGGATGATATTTGCCCAAGACAAGGAATTAACAAAAAAATTAGTAAGATCAGTAAAAGCAGTTTCTATGATTCCAATAATGCCAAAGCTTACACCAAATTGCAATGATATTGGTGAGATAGCTTCATCCTGCGAAAAAGCCGGCGCAGATGCAATATGCGCAATAAATAGTGTTCAAAAAACGATACTACATCCTCAACTAAAAGTTCCGTTACTGGCTTACGGGAAGGGTGGTATAAGCGGTCCTATAATAAGAAAGACTGCTTTACAAAAGGTTAAAGAGATTAGAAGCGCTACTGATTTGCCAATCCTTGGATTAGGTGGGATATTATACGGTAAAGATGCCGTTGAAATGTTAAGGGTAGGTGCCGATATCGTTGGAATTGGCTCAGGGATTTATTTTAGAGGAATGGATGTTTTTAATAAAATTTGTGATGAAATGATAAAAATAATGAAAAAAGAAAGGTATAAAAAAATAGCTGAAATAAAAAAATAAAATGCACAGAATATGCAGAATAAGAAAGCTGATTAGGGAATCTTCTAAGGTAGTAACTATAATTTTAGATGGTAAAATAGACTACAAACCAGGCCAGTTTATAATGCTCTGGCTCCCAGGAGTAGATGAAAAGCCTTTTGTAGTTTCTTATCAAAATATCAATGAATTTGGAATTACCATTGAAGAAAAAGGAAATTTTACTAAAAAAATATCAAAAATCAAACCTGGAACAAAAGTTGGCATAAGAGGCCCATATGGCAATGGTTTTACACCTGTAAACAGTTCTCTTATTGTTGCAGGGGGCCTAGGTATGGCTCCATCCTTGTCTTTACTTAAAAAGATTAAAAATTCAACAATTATCCAGGGTGCTAAATCCAAAGAACACCTGTTATATCTAGGGAATAATGATTTGATGATGAATTTGATTAAAAACAAAAACAGAATAATTTATTGTACTGATGACGGAAGTTATGGCATCCATAGTTTTACAACTGATGCACTAAAAGAAGTGATAAGCAAAAAAATCAAAACAGTCTACGCATGCGGCCCTGAAATAATGATAAAGAAAGTATTTGAGATTTGTGAAAAAAATAAGGTTAAATGTCAGGCTTCTTTAGAGAGGATGATGAAGTGTTCAATCGGTATTTGTGGTTCGTGTGTATGCGGAGACAGACTGGTATGCAAAGACGGACCCGTATTTTGTTCAGAACAACTTAGGTGGATGGGAGATTTTGGTAAATCGGCTAGATTAAAAAGTGGGCGAAAAGTTTCATTAGAAGAATATTTTAGGTATAGAAGTAAGTAAATATACTAAATAGTCAGGAATCCATACTTTAAAGTAACATAATCCCGCTGCCTAAAGGCAGGGGCTTTTAACCCTAATGTCAGGCGCAGTTGTCAATTGACTTTTGCCTTCATCCATTGAGTTGTGCGGCATTGTTACAGTATGCCTACGCAAGTTACAAGAAGCGTTGAAATCAGATTGTGAGGAAAATCCGCAATGAGAACAATAAAAGCAATCAAAGTATCTGGAACCAATTTCACCACAGTTGGAGCATATTTGAGAAGTCATGTATGGATCAACAAAGACAACATATTTACCTTCTCTCATTGCTTTGTAGCTAATGAACTGTTGCAATTGGTAGAAGCTCCAGCTGTAGAGCCATCTGTTCAACCTCTTGCCCATATATTTATTCCTATCTCGTATTCCTTTAAGGTTCTCCAATACAATAGTGTCAGCAGAAGCAACAATCTCCTTGCTGATCTTGTGATTAACCCCGCGCATATAGCGTTTCTGCCTTCCAGAGATAGCCTTAAGCTTTCTTCTAGCAGACTTTGTGCCTTTACGCTGAAGTTTTTTCCTCAAGAATTGATACTGCATAATTTTGGTTTTATGACCTGTGAAAACCTTACCATCGGAAGTGACAGCAAGGTTATTTACTCCGAGGTCCACGCCCAGATGCTTGTTTTGGCCGCAAGAGTGCCTTCTGACCTCTCCAGAGAATGTGATGTGGAAGAACAATCTACCTTTTCTGTCTTTAATAATTTCAAGAGTTTGGTATCGCCAATCAAGGTATTTCCAGTAATATTCAGGAACATAGATAGGAATATCTTGCCTCTTGCCTTTAGTGAATGTGGCAATCCTAATCTTGTCAAAGGAAAATGTAAACAGATTCCTGTTAAAACTGATAGGGCAGGATTTCATAACTGGTTTTTTCTTAAGCTTAACAGATTTAAGGTTCAGAGAAGCCTTTGCAATCGCTTCACATGCAAAGTCAGCAGGAAGCCACTGCCTCAAATCTTTGTAAACAAGATGGTGCAGCTTGAATCTGTTGCTAACCTTAGCCTTAAATCCTTTGTCAATGGTGTATTGGACAGCTTTAAGAAAGGTGCTAGACATATCAAACAAGTTCTTATTGCCGTTAACTTTAAGCTTTATTGTGGAAACAAGCCTCATAATAATACAAAACAACAACCCATTTATATATCCTATGGACGCAGATGTCCAGTGGGTTGTGGTATAATAGAATGGAAGTGAGTGTCAATTCCTCTCCACTCTAAAGAGTGGAGTACCCTTGACACAATTTTATGGAAACAAAACTCTTAAAAAATTGTAAAATCATTGAAAATAAAAAAGTGATCACCACAAACATCCTAATTGAAGGCTCTAAAATAAAGAAAATAAAGAGAGCAAGTATGAAAGCAAACGAGATTATTAATGTAAAAGGTAATATAGTGTTGCCGGGATTAATTGATTCTCACGTGCATTTCAGGGAGCCCGGCTTGACACATAAAGAAGACTTTCTTACAGGCTCAATAGCTGCAGCATCAGGAGGCATTACTACAATATTAGACATGCCTAATACCATCCCTCCAACAACAACCTTAAAGTTGTTGGAAGAAAAAAGAAAGTTGGCCAAAAAAAGCATTGTTAATTATGGTTTTCACTTTGGAGCATCAGTAAACAATCTCGGTGAGATAAAAAAAGCAACAAGGATTGCCTCTGTCAAGATATTTATGGACCAATCAACAGGGGATCTTAAGATAAACGATGATAATACATTAAGAAAAATATTTTTATCTGCAAAAATGATATCTGTTCATGCCGAAGGAAAAAATGTTGAAAAAGCTATCAGCTTCATAAAAAACACAAAGAACAGCCTTTATTTATGCCATCTAAGCTCCAAAGAGGAGATTGACATGGTGAAAAAAAATAAGATCAGAAATAAGATTTATGCAGAAGTTACCCCTCATCACCTTTTCCTTTTAGAAGAGGATGTGTTAAAGATGGGAAGGCTCGCTACTATGAAACCTATGGTAAAGACAAAGCTGGATCAGAATGCCCTTTTTTATGCAATTAACAAAGGGATTATAGACACTATCGCAACAGACCATGCGCCACACCTAAAAGAGGAAAAAGAACAGGGCTCTTATGGAGTTCCTGGAGTTGAGACAATGCTGCCTCTTTTGCTGGATGCAGTAAACAAGAAAAGATTGAGACTTGAAAAAGTTCAAAGATTATGCTGCTGGAATCCGGCAAAGATATTCAAAATAAAAAATAAGGGATTTATTAAAGAAGGTTTTGATGCAGACTTAACCATCATTGACCTAAACCTAAAGAAAAAAGTTGGTGAGGATCCATTCCTGTCCAAATGCGAGTGGAGCCCGTTTGAGGGAAAGACTTTAAAAGGCTGGCCTATAACTACAATTGTGAACGGGTCTATTGTCTGGGATAAAGGAAATATTTATGATGTTAAAGCTAAGGAGGTTGATTATTATGAATAAAAAAGTTGCTCAGGCTTTGGTTGATGCCAATGTTATGAAATTTGGGAAATTTGTTTTAGCTTCAGGAGCAGAAAGCCCAGTGTATGTTGACATTAGAGTAGTGCCATCTTATCCTGCTTCGTTTCAAATAATCATAAGCGAATTGGCTAAAACAATTGAAAAGATGGATATTGATGTCATTGCAGGAGCTGAAACAGCAGGCATCCCTTTAGCAGCTGCATTGGCACTAAATCTAAATAAGCCAATGGTTTATGTAAGGAAAAGGCCTAAAGGTTACGGAACAGATTCAAAAATAGAAGGCATCCTCAATAAAGGCCAGAAGGTGGTATTAATTGACGATATGATGACTAACGGAGGCTCAAAGCTTAAGTTTATTGATGGAATTAGGGTTGCTGATGCTGAAATTGAAAATATAGCGATTGTTCTGGATCGCGAACAGGGCGGCTCTGAGATTCTTGCAGAAAATGGGGTAACTGTACATTCATTGATAACACTAAGAAACATGCTGGATTACATGAAACAAAAAGAGCTGGTTGATGAAGAGACTGTGAATAAAGTTCTCATCTATTTGAAACAGAATAAAGATTGAATAGTTTATTTTTGAGGTATTTTAGTAATTTTGAAGATTTGTGTTACAATCCAAATAACCCTATTCTGTTATTACTCAAAATAGAAATATTTAAATATAACCTGTATAATGGTTATAATAACCTAAATGGTGGTTATTTTGAATTTAAAAACATTTTTAAAAAATAATAAGGATTCAAGAAGATTATTCGGGGAAAAAGAAATAAAAATCATATTGAAGCAATTAGATGGAATTACATTGACGCAGTCTGAAAAAAACAGATTATCAAGAGATATAAGGCCTAAATTTAAGATTATTGAGGAATTAAATAAATTTTCTGATGAATTTGAATTGAAAAAAGATGCTGACACATTAAAGATAATTAAACAAGCGGTAGGTGAAATACTTCAAGATGAAATGGGAAAAAAAGTTAAAGCTATACTATTGTTCGGTTCTCATGCAAATGGCATTGTTACTTTTAGATCTGATATCGATATTTGTGTCTTGTTCAAAGAGGATATTTCTTCAGAGGAAGCTACAAAATTTCGGATAAGGGCATCTAGAGGACTGCCTGAGAAAGTCGATCTTCAGGTATTTGCTGTATTGCCGCAAAAGATTAAGAAAGACATTGCAAGAAACCATAGGATATTATTTAGAGATCAAGATTTTAACAATCAGGATTTTACAATAACATATTTAAAGGATGACGATTATTTTATTCGGATGAAGAAGATCTTTGGTGCAACAGTATGAATAAGCTATATGACAAGATTGAAGATATAAGGAAGTATTTAGCTGAATTAGAGAAGATTGTTCCAAGCTCCTTCCGAGAATATGATTCCAGCTTGGAAAAAAAGGCAGCTTGTGAGCGGTACTTTGAAAGGATTGTCGAAGCTGCAATCGATATCTGTTTTATGGTAATCAAAACAAAGAACCTTCAACTTCCAGAAGATGATTTAGGTGCATTAGCTATACTTGAAAAAAATAAGATAATAGATCCTAAACTTTCAGCAAAACTAAAAGATGCAAAAAGAATGAGAAATATAATTATTCATCAATATGCTAAGATTGATGATAAACTAGTTTTTCAGTCAATAAAGGAAGAAATCGATGTTGACATCAATCAATTTCTTAAGGAGGTTAAAAAATGTCTAAAATAAAACTGAAAAAGTCAATTATCCCAGCCTGTGATGTGGATTCTTTGGATGGATTAAAAAAAATAGTTAAAGCAACCTGCGAGGTTAAAGGAATTGGAGCCTATAAAGTGGGATTTGAGCTTGCTATCCCATTTGGATTAAAAAAAGTTGTGGATGAGATAAGAAAATTAACCAAGCTCCCCATAATTTATGACCATCAAAAAGCAGGAACTGATATTCCGGAAAAAGGGGAAAGTTTTATGAAGGCCTGCAAGGATTCAGGCGTTGATTATGTAATACTATTTCCGCAGGCAGGCCCTGTAACAGAAGAAGCTTGGATAAATGCAGCAAAAAAATTTGAGTTGCAAATAATTGTAGGTGGAGAGATGACCCATCCCGGTTATCTAGAAACTGAAAATGGCTTTTTAAAGTCAAACACCCCAAGAAGAATCTACCAAATTGCTGCATCCCAGGGCGTAACTGACTATGTTGTTCCAGGCAATAAACCAGACAAAATAAAGGAATACAGGGAATTTCTCGAGACCAAAGGAATCAAGCCTATTTTCTATTCACCTGGTCTTATAGCTCAGGGAGGCTCTCTTTCTGAAGGAGCCAAGGCTGCAGGAGAGAATTGGCATGCAATTATTGGTAGAGCCTTGATTAATGCTCAGGATATAAAAATAAAAGCAGAGGAGCTTGTTAAAGCGATTGAATGTAAATGAAGTTAGTCTAAAAATTAAATCCAAAAAATATTTTTTATATTCTTCGTTATGAACATCCAAATGATTGTCTTAAACCAAACTTATAATTCAATAATGTTACTACTATATGATAACCAAAATAGATATATTTAAATACTTATGCTTAATTCTACATAGAGAATAAAAATGGATATTACAAGAAGAAAGTTTATCAAAGCTATTGGTGCTGGAACATGTGTTGCAGTACCTATAGTGTTGGGCGTAGGCGGAGCATTGTATACCAGACATAACTCACCCTCACTAGAAGATGGTGTAGGGAAGCAGATTATAATACCTGGAACATGGAGTTATGATATTGATTCCATGAGTCTTTGTGGTGATTCTGGATTTCTTACTAATTGGATAAAAAGTAATAATGTTGAGATGAGCTTTAACTATAGGAATTTGGAATATGGATGTCTAGAATCTCAAGTGGACATTGCTTGGTACATCTCTGCCCCTGGAAATAGAGTCTTAACACCAAAAAATCAAGCTCAAATTGCCAGATTAGGACAAGTAAATTTTGACAATGTCACCATGAATGATTTAATATCAGCAAAATATTCTTATGAAGGTATTAATGGAAGCGATGATAAAAACCAGTTAGAGGAAGGTACTGTAATTGCAGTAAAGACTACTAGGGGCAGCTATGTTAAAATGAGGGTTGATGGATATCTGCCATTACGTTATAAAAACCAACCTGAAGTTCAAGATCCGAACTATAATATGGTAGCTACTTTAGTAGCATTAAGAAATAATTAGTCTATCTTACTCATAATGATATCAATCTGCGTTTAATATTTATTTTATAACTTTCTTATTTTTTAAAGATTTTTGAAGAGATTAATGAGCATATCAAAAAAGCATGTTAGTAGGTAACTTCAAAAAAACATTTTAGAAAAGCTTTTATATCTAACAGATAATAGACAAAATATAATTAAAATAGGTGATAAAATGAGGATATCTATGGGGATTATAATATTTTTTTTATTTATGATTTTGTTAGTTTCAGGATGCCAGAAAACTGGTCAGGCAGGAAGCATAGGTTCAAGATGCAGAACTACTGCAGATTGTACTAAGTTAACAAAATGTGTAGGTCAAGTGCTCTATGAGGTCCAATGTAATAAGTACAATCGTTGTGATTATGTAAAAAGTAAGGACTGTGCGTCCTCTAATGAAGTATGTATCTTAACATGTGAAGGAAATAAGTGTAAAACGTGGGACAATACGTGTACAGGTGATTCAGATTGCCCGGGGAGTGAATATTCTGAATGTGATGGTACCAAGTCGGTGACAACAAAGTGTGTACAAATAACTCCATTGTCAGAGGGTGTAAATATGGGATGCACGAAGGTAGACACCTTTGATTGTGCGTCTATTAATGAAATCTGCAAAAAAAATGACCGTACGACAATTTATGGGACATGCAAAGATACCACGTGTGCTCCTACACCAACACCAACCCCTTCGACCCCCATTCCTATAAATGGTGTGTGTGGAACAACGCAAAATTCATGTACGGCAGGCACATCGCTGGATGTCTCTGACACATCCTCTTATTATAAATGGAATTGCCAAGGCATCAACGGAGGAACAACTGCTTCATGCCAATTAGAAAAACCCATAGATGGTAAGTGCGGAACAACGCCGTATGGTTGTGATAAAGGCTTAATAAAGGATGCTGATTCAACAGAAACTGATTATAAATGGAAGTGCGTAGGCACCGATGGAGGAACAACTATGTCATGCAGTTCACCAAAGTCTAGCCCTTCATCCACTCCAACATCTGCACCATCAGCTAGTCCATCATAATGTATATAAAATGTTATCTACTTAGTACTTAAACAAGAAATAAAATTTAAATTATAAACTAGTGTACAATTATGAATATAGCAGTCTGCGGTTCAGGTACAAATGGAGACTCTGCTATACTTTCCCAAGCAAAAGAGATGGGGAAGGAAATAGCAAGGCATAAGCATACACTCCTCACAGGAGGATGCCCTGGTTATCCATACGCAGCATTAAGAGGAGCATTATTGCAAAGAGGAAAGATTATTGTATATTCCCCAGCTAAAAACCAAGAGGAGCATGAACATAGATATGGATTTCCCATTGATGAAGGAGTAGAGTATATCTATACTGGATTGGGGATTCCAGAAAGAAATATTCCATTAGTTAAGGCAGCAGATATAGTGGTTATCCTCGATGGACAGATTGGAACATTAAATGAATTTACCATTGCATTTAATGAAAAGAAAAAGATTGCAGTCCTAGAAGCAGGAAGGCTTCATGAAGTTATCCCTAGAATTGCTGAAATCTGCAATAAGAAGGGGGAGAAAGAAGGAATAATTTACGAGAAGGAAATGAAAAACCTAATTAAGAAGATTGTTCTTTAACAATTAGTTCTGCTTTTCCGCTTCCCACTTCTATTTTTATAAAACCTTTCCTGATCTGGTCTCTGACTTGGGGCAATATTTCTACCAGTTTATATGTGAAATCAGGCTGAATGGGGAGTTCCCTTTCTGCAAAATCCAGTAATGAGGCTAAATAAATACCTGCAGGTCTTCCCTCTTGAAAGAGGTATCGCATGGCTGCCCGAACAGATCTGCCAGTATGAATCTTTTTGGTAACAATATAAATTTGAGAACCATCTACCTGCCTGGGCATTACAGAACCTCTAGGATCGCCCCCTCCTTCAAAATCATCCCTGTAAAACGTGATATCCACATGACCTATTCCAATACTTTTAGAATCATGAGCGTTTTCTTGATAGTGAGTGGACAAACAATCAGAAGCAACCAAACCTTGCTGATTAAGGTAATGCAACATTATATTTGCCAGATAATCCCTCTCACTGCCAACTGTTAAAACAACTTTGGGAATATTAGGATTCTGTAAGCCGCTTAAATGTCTTGTAATATCATCAGCAATAGAACGGTATCCCGTGTTAAGATCTAGACTATTTAGATTACTAATCTCTATATATCTTGAAATTAATATCACCTCTAAATTTATATAATTTATAAAAAACCGCAATTTATTTAAAAAGATTATGCTTAACTATTCAAATGGCAGAGAAATTATATGAACCTCTTGAAGATTCATTCCTCCTTAAAAAACATATTAAAAAATATGTTAAGGGAACGGTCCTGGATATAGGGACCGGAACAGGAATCCAGGCTCTGGAAGCAGCAAAATCGAAAAGAGTGGTTAAAGTATTTGCCACTGATATCAATCCAAAGGCTATTGACTACTGTAGGGAACATGTAACAAACAAAAAAATTATTTTTTTAACTTCTGATTTATTCAATGCCTTCAGATTTGACAAAAGGTATAAGGATATTAAGTTTGACACAATAATATTTAATCCGCCTTATTTACCAACAGATAAAAAAGCAAAAGACATTGCTTTGGATGGCGGTAAAAATGGATATGAATTGATATGCAGATTCTTAAATAACGCAAAACCATTTCTGAAGCCAAAGACTAATATTTTGATAATCTTTTCCTCCTTGACGGGAAAAGAAAAAATAGATCACTATCTGACAAAAAAACATTTCACATTTAAGGAATTAGAAAAGAAGCATATATTCTTTGAGGATTTGTTTGTTTATAACTCCGTGCTAAGAATACCCATGCCTTTAGGCTTGGGATGAATTGGCATGATACCACAACCCACTGGACATTTAGCACCGTGGGGTTTATATATTCCAATTTCTATAAAATTATTAATATGAGCTTGCTGATGTATAAATATCGTCAGTATCCTTCTCGAAAACAGAAGGAAAGATTGATTAATTCTCTTAAAGTTTGTAAAACAATGGTGGAAGCCCCACCATTTAGGGTGTGGGAGGATGTCACTTGATTGAGAAATAGTCCCTTTTCATTATTACTGTCTAATATACCTGATTTTCCCTTTGGCTTGACTAAGCGATATGGGAACAGTGGGAAATCTATTTTTCATAAGGGCTTGAAACTCTGGTGGAGGATTAGATTGCCATTTAAAAGCATCTGTTAACATTTGCCTTAAAGGTATTGTTGCACTCCAGCCTAACGCCTGCTGGATTGCAGTTGTGTCTGCTGCCAAGGCTCTTGAGTCTCCTGCTCTATCCGGAACAATCATGTAAGGAATTGGTATACCAATAATCTCTGCCGCAGCAATCATGATATCCTTAGTGTCATATTGTCTGCCTGTTCCAAGATTAAATACCTTGCTCTCGCCATTCCCTAATAAAGAGTCAAAGCATAGCACATGAGCCTCAGCAAGGTCCTTCACATCCACGTAATCTCTTAGTTTCCTTTTCTCTCCAAAAACAGGAACAGCATGTATCCCTCCCATTGCAGCTTCAAATATGGTCGGGATAAGATGAGTTTCGATCCGGTGAGCCTCTCCTAAACGTAATTCAGGGGAATTAAGCGCTCCGGCTGCATTGAAATAAGGGAGCCCAATAAATTTCCCACCAGTATAGAACTCTCTGTTCTGCAGCATGAAATAATCCCATAACTTGGTTAATCCATATACACTTGTTGGGACATTGGAATCAATTATTTGCTCAGGAGTCAACCCCAGCCATTTATGCTGACCAGATATATGCTCTTTATACCAGCCTAGCATCTCTTCCAAGTTGGCAGCACCCTGCATCAACTGGCTTTTCTTGAATCCTTTACCTTGAGCACGGATATCTGCATGATATGTTTCCTTAAGCGGTAAAAATCCGTCCCTTGGAGTCCCGTATATGGCTGCTGTCAAGGATTTAACAATTGGCCTGTCACCAGCTACTAATAATAAGTTTAAAAAACCGATATTATTTGTTTGAAAGTACTCAAGGCATTTTTGCTGTGATTCCCCAACTGAGATTTTTGCGGCAAAATCCACAAATCCGTTAATTGGAACTCTACATGCCTCACGCAAAGCGTTATAATCAGTGATGTCTACATTTCGGTATAAGACCCTGTCTTTGCCATACCTCTTTTGGAGAGCATTCACAACCTGTATGTTGCCTTCAGAAAGATTATCTAGGATTAAAACATTGCTGCCACTTCCTAAAAAACTATTTGCGACAATCCCTCCAATATATCCTGCTCCTCCTGTGATAGCTACATATTCTGTCAATTTTGTGCACCGAACCTTGAGAAATCTAAATTACATTTAAAACTTTCTATATGTAACTACTGCAGAAAGGTTACGTCTAGAAATCCTCAATCCTTATGATTACTGTTTTTTCTTTTACAACATCCAATGAGTCTATCTCTTTTATTGATTTCATTATATTCTCTTCAGTTGCTAAGTGTGTTGTAACTACGACCGGAACTACCTCTTTATTTATTTCTTTCTGCTGAACCCCTGCGATACTTATGTTATTATCTCCTAAAATCTTGGCTACTTTTGCCAAAACACCTGGCTTGTCTGCAACATTATATCTTAAATAATATCTTGATTTTATTTTATTTATGTCACTTACTTTAACATCCTTAAAATAAAAAGGATTTTCTTTTCCAAGCGCAATGTCAATCACATCCCCTAGAACAACAGTTGCAGTTGGAAGCTGGCCTGCCCCCTTCCCATAAAGCATTACCTTTGTTATGTTTTCTCCAACAAGGTAAATTGCGTTTAGCTCATCTTTAACAGAGGCAAGTTCATGCTGTTTCTGGATCATTGTTGGATGGACCCTTAACTCAACCTCCCCATTTTTGCTTTTAGCAATTCCTAACAGTTTTATTTTATAGCCAAGCTCAGCAGCGTAATCCATGTCCTTTTTGTCTATCTTGGTAATACCCCAAGTAAAGATATTATCGTTAATCCTGGCATTATAAGATAGCATTGCTAAAATCACCAATTTCTGGGCAGCATCCTTCCCTTCTACATCAAAGCTAGGGTCAGCCTCTGCAAATCCCAGTTTCTGAGCCTTTTTTAGTGCCTCTTCATAAGACATTCCCTCTTCCATCCTTGTCAGAATAAAGTTGGTAGTTCCATTAAGAATTCCGTATATCTCCTTAATCTGGTCAGCAACATAGCTTTCCCTTATTGCCTTTATAATAGGTATGCATCCGCCAACAGCAGCTTCAAAAGCAATTTTAACATTATTTTTCCTTGCCTCTTCAAATATTTCATTACTATATTTTGCAATGACTGCCTTATTCGCTGTGACAACATTCTTTTTACTTCTTAAAGCCTTGATAATTATGTCCTTTGCAGGATTATAACCCCCAATAAGCTCTATTATTATGCTAATATCCTTATCGTTAATTAGCTCATTATAATCCTGTGTCAGTTGAACATTAGACAATCCTAAACTCCTTGCATTATCTAATCTAACATCACAAACCTTCTTTAGATTTATCCTAATCCCTGTTCTTTTCTCTATTAAATCTGCATTTTTATTTAGGATTTTAACTACGCCAGAACCGATTGTTCCAATTCCAACCAATCCTACATCAATTTGTTTTGCCATTTTAGCTAATGGATTAGATAATAGTTTATAAAGATTTTTATTGATTTATCAAAGACTATACCTCTATGAAAGGAAACGATCTTAACTTTTTACTTAAAGTAGGACACTTTATTTAGATCAAATTATTGACTTGTATGGTTTTGTTTGTAATACCAACAAATAAGGATTATAATGCGTTTAATGTTTGTAATACCAACATTGTTGGTAGTACCAACCGAAAAGTTTAAATAGTGTCTATCTGTTTATAATACAAACATGGCAGAATTACTAAAAAATATTAAACAAATATTTAATTCAGCAGATCTTGTATACTCTCATAAGGATTTTACCTCAGCAACTATCCTTTACTTCAAGGCAGCTTTTAGCATTTTAGACTTAATCCTTTTGCAAAGAGAAGGAAAAACACCTAAAGACCATACTGAAAGGTTCAGGATGTTGGAAAATTCTTATCCAAAACTCTATGAATTTCTGGACAAGTATTTTAAGATTTATAGGAATATCTATTCCATCTCTATAGATAGAGAAACATGCGATTAACTAAAGGAAAATGTCAACCGAATTATTAAAGAATACAACGTTCAACTCTGAAATTAAAAAATTTTACAGTAAAAATAAAGAAGTAATATTAGATATTATTCTCTTTGGATCTATAATGAGGGGCAAAGAAAAGCCAAAGGACATTGATATTTTAATCCTATATAAGGATAAAAAAAACATCGATTTAAGCTATGGATTAAAAAAGAATCTTCAAAAAAAAGGATATGATGTTGAAATAACAGATAAGTCCTATAAGGAGCTATTTGAAGAATCATTCCAGGCAAGGGAATCTATTTTATCAGAAGGATACAGTTTAATATATAAAAAGTCCTTGTCAGAGGGGTTTGGATACAATAATTATCATATTTTTAAATATGCACTAACTGGATTTACCAAATCAGAGCGGATGCGTTTCTATTACAGTCTTTATGGAAGGAGTAAAGATCAAAGCGGCATTTTGGAGGAATACGGACTCATAAAGTTCTCAGATTCTGTTATGTTATGCCCTTTGGAAAATGTAGACAAAATGAAGGAATATTTTGATAACTGGAAGATTAACTTCATCGAATTTCCAATAATGATACCCAGTAGATTGACGTCTATTTTATAAAAACACTATTTTTTGTCACCAACTTGGGACATATTTCTCGTCGAGAAATTCAAAAAGTATATAAATAGGTATTGAATTTAACCGGATAATTTACGTTTAAGGGGATTAAAACGCAGCCTTATGGATTAAATAAGGGATTAAAGGAGTTCTTAGGATATTTTATAGAGTCTAATCTAGAAAATAAAAAACTAAACGGAGTGATGTAAAGATGGCAGCACAAAAATTATTTTATCATGCAGGGCCTTCAAATCCAGACCCAAGCCGTCCAAAATATATGTTGGCAGCAGCCTATACTCAGATGTTGTACGGTGCTGAGACTTTAGCAAAGGTTGATTCGCAAGCACAGCAAGTATTTACATCTCTGGATGAAAGTATGCCTTTTCAGGTTAGATATATGGGTACAGTAAAAACTCCAGAAGAGTCAAAAAGGTTAGTTGCTGCAACACAAGATATTGATTGCATTGGATTAGCTGGATGGGCTCATACATTTCATCCCACCGGACAATCACTGACAGCTTTTGAAAGCTTAAAAGTGCCTTTTATTAATGTTATTACCTCATTTGATAGTACAATCCCCGAAACAATTAATATGGATTATATGAATTTAAACCAATGCCCACATGGTTATCAGGAGTTGTCCACTGGTCTAGTTAGAAGCAGGATTTACCAGAATCCTGTAGCAGGCAATTATACTTCTGATAGATTTATTAACAAATTTGAAATGTACGGGAGAGTTGCTGCTGCAGTTAATTTGTTGAGATATGGAAGAATACTAACTATTGGCGGCAAAATGGAAGATGTTTCAGGAACTGACATCGCTCCAGAAATGATGCAAAGGGCCCTTGGTCCAAGAATTGTAGGCAAGGAAAGTGGTGATCTCGTCAAATATATGGCGAATATATCCCCCGAAGAAGTGAAAAAGGAAGCTGAGAGAATTGAGGGAAGGTATAATCTTGCTAATGATATTAAACCTGGAGGAGCTAGGCGTGATATATTTCTAGATGCAGTACAACAATCACTTGGGGTAAGACAGATGGTCAAGAATTTAGAATGTATTGCATGGACATCTTATTTTGGCAACTTAGGGCAATTAAAACAACTTCAAGGATTTGCAGCTCAAGACAGTATGTATGACGGTATGGGTTTTGGAGCTGAAGGAGATGTGCAAGCAGCAGCATTAGTTGCAGCATTATTGACTATGGGGCAAGGTCGACCTGGAGCATCATCTTTTTCTGAACCTTATGTATTTGATTTTGATAGGAAGGGAATTCTCTACGCTCATATGCTGGAAAGCAATCCAGCACTTGCTCCTGGTAAAACAACATTGGAAGTTCAACCATTAAGCATTGGTGGCAAAGGAGATCCTGTTCGAGCGGTCTTTGATTTTGCACAAAGTGCTTGCATACTTACATCGCTATTTAACACACCTGATTTAGGTATGCAACTTATGACTATTCCAGGTCGGATCATAGCAACACCAAATTTACCAGATCTTCGTGTAGCAAAAGGTTTAGTACGACCAGATGCAGACCTTGAGACTGCAATGGAGTGTGCTGCATACGCAGGTATGACTCACCATCCAGCTATTTCAACTGCTGTACCTAAAGAGTATGTGCTTGCATTTGCTAACATGAAAAATCTCAGACATCATGTCATTGATGGGAATACAGATTATTGGGAATTCCATGATAAGATGGATGAGATGTCAGGAAGATTTAATGGGAATTAGTTGTATGTACCATAGCAACAGAAGATAATATTCATTTCAAAAGAAGTGATAAACCCATTAGGGTTAAAAAACAATAGGAGGGATAAAAAATGGCTGAAAAGAGTTTGCATAGTATATGTAGATGGACATTTAATGCAGGTAAAGGTGGTTTTGTGCCTGCTGATATGAGACCTGAATGGGGTGCAGGATTTAGTACAGCAGATATGATTGAATTAGTTGGTTCAAAAATTAAACCCAAACTACCAGAACATGTAGAGCTTGGAATAGAAATGCATTACGATACTGAAGTAGATGAAAAAACAGCAGCAGCAGTTGTCAGGGCATTGAATAATACAGGAATGCATCTAGCTATGATAACACCTGGCGCGCACTCCCATTATGCATATGGAGGTATTGCATCTTTAGATCCTAATGAAAGAAAATCTGCAGAAGCTTTTGGAAGGAAAACAGTAAATTTAGCATATGGGCCTTTAAGAGAAGCATGGCACCCAACAGTAGCTCCAGCATTTATAATATGGAATGGATCATTCGGATATGATTTAGCAAGTGTCGGAATTCGACAGATGTATCAAAACTTGAAAGATAGCATTACTGAATTATGCACATATGAAAATGAAGCAGGAGGGAAATTATATATTGGATTTGAGCCAAAACCTAATGAAGGTCATCCAGCTATGTTAATACCTACTGTTGCAAGCGCAATAACATTTTGGAACACCTTAGGAAGAGAACGCAAAATTGATTTAGGCAGTGGAAGGTATGGTGTTAACAAAGAATTTGGTCATTCTGAAATGATTGGCCTTGATCATGTCTATGATACGGTAGAGGAATTAGATAATGGCATGATGGTTCACATGCACTTAAATAGCCAAGGATATAATGATGGAGTTATCAATGGCGGTCCTGGCAAATATGACATAGACCATGGTTGTAGAATTAACGGAATGAATGTTGCCATTGCAGGATTGATCAAAGATGCTGGATTTTCCAGATGGAAAGGCCACGATATGCAAACAAGAGCATATGATAATGTTGAGCAAGGAATTGACAGAGTTGTGAGAAGCGTATTAAGTTGGGAAGCATGTGCACAAGCAGCATCTGAATTAGATCAAAAAGCGTTAATGGGTGTTCTTGCTACCAGAGATAGTGCCCAAGCTGAAGATATAATGAGACATGCAGTTGTAAAAGCTCAAGGATATTTTGATAACATGTACCAAAAAGCAGTTTAATTTTTTCCTTTTTTATTTTTTTAAACATCTCAAAAAAGAGAAATTGCATAATATGAAGCTATGGAGAGGACACAAAAATGGTAACTGTTAGAAATATAAACCCACCAAAGGGATTTCCTAATCGACATGAAAGTAGAGAAATTCTATATTTTAGTCTGCAAAACACAAATGGGTTAGAAGCTGTTATTATGAATTGGGGTGCAAGACTTTTAAAAGTAAATATGCCTGATAAACAGGGCAAAAGAGGAAATGTTGTATTAGCATACCCTTCCCTTGATGGGTATCTACATGATGATTCTGAAATTGGAAGCCTTTTAGTTGCAAGATATGTTAATAGGATTAGAAACCATCAATTCATAGATCCAGCCAGTAAACAACCAATCGAACTTGTTCAAAATTGGCTAACCCATACGCTTCATAGCGATTATCCAGCTGGTAGATGGAGTAATCGTTTTTGGGAAGTAAAAGATGTAGGAAAAAACTATGTTGAACTAGGTTTAGTGAGTGGTGATTCTGACCAAAGATTTCCCGGACAAGTTGACATTACAATGGAGTTATCTTTAACAGATGACAATAGATTAATACAAATGACTGCAGCAAGGGTTTCTGGAAAAACGACTCCTTTAAACATAGGAGGGCATGTATATTGGAACTTTGAGGATTATTCAACAAGAAATGTTCAGTCTCATATAATAGAGACCAATGCAGCTCATTTTCTGGAAGTAGATAAAGAACTTATTCCAACTGGCAAGGTTCTACTTGTACAAGAGTCACCATATTTAAACTTCCTTACCCCCAAACGTATTGGGGACGATGCAAAGAATATAGATAACTGTTTAGTTTTCCCTAGAGCTAAAGGTACCTTTGGTTCTGTCAGGGTTTATAGCCCTTATTCAGGAAGAGGGGCTGTTATGTCAACTAATGAACCGTGTTCCCAGTTTTATGTAGCAGATCACATGGGTGACCCTCCTTTTTTAAAGTGGGGGGAATTGCAGTTGAATTCCATGGGCCAGTTGATTTAATAAACCAGCCAGAATTACAGAAATATTTTGATATGAGCGGCTACTTAAAACCTGGTGAAGTGCATGTTCAGCGGAATATGTATAGATTTTTTACGGAGTAAAGGTGAATGAAAAATGGATGGATATCAATTTTTAACATACAAACAAACAGTTGATATGTTTAAACATTCTGGATATGATGTACTTGAAATAATTAAAGAAGGCGTTTGTATTGCAAATGTTCCGGAGTTAGGTGATAGAGTTGTTGCTGCATCCTCAACAGGTGTTAAAGGAATAAATCCTTTTTTCTTAATTCCGGCTGATATAAAAGGCGAAGCAGAAAAATATGCATTTAGATTTGCATGTGGATTAAGAGACTGGACAGGGCCTGAAGGTGCAGGAAGGATGTCTTTATACCATAAACGGCTTCCATTGACATTCGAAGATAACTGGTATGTCCAGGAAGAACTAAATGTTCCCAAACTTAGAGTAACAGATAGGAAATTTATTTATCAAGATGGTGTTGAGACTGTCGGAGAAATGCGACTAGTAAATAAAATCACAGATGCTAAGTTTCATGTAGGTGTAGAAAAAACAACGAAAGTTCTTTATCAGCAGGGTCAAGTACATTTTTTTCAGGGGATGGATCTTCATGATGTCTCTCTTGTTGGAATAGACAGAAAGGTAAAATATACTAATTTAGGAAATGAAGTTTGGGGTGATGAAAATGGATACTTATTCATCTGGTCGATGGCAATGATGGGTTGTGATGATCAGACAAAAATTTACATACCGCATAAAGGAAGAACAGAAAGCATGGTTGAGGATTTCAAATTTAACGATGGAAAACCAATTCCTGCTGGAATGAGGAAAAAACTATGTGGTGTTGATGTAATAGACGCTGATGGAAAGGAAAGGTGGAAAGTTGGTGTTGGTGGTGAAGGAACAAAAGGTATTTTGATGTCATATATGCCTTCTATTGAAACATTAGCTTTGCTAACATTTAGTTTTAATCCTGAAGGAGATTACTTAGATGGAAGGTGGACAAAACATCCTATGCCCACAGACGGTCAGGCATTATGCGCTTATAATAATAATGAAACAATCCCTATTTTACCTGGAAGATTTCATGAATTAGAGGCAATAAGTGAAAGTATAGGCGGTGGAAAAGGAAGCTCAGGAACTCTTTCATCAAGATTGATATTTGTAACAGGTCCTAGAGAAAAATTAGAAATGATTGTTCAAAAAGGAACTGAACATCCTAGGATAAGATTAGCAGCTTAAGGTGATAAAAATGCAATCAGTACAAACCGAGGATAGTAAGGCCATCGAAATCATAATGAAATCAGCAAGGCAAACAGGCTTGGATATAAAAGGAGGTAAAGTCATAAGAGCATCTTCAAGATTTTGTTTTGGGGTTGAGCATGGGGATTACAACGGAACAGAATTATTTGGGATTGGGACTGATAAATTTACATGGATTGGGTATAAACCTAATGGAACAACCCAGATGAGATTATTTTCGGCGAACTTTCCAAGCGATAATGTCATTAGATTTAATTTGGATGGAGATATTCCAGCTAGAAAATCAGCTGAAATAAGGGAGACATGGGGAAGATTTCCTCTTGGTACTGAATACGTAAGAAGAGAAGTAATAGCACGTCAATTAATAGATGAGATTCAGTTAAGGGTATACATGGGAAAGTTGAACCAAGGAGCTGATGTTGTTGTTTATGGAAATATACCAGGTGGCGGGATGTCAAGGTCAGCTTCATTAACAAACGGCCTATGGTTGCTGCGTTTTGATATGGCAGGTATTTCTATCACAGAACACAATCAAAAACTTGAAATAGTAGATTTAGCACAAGCAGTTGAAAATGAATACATTGGCTCTCCTTGTGGAAAATTAGACCAAACAATGATAATGTTTGGACAAGCTGGAATGGGTACTCGCTACAACCCTAAAAATAGATCCATAGAATATGTTAAATTTGGAGGGGATATCAATTCATTTAGGCTTGCAATTATGGATACAGGAACAGATAGACCTGGTTTGGAAAAATCAACTTATGCTTTAAGAAGAAGGGAATGCGAAAGGCTTGTAGAGATACTAAATGAATGCCCAGAATTTGTTAAGATAATAAAAGATAAAGGTCCTATAACTTGTTTAGCAGATATTAAAGATGAAGAATTATATAATCGAATAATGGCTGAGCAAATAACTGGAGAGTATTTAGAACAAGTTTCTACAGATATAGGCATAGCTGTGCCTATCTCAGAAAAAAGATTGAAAGACAGATTAAACTATATTTTCCATGCTCAGCAAAGGTTTTATCAGATGATTAACCATTGGAAAGCAGGAAATATCATAGAGGTAGGAGCAATTTTTAGGAAGGATGGAATTGGATTAAGAGATGATTATAAAATTTCTGGACCAGAACTTGAGACAATGTGCGACATTGCAAGAGGAGTTTATGGAGTAGTTGGAGAAAGGATGCTAGGTGGGGGAGATAAAGGAGCATCTGGCGCTTTAGTGTGGTCTGATGCAGTACATAGACTGCAAGTTGCTATTGAACTTGGCTATAAAGCAAGTCGTCCCCAATATGCTGACAAGTGTGCATTTCATGTCTGCAAAGCTGTTGATGGGATTAAGATTTTTGAAAATGTGTTGAATTAAAGGAGGAATAAGAATGCCACAATCACAATATATCATGACAATAGATGCAGGAAGAAGCAATTTACATGTTGCAGTGTATGAATACGAAGTAGGCAATAAACAGGCACCTGAACTTGTTAGAAACTTTCCTAATGTGCCAAATGAAGATTTTGTGTCTGCAAGAGATGGTTTAAAAACTGAGCGAGTTGCAGGAGTTTATGGCGCAGTAACTGGAATTTTGGCTGGATTAGAACCAGAATTTAAGAGAAAGATGGGAATGATTGTAGTAGATAGCCATGGTGCAGCAGCTATTGTTCTTGATAAAAATGGAAATGAATTCTTTACGCAAATATATGACCATGATGTTTCAGAATTAAGGCCAGCTTTCGATCAGATTTGCGGTCCTCAGGATAGATTGTATCTAGAGACATCAACTCCAGCGTTACCTGTAGGAATCAATTGGCTCACACAAATACACTATCTTCTTCAAAAATTTCCTGATGAAATGAGAGGTGCAGCTCATATAACTTCAGTTGCAGGTTATATCACTTCAAGGCTTACTGGCATAACTGGAACAGATGCAACCCATATAGGAAATCATGGTTATGGTTTGGACTATCTAACTGGTGAATTAAGTTCTGCTATAGCAAATTTGGGAACGAGATATAATACTAGTATAGAAAAATTGATTGGAGATTTTTCAAGACCTTATAGGCCTATATCAGAGGTTACTGAAAAAACATCAAAAGATTTTGGTTTAAATCCCAATTGTGGAGTTATTAGTGTAGCTCATGATTCATCATTGGCTGCAATTTTAGCTCAAATTGGTGATTTTCAAACAATGGATTCATCCGGAACATGGAGTGTTTTGATGAGTCCTGATAAAATGGTTCAAGTACAGACCTATATGCAGCAGTGGGATATGACTGTTAACCGGGATATTTTTGGAAAGCAGCTACCTACTGCGATGTTTCGCGGTGGACAGATGTGGAAAGGTTATATGGAATTGACAGGACAGACTACTGATTATAGCCCTCAATTGGATGTTAATGTCCTAAACAAAATTTTTGAACATAACCTTAGGGTAAGACCTGCATTTATGGATGGGGTAGGCCCCTACAAGCATTCAAAAAAGGCTCCAATATTGTTAGAAGATGTAAGAAAAGACTCTGTACAACTAGCTCATATGGTCCAATTAGCATTGGCAATCCAAACTGCATTTTCAGAGGCAGCTTCAGGTGGGGATTTAAAAGAGGATACCTCCATTTTAGAAATACTTGCTGATAGGAGGCATGAAAAAATACTGGTTGCAGGGCCTTACACACAAGGCTTAGCAAAAGACATTCTAAATTTAGTATTACCAAGGGAAATGTATATTGTAGATGATAAAAACCCAGTAAATCTTGCAGGAGCTGTAGTAGGAGCGGCTGCGCTGGAAGGAGCTAGTCCAGATCAGCTTGAGATAGAAGGGCTGCCTTTTAGGCAGGTTCCAATAAAACATGCAGAACTTAGACCAAAGATGATCGAATATGCACAAAAATGGGAGAAGTGGGTAAGAGATTTACCTTTAAATGATTAATGGATAAAAATAATATTCATTTTTTATTATGGTTTGGAAAAATAAAAAACTAAAAAGGTGAGAAAAAATGCCGGGATTAATAAATATGCACCCAAAAGTTGGTATTAGGCCAACAATAGATGGAAGATTAAGAGATGCTGGGTCTGTTGCTCAGACTAGAGATTTGGCAGAGTCTGCTGCTAGATTCATTAGGCAACATGTAAAATACACAGATGGTAGACCAATCGAAGTAGTTATTGGAGAGGGAGTGATTGGTAATGTTGAGGAATCTGCAAGAGTAGCCAAGCAATTTGCTGACCAAGGTGTAGGAGTTGAGTTGTCAACAACCCCTTTTTGGTGCTATGGGACTGAAACAATAAGTATGCACCCTACAAATCCAAAAGCCATTTATGGAAAGAATGGGACAGAAAGGCCCGGGGCAGTTTATCTTGCAGCGTCTGCAGCAGGTCATGACCAATCAGGTATACCCGTTTTCAAACTGTATGATCGAGAAGTGCAGGACGCATCTGATAACTCAATGCCAAAAGGTATTCAGGAAAACCTTCTCAGATTTATAAGGGCTGGAGTTGCAGTGGCTACTATGAAGGACAAATCTTACTTACGCATGGGTGGAACTTCTATGGGGATAGCAGGTTCAAGAATGAATCATACCTTCTTTGAAGATACCCTTGGGATGAGGGTTGAAGAAGTGGATATGAGTGAGATGAGAGGGAGGATGGATGAACGTATATATGACCCAAAGGAATATGACAAGGCATTGGGATGGGTAAGAGAGAAATGCAAAGAAGGAAAAGATTACAATTCTGAAGGAGATCGAAGGAGCAGAGAGCACTTAGACATTGAATGGCATGAATCAGTGCAAATGGCCCTTATCGCAAGAGACCTAATGGTAGGAAATCCAAGAATAGCCGAACTGTCACATATGAAGAAATCTATGGCTATTGAAAAATCCATGGGGCATAATGCTATTTTAGCAGGATTTCAGGGCCAGCGAAGCTGGACTGATTATCAGCCAAATGGTGACTTTTTAGAAGCTATTAATTGTTCTTCTTTTGATTGGAATGGAAAAAGAGCGCCATACCTTATTGCAACTGAGAATGATGCGCTCAATGGAGCAGCAATGTTAATGAATTATTTATTAACGAATACAACGCAAATTTTTGCAGATGTAAGGACATATTGGAGTCCTGAATCTATAATGAGAGTGACAGGAGCAAAAAAACTTTCAGAAATGGCCCAAGGTGGTTTGTTGCATTTAATCAATTCAGGCCCAGCAGCTCTTGACGGGACAGGGCAGGAAGAAATCAACGGTAAACCAGCTATGAAGCCATACTGGGATATATCAGATGAAGAAGTTGCAAAATGTCTTGCTGCAACAACATGGCACCCATCAGACAATTCCTATTTCCCTGGAGGAGGATGGTCAACTCGTTTCACAACAAGAGATGGTATGCCAGTAACTATGGCAAGGATAAATATTATTAAGGGAATTGGTCCAGTGTTACAAATTGCAGAAGGATACACCGTAGAATTAGATAGAGAAATGCATGATACTCTAGATAATAGAACAAATCCTACATGGCCGACAACATGGTTCGCACTGAAACCTTCTAAACCAGAATATGGAGCAGCTTTTGAACAAACATTTAACACAATGAATGAATGGGGAGCAAATCATGGTGCATTCAGCTATGGTCATATAGGCGCAGACCTGATAACTCTGGCAGCAATGTTAAGAATACCAGTATCCATGCATAATGTTGATGAAGCAAAAATGTTTAGGCCAAGCGTATGGTCAGCATGCGGTACTAAAGACAGAGAGGCTGCAGACTATAGGGCTTGTGCAAATTTTGGCCCGCTGTACGCAAAATTAGGAAAAGCAAATTAATTTTTTTATTTTTTTTAAAAATATCAAAACAATCAAATCCAAAAGGCGATCAAAATGACAGACCAAGCACTAGTTATTGGAGCTGATTACGGCACAAACTCAGCCAGATATATTGTTGCTAACGCAATTACAGGAAAGATAATTGCAGAGCATGTTTATGATTATGAAGGAGGGGAATTCGGAATTATTTTGAATCCTGCAAATCCAGTATATGCAAGACAAGATCCGAATGAATATTTCAAGGCGTTTCATGCATGCATGGATTCAATTTTAAAGCAGCTGGATCAAAAAGGATTTGATAGAGAAGATATTGTAGGTATTGGAACAGACACAACAGGTTCTACACCAATACCTGTTGATTCTGAGTTGAATCCAATCGGCAATGCGTGGCTCTGGAAGGATAAGACATCTGCTAAAGTAGCTAATTCTTTCAATATTCTTGTTAGGGATCCTTTAAGTACTGATTATACAAGATATACAGGAGGTCTGACCTCACCTGAATGGATTTTGTCTAAGGTTATTCAACTTGCAATAGAACAACCAAAGCAATTTCGTGAAAGTGCAAGTTTTGTAGAGCATTGCGACCTCATGCCAGCATGGATGGCGGGCCAGACAAACCCACAGGAAATCTATCGAAGCAGGTGTGCTGCTGGCCATAAAGCGCATTTTCATGAAGACTGGGCTGGTTTGCCATCACAGAAGTTTATATCACAGTTAGGGGAAGAAGTTGGAATCAGAGATAGTAGACTGGACAATCTAATAGAAAGGCTTTATACTTTAGACCGTGTAGTTACTGCAGACAAACCTATTGGGTATCTTAAAAAAGAATTAGCTCAGAGATATGGCCTTAACGATAATGTGGCTATTGCAGCAGGAGCTTTTGATGCCCATATGGGCGCTGTTGGAGTAGGCATTAAGCCAGGAGTTTTATCCAAAATAATGGGCACCTCAACATGCGATATGTTAGTAAGTTCTGTGGATGATGAAAAACTTATTCCAGGAATTTGCGGTCAGGTCAGAGGCTCAATTATTCCGGGTATGGTTGGGTATGAAGCAGGCCAAAGTTCAGCTGGTGACACATTAGCCTGGTTTAGAAATTTGTTCTTAAGATCTAGAATGCGAGTAGATGATGACAAGGAATTAAGAGCATCTGATAGAGATAAATCTGATGAATATGCTTTCTTGGAAAGAAATGCTGCAGGATATGGCCCAAAATTTGTTAATATCCTTGCATCTGATTATTTCAACGGTATAAGAACACCTGATGTAGATCCTGGTGCTTACGGAATGCTATTGGGATTAAGATTGACTGATGCCCCTGGTAAAGTGTATAGAGCTTTAATCGAAGCTGTTGCATACGGAGCAAACGCAATAATTAATCGAATTACAGAAAATAGATTGGATATTGATGAAGTAATTGCATGCGGAGGGCTAACAAGCAGCGATTTGGTTATGCAGCTCCATGCTGATATAACAGGCAAACCATTTAGGATTTCATCTGTTAAACAGACATGCGCTTTAGGTGCTGCTATGTTTGCAGCAGTTGCAGCTGGTATTTATGACAAAGTAGAAGATGCACAGGCTGCCATGAATCCAGTAAAGACAAGATTTGCAAAGACCTATACTCCTGATATGCAGGCTCATCAGTGCTATGATAAAAAGTTTTTACGATACAAGCAAACAAGGGAGCAAGTTCTTCCTATGGTTAAAACAGTACTGAGATAATCATTTTATCAAATAATAATTGGAAATATTGGAGGTATAAAAAATGACTAATCTGTTGTTAGGATATGATATAGGCAGTTCATCAATAAAAGCTACATTGATGGAAGCGGAAACAGGTAATGTTATTGCAAGCGCAACTTCACCTAAAAAAGAGCTTGAAATAATTGTCCAAAGGCCAGGCTTGGCAGAGCAAAATCCGGAAACTTGGTGGGAGCATGTTAAATTAGCAACTAGAGAACTACAAGAAAAAGTTGGAGATGAAATTAATCTAAAAAATGAAGAGGTGTCAATTGGCATATCCTATCAGATGCACGGTTTAGTTATAGTAGACAATCAAAAGAGATTGTTAAGAAATTCCATAATTTGGTGCGATAGCAGGGCAGTAGAGATTGGAATGAAAGCATTGCGGGATATTGGTCCTGAGCTATGTTTGGAACATATGCTTAACTCTCCGGGTAATTTTACAGCATCCAAATTAAAATGGGTTAAGGACAATGAGCCAGATATATACAAACATATCCATAAGGCAATGCTGCCTGGTGATTATATTGCAATGAAAATGACAGATAAGATTGTGACTACGCCATCAGGTTTATCTGAGGGAATAATGTGGGACTTCAAAAATAAATCAATTTCTTGTATGGTACTGAGTAATTATGGTATTTCTGGAGATTTAATTCCGGATATAGTAGATACCTTCTCCATCCAAGGAGAACTAACCAAAGCTGCTGCTGAAGAGTTGGGATTGAAAGCTGGATCCAAGATTTCGTATAGGGCAGGAGATCAACCGAATAACGCTCTGTCTCTCAATGTTTTAAATCCAGGAGAAGTAGCTGCAACAGCAGGAACATCTGGTGTTGTTTATGGAGTTAGCGATAAGATGGACTATGATAAACAGTCCAGGGTTAACACTTTTGCTCACGTAAACTATTCACCAGAAAATCCAATGTATGGAGTGCTTTTATGTTTGAATGGATGCGGCATTCTAAATAGCTGGCTGAAACATCAGATGATGGAGGAAGGCAAAGATTACCCTCAGATGAATGAACTAGCTAGCCAAGTTCCAATTGGCTCTGAGGGGCTTGTTATGCTGCCATATGGAAATGGAGCTGAAAGGACATTAGAGAACAGAAATATCGGGGCATCAGTGCACGGATGGAATCTAAGTATACATAAAAAACAGCATTTCCTAAGGGCAGCTCAGGAAGCAATAGTATTTGCTTTAAATTATGGCCTGGAAATTATGAAAGATGTAGGTGTATCTCCAGAAAAAATTAGGGCAGGAAATGCAAACATGTTCTTAAGCCCTTTATTTTGTGAAGCTTTTGCCAATACTACAGGTGCTGAGGTCACATTATACAACACAGACGGCTCGCAAGGGGCTGCAAGAGGGGCAGGACTCGGTGCTGGGATTTACCTTCTTCTTGAGGGTATGTTCTTTGGATTAGAACCAGTTAATGTTGTTGAACCAACCAAAGCTTTGAAAGGTCCATACCAGGAAGCATATCAACAATGGAAAGACACCCTAAGGAGCAATCTACAATATGCTGGTAGAAAACCAACGCATATAGTAGATATGCATATGGGAAGATGAAAATGCTAAGAGGGATAAAAATGGCAATTGAAAAACCAAAAGTAATATTAACAGGGTTCATGGATGAAGGAACTCGTCATAGAAATAAGAAGGACATTCTTGAGCAGATGATGTTGTTGCAGGCATTAGGCTTATCTTACTATACCCCAAGGGCACTTAGCATTCATGGCAGGGATGAAAAAAATGTGGCTGATTTAACTGATTCAGAGGTTACAACCCTAGTGGACATCCACAAGGAGTATGGAGCTAAGGTGTCATCATTAGGGACAGGGATTGGAAAGACGAAGTTAAATGATGAGAATGATGGTTCAACTAATAAATATGAAGCCCCAGAAAAAACAAAAGAGAGAATTAGCAGAGCAGTTGAGATAGCGGATAAGGTAGACACAAAATTATTGAGATGTTTTTCATTTTACCCTCCAAAAGATTCTGATTTAAAGAGATATATTGGTCAAGCTGTTGAGAGACTTGCTCCATTGGTGGAGATATGCGAAAAAGGAAGAAAAATTTATGGTTTGGAAGTGGAATCAAACCTTACTGGCCATGATGCTGCATCAATTATGGAGATTTATCGCCAAATCAATAAACCTGCTACCTTAGGTATAGTGTATGACGGTGCAAATTTGGTTGTGCAAAGAATAGATATAAACGCAGTTGAAGAATTTGAATTAATGATGCCTGGATTAACATGGATGCATATCAAAGATTATAGGATGGGAGCCCCTGTTTGCGAAGGAGGCCATGTGCCTGAAGATATGCTAAAGCATTTTGTTCCTGCAGATGTTGGAAGAGTAAACCACCATGCAATATTTGAAAAAATTAAGGGTGAACTGCCAAAATATGTTGCTGCCTTAAGTGTGTTAGGAGTTCCAGGATTCTTCCTGGATTTAGAGCCTCATCTAAAGGGAGGCGGCCAGTTTGGGGGTTATTCTGGCCCTGACGGTATGTTTGTTGCTTTAACAGCTCTAAGAAGGGTACTGGACGATGTGGGAATAACCTACCAAATGAGAAGCTATGATACCTTAGTATGTGGTAGATAGGTGATTAAAAAATGCCAGAAGCATTAAAGGTCGCATTGATAGGTGTAAAACCAGATGGAGTGCCAGCAGTGCATCTTAGATCAATTGCTAAACTTCAAGAAGAAGGGTTAGTTAAGCTAGTTGCAGTGGCTGAAAAGAATACAGACAATGAAGCAATTGCCAAACTTGTTGGTTCCAAGGTGATAGGTGGAGTTCATGTCTATAGAGATTACAGAGAAATGTTTAATAAGGAAACAATAGATATTGTAACGATAGCAACCCCGCACCAATTTCATTGGCCAATGGCTCGCTACGCTTTAGAAAAAGGGACATCTAGCGAGGGAAAAGGGGTAAATGTTTTTTGCGAAAAGCCCCCTGCAGTTCTAATCCAGGATGCTAATGAATTCTTAGCTATAGCAAATAGAAGCGGTAGGCAAGTTGCTGTTAACTGTATGTATACTGCATCTGAAAGTGCTAGAGAGCTGCGGCAATTACTAAAACAAGGAGTTATAGGTAATATAGAATCTATTGTAGGGGTTGGGAAATGGTGCAGAACAAATGAATATTATACAGGAAGGCCTTGGGCTGGAAAAAAAATGGTTGGGACTGATTATGTATTGGATGGGGCAATGCTTAACCAATTCCCCCATCTGTTTAGGCAGTGTTTATTTTTTACAGGGAAAGATGAATTAAAAGTTGACAATGTTCTGGCTGAACTTTATCGAGCACATAATCCAGCAATTTTGGAAATGGAAGGGACTGGCTGTCTGCGAACCAATGTGAGTGGTGTAAATGTATTAATGTATTTTACCACATCATATGATCATGACGATGCATTGACTGTAGAGGTTAGAGGTACAAAAGGGACTGCTAAGTGGACCTGCGATATTTTTGGTCCGGAGAAACAAACAAAATATGAAATTAACTTTAAAGATGACCGACCACAGAGGGAATCTATTTGGAGAAATGAAAACTGGGGATATATGTGCCTAGGCTTATTTAGAAATTATGTTGATCTGGTAAGGGGAAAAACCAAAGAGAATTATTCTCCTTTAGAACCAGCAGTATTACATGTTAGCGTTGTTAATGGCGCTTATATCTCATCATCTTCAGATGAGCCGGCAATACAACAGATAGGTGATAGATACATTGAATATAGAACAGAAGCCGTAGGCGCAAGCGGTACTGGTCAGACAGCTAAAGGGAAAGAAACAAAGGTATTAATCAAAAATATAGGTGAGACAATGGACTATGCTGCGCAAAGTTGTGTTATGTTCAGTGCAATTTCCTATGCCCCATGGGCGCGGGCATCTAAAAGACAAGTTAATACCTCAACTTTGGCTTATTTTGATCCAGAAGGATTGCTGTTGTAGAATATCAATTGAAGGTGAAAAAATAAAATGGAACTAGACGTATTGGTATTAAACACATCAGTTGTTGATTTAAGAAGACCAGATTTTGATTTTGTAGATAGCTTGGTAGGTAAAGGCGGTTTGGCTAAATGTAGAACTGAAGATATGCCCACTTATTCTCAGGATCTAATTCGGATGTGGATTGCTCAAGGAAATGCGAAAGCAGGAGGACAAGGGAACACAGCTCCTCTAATGGCAAAGGCAGGACTTAAGGTTGGAGTAGGAGCTTACCTTGGAAAAGGAAACTATGACGGATTAGATGCGCAAGGTAGATTTTTCTACGACACATCAAAAGCCTGTGGCATTGATGTTACAGCATTGATTACTCATCCTACGCTTCCAACTGGAACAACATTCATTCATGAACGATCTGGAGATGAAAGGGGAGGCATTGCATATTTCCCTAATGCAAACAATGATTTCGATTTTGATGTTTTTAAGGTACATGTTAAAAGATTACATCCAAAAATAGTATACTATATGTATTCAGGATTATCTGATAAAGGAGATGCAAATGAAGGCCAAGATTTAGCAGATTTTATTGATTGGTGCAGAAAAAAAGATATTGTTACAATAGCAGATTCCCATACTTTGACTGGAAATCCGCAAAAGATTATTACAGAAGGAACACCTGTGACTGAGTACCTGTTATTGAAGCCATTATTGTCAAAAGTTGATATTTTATTTACATCTTCCGATGAAGCTAAAATTATTGCGAACACTTTAGACGGATTGCCAAAATTTGACAAAAAAAGAACTAATGCCTCCTATCTTAGAGAATATATTTTTGCATTGACAAGAAGATATGTTCCTTATGACGGTAAAACTAAATTGTTAGGTGTTACAGTTAGTGACGGAGCTTATTTTAGGGCATATTTACCAACCAGCCAGCCTTTGGGTATTAGAAAGGTAAACTCAAGGTTCATGGATGGAGCAACTGTTGATTTGGTAGGTGCAGGAGACTCCTTTAGGGCTGGACTTTTAACGTATATTGCCAACAACTTAGATGCATTTAAAAGCGGAAAAATGAATTTTTATGAAGCTGTTCAGATGGCAAATTTATTCGCATCCTCATACATAAAAGCACCTCTAGGTGATAGGTATATCCATATTAAGCCATACAAACAAATGCTTGAAGTTGTAAGATGTCCTGCATCTTTTAGTTCCTTGCTGAGAGCATAAATTTCGTTTTGGAATGGCATACCTTTGTTGCTTTTATCCCCCCTTGCAGAAGGGGGCTTCTCAGAAATAAAGTTAAACAAGTGATGGATCATATAAGACAAACAATCTAATGTTACCATCATAACATAATATTTATAAACCAACATTTTGTTCCAAATAATAACTAATTTATAGGTGATACTATGAAAAAATTAAGATGCGGAATACTGGCTGGAACTGGGATGGTTGGCCAGAAATATATACAATTATTAGAGGCTCATCCGTGGTTTGAAGTTAGCTATATAACTGCTTCTGAAAGGTCTGCAGGTAAGAAATTTAAAGATGCTGTGGAGGGAAGATGGCATATGCCAACCGATATGCCAGGAGCTGTCAAGGACATTACAGTGGAAGACATGGATACCCTTGAAAAAGTAAAGAAAAGGTGCGATTTTGTATTTTCAGCATTAGACTCTGGCCCTGCAAAGGATTGGGAAGAAAAATATGCAGCTGCAGGTATACCGGTTGTTTCAAACGCATCTGCCCACAGGCATACACCTGATGTTCCAATGCTGATTCCTGAGATTAATCCAGAGCATCTGGATATTCTTCCAATACAGAAAAAGAACCGTAATTGGAGCAAAGGATTTATTGTTGTAAAACCTAATTGCTCTCTGCAAAGTTATATGACACCATTGTTTGCTTTACATAGGGAATTTATACTAAAGAGAGCAATAATAACCACAATGCAGGCAGTAAGCGGTGCTGGCCACCCTGGTGTAAGCTCATTTGACATTGTTGATAATATAATACCCTATATTGGCGGGGAAGAAGAAAAGTCAGAAAGAGAGCCTCAAAAAATATTAGGAAGGATTGAAGGGAATAAGATTACCTATAATGAAGATTTCCAGATAAGCGCTCATTGCAATAGAGTTCCTTGCATAGACGGGCATATGGCATGTGTATCAGCTGAATTTGAAGAAAATCCTGAAAAGGAAGAAATCCTTGAAATCTGGAAGGACTTTAAAAATGTACCTCAGGAGTTAGATCTCCCTTTTGCTCCCAAACATCCGATAATCTACAGAGAAGAGCCAAACAGGCCGCAGACAAGGCTTGATAGGGATGCTGATAAGGGAATGGCTTGTGTGGTTGGAAGACTAAGGGAATGCAAGGTATTCAATTGGAGGTTTACTGCATTATCTCATAACACAGTCAGAGGCGCAGCAGGCGGCGGGATTTTGAATGCTGAACTGTTGTATAAGAAGGGATTTTTAAGTTAGAAAAAATTAGAAAACCTTATAAATGCGCTAGCTATTTTTATTATCACTAAGAGGAATAGTTTAATGACTAATTATAAGAATAAAACCATAATAGGATTAGTTGAAAAAATAGAGCTCTATAATAAAAAAGGCTCTATGACATTATTGGCTAGAATAGATACAGGGGCTACAAAAAGCTCTATAGATGCAAGGCTTGCAGCTGAATTGCAGCTTGGCCCTGTAATACAAAGAAAATTAATAAAATCTGCGCATGGAAACAAGATAAGGCCTATAATGGAAGCTAAAATAAGATTAGCTAGAAAGATAATAACATCAGAGTTTACAATAGCAGACAGGAATCACATGAAATATCATGTTCTAATCGGCCAGAATATACTAAAACAGGGCTATTTGATAGATCCAGGGAAGGGAAAATGAATGTAGCTCTAGTCTCCCTAAGAAGCAAAAGCTCTTTGATGATATTGAAAGCCCTAAAGAATTATTTTCAGGAGGTCAAGGATTTGGATATAAGGAAGATAGAGGTCAGTTTAGGGGTCGGTAAGCTTGATGTGCTCTATGAGGGAAAACCAATGGAGCAGTTTGACTGTGTCTATTGCAGGGGATCCTTTAGATATGCCCCCCTACTAAGATCCATTACAAGAGCGCTATCCCACACATCCTTTTTACCTATAGCTGCAACAACATTCACAATCGGCCATGATAAACTGCTGACCCATCTCGCTCTGCAAAAATACAAGATACCAATGCCAACAACATATTTGACTAGTTCAGCTCAGGCAGCAAAAAAGATTCTTGAGAAGATAAATTATCCGATAATGATGAAATTCCCTTCAGGAACTGGTGGAAAAGGAGTCATGTTTGCAGAAAGTTATGCAGCAGCTTCTTCTATGTTAGATGCCTTGGAAACATTAAAGCAACCCTTCCTAATACAGGAATATGTTGAAACAGGAGGTGTTGATATAAGGGCAATAGTTGTTGATGATAAGGTTGTTGCTTCTATGAAACGAAAGGCAAACGTAGGTGAAAAGAGGAGCAATATTCATGCAGGTGGCGTTGGAGAGCCATACCAGCTAGACGCATATACCAAAAAAATAGCTGTGGAAACAGCGCAGTCAATAGGAGCCCAGATCTGCGCAGTTGATATTTTGGAATCACCAAAGGGCCCTTTAGTAATAGAGGCTAATCTAAGCCCTGGTTTGCAGGGTATAACAAAAGCAACAAAAATAGATGTTGCAGACAAGATTGCAAAGTTCCTTTACCAAAAAAGCAAGGCAATAAAAGAGTCAGGAAAACAGGAAGGCGCTAAAAAGATATTTGAGGAACTTGGAGTGCAACCTGCACAACATATCATCAGTAATCTAGATTTTAGAGCTGGAAGGATATTGCTTCCAAAAATAGTATCTGATATTACTCAGTTCACAGATAAAGAAGAGCTTGTTATTAAAGCCAAAAAGGGAAGCCTTTCAATCGAAAGTGCTAATAAATAATTTGATATACTATCTATTTTATATTCTTTATATCATTTACATAAAATTTTGAAAAAAAGGAATATATTTAAAAATAGACAATTATCCCCAAATGGAAATGGGTATAAGCAGTAATTTTGTAAGCTTAGTTAATGAAGCTGGAACCACCAGAAATAATAAGCGAAAGCAACAAATAAGGAACACATTGTTCATTGAAGACGTTTTGATGGCTGAAGAACTCTCAGATCAAGATGAACCTGCTCTCGTGGCATCTTTGGCTGAGATTGACGAGTCACTTGACATTCCCAGAATGGATGAAGATAGATTCTTAAAAATACTTGGGTTATTAAAGCCATCAAGAGAGTCTACTAAGGAATCAGTTGTTTTAAACGGTATCAGACTGCCTGACGGAACTATAGAAGAATTATTCATAGAAAAGCAGTATTCACCCCTACTCGGGAATTTACTTTCAGAGCAAGAAAGGATTGAGGGTGTGTTGAAAAGGTATGAACCTTATGTATGGATTCGTACATGCGCTGGCAAGCATTCACTAAATGAGATCCCGGATTTGGTTAATAATGATTCAAAATTTTTGGAAGCGATAGAGGCAGCGAATAGGGAAATGTTTAGGTTCAGAAACCAGTATGCTAGTCTAAGTTTTGGTAGAAGAGGATTTTTCTCTCCATTCGGGATAGTGGAAAAAGTACTTGAAGATGGAACTTTTGTGTATAAAAAAATTGTGGTGGAATCTCCAGAAGGGAGTTTAACTCCAAGTCAGATATGGCATTCCAGTTTAGGAAGTAATTCCCATTCTACATATGCCAGACCTTTAATTCAGAGGATTGGAGGCAATGGTATTTATGAACAAGCCGAGATTGCCGCTACATTTGCAATGATTGGCCATTACGATGGTCAACTTTTAACTGATTGCCCTTTTTCAGGACTCTATCTATTTGAGGAAGACGATGCTCAACAGATTGCAGCTTATGTTGTCAAGAATATTGGAGAAAGAACAAATCCAGACTATTCTACAGTTGCTGCAATTGGTAAACTAGCTATAAAATGTCTTGCTAGTCAGGGGCAACATCAAGAATTGCCGTATCTAGCTCCTGAATCTGCATATTATTTAATCGATCACTTATTGGTAAGGTTAATAGATGCTGGAGTCTTATCTGCCACTGTAGGAACTTCTTCCCAAAACATTTATTTCAGAATAGGTGAAAAATATAGATTGCATAGTACTGAAAGACCAGAAACGCCTTCAGAATCTCTTGCAATCGCACTTAACCCTGCTATTTAAAACAAAAACTCTTTCCGAAGTATCAATGTCTGATCTCTCTTTGGGCCTACCGAAAGAATACAGACCGGCACCCCAATAATCCCCTCTATTTTCTTAACATATTGTTTGCAGTTAAGAGGCAAATCATCATAACTTTCTACATCAGAAATATCGCAATTCCATCCATCAACCTCTTCATAGACGGGCTTTGCCCTAGATAGCCAAGTTGTATCAGTTGGCATATAGGTTGTTTTTTCATCATCAATTTTGTAAGAAGTACATATTTTTATTTTCTTAAGGTCTGAAAAACAATCAATCTTAGTCACTACCACTGCATCAAGCCCATTTACCATGACAGCATATCTGCCTACAACCCCATCAAACCAGCCTGTCCTTCTGGGCCTTCCAGTTGTTGTTCCATACTCCCTTCCCATTAAACGTAAATATTTACCCTGGTAGTATGCATTACCTTCATTTGCTTTTGATGTAGCTTCTTTAAGGGCTTTGTCATAAACGGGCTTTATTATATCCCAGCTCCCTTCCTTTGTTGTTTCTTCGTCCGTACCAAGCTCAGTTGGGAAAGGACCCCTACCAACCCTTGTTATATAAGCCTTCATGATAGCAATGACTGAATCAATCTTTTTAGGTCCAATCCCTAAGCCGGTACATGCCCCGCCAGCAGTGGGATTTGAAGAGGTTACATAAGGATAGCTTCCATGGTCAATATCAAGCATGGTTCCCTGGGCGCCCTCTACCAGTATATTCTTTCCTTTGGCAATTTCATTATTAAGGATAAAATATGTGTCTGTTACAAACGGCCTTAGTTTTTTGGCTTCCATAGAATTTCCTTTTACAAATTCACACATCCTTAATCCGGTTCTTGCTATTTTTGCCATGTAACACGGACCTATGCCCCTACCAGTTGTCCCAACCTTGTCCCCTGTTTTTTTATCTGCCTCTACCTGCTCTTCTGTAATTACATGTGCAGCAGAGCTTATTGCAAGATTTTTTTCATTTAATTTAAATCCCTTTTCCTCTAACCCATTTAATTCCTTGATTAGTTGAGGTGGATATATAACCATCCCATTTCCGCAAATGTTTAGCTTCCCTTTGTGGATAGTGCCAGATGGCAGAATATGAAACTTAAATGTATTATTTCCAACAACAACAGTATGCCCTGCATTATTGCCGCCGGTAGCCCTTGCAACAACATCTGCCTGTTCTGCTAAGAAATCGACAATCTTTCCTTTGCCCTCATCTCCCCATTGTCCCCCAACCACCACTATAGTTTTTCCCATGAGAAAAACAAAACTTCACTGTATATTTAAAGTTTTTGAAATGCCAGAAACTGTCTGTCATAATTTGTATGCTTCGTCTTGGGGATATAGGGCAGTGAGCATGACCTAAGTTTTTGACATTATGCCTTCAATATCTCTAGTATATCATCATAAACTTGCGGATATTTGTCTATATTGGTTAAGTCAGTATGCAGTTCTGAATTAAAATAATCTGTACATTTACCCTGAACTACATAGGATTTCGCATAATCTAACAGCGAGCTTTCAAAGGTTACAACTCCATCACCGTCCTTTGCACCCATTTTGCAGCCCTTGCCGGATATTGTGTATACCTTCATTTCTTTTGGCGTATAGAACGGATCGTTTAATCGATTAATAAAGACGCTGTCTTGAGACATATCCTCACATTCCCTTCTGTCACCAAATATTAAGCAAAACCTTAGTATGTTACTCTCCACCCCATGATTCGGTGTTCCAATCAATATCATCTTATTGACAGAATCCTCTCCAAATATCTGTACATATCTTCTTGCCACCAATCCTCCCATGGAATGAGCTATTATATTGAGTTTCGGTTTCCCTGTTCTGTATTTTACTAAGTCTATGATTTCTTTTAAGCGTATTGCATAGGTATCCAGATTATCAGCCCTTTTAGATATATAGATAAAATTACCTAAGGAATAGAAATAATCATAATAATAGCTTGCCTTAACAGTGATGGGAAATCGAGCCAATCCCCAGTCATCTTCTTTATATTCGGTAGTATTGGTATCAAATCGTATTGTGCCTGCATTAATATAACCATCTTCCTGAAGTTGGTACTGTATCGTGTCAAACAAATCCAGCAATGGGTCAGGAGCAGTTTTCTTTAAGAGGGAATGCCCGTGGATTAAAACGGTTGGATACAAAGAGGGATCCTCTTTGCACTCCTCTTTCTTACAGCAAGGCAGGCATTCTTTGTAAACACAGCATAACGGAGGATTCTCAGTCAATTCATTGGAGACAGTATCTAAAGTAGATATATTGGCAAATTCACTAATGTTAATGGGATACATTGTTGGAATATCCACTGAAAAGAAACTAGCATTCTCACTTAGATTTTCGCAAAAGTCAGAATAATAAATCAGGGAATCATTTGAAATGATTATTTTTACTTTATCTTCAACTCGAGCAAAATATGGCTGACTTAAATTAATGACATTTGAGCCATTATAGGTTGTATTTGTGTATTCCAAAATAATCCTGTGTAATCCAAGACAGACATCATCAGTTGAGTTTTCACAATAACCTAACTGGCATTTTTTCGAATATTCATATGCAGAAAGATTCCAACCTTTGTTTATTAGATTAATATAATTTTCATTCAAAGATTTATTGAAACTATCAAGTTCTAAAGTGAGGTTTAACAAATCAGACTCAATAATTGGATCACTGCTGTTTATTGCAAGGAACAGTTCATGGATTTTATCAATATCATTCACCATATCCTTATTTGGAGAATAATAAATGTACCTTCCTTGTGATGCCAGCTCATCCAAAAATTTGTCTCTAAGATTCATGTATCTGTTGACAATATTATTTTGTTTATCTATTGAAGAAAAAATAGCACTGAGCAATACATCTGATTTCCCATATAGCGGCATAGATTGCTTGACAAAAGAATCTTTGTATGTGTCGTTCAAGGTAATATAATCTTCGCTCTCCCATAAGCCCATCATATTTTTTAGATCTATCAGAGTTGCATTGAATATATCAGATACATCGTTATAATTAGAATCCAGCTCATTATACTCAATTATATTCTTTGTAAGGTTAAGGATATACTTTGATTTTTGAAGATTTCTTCCTGCATTGTTAATCAAACCTATATCTTTTGTTAAGGCTTCCTTCAAATCATTTTTAATATATTCTTCATCTTCTGTAAGCGCATAATTCATTATCACAAAAGAGGATCTCCTATTAATTGGGCTATATGTTGGGCAAAGGAATGTCTTAATGTTGGCACATTGAATATCAAAATTGTAAATTTTTTGGCCGCTCCCTTTTGCAGGAGACATCAGATTATATGTTCTGTACAGATTCCCCTCATTTTTTAACATCAAATCCCCCTTATCGATTACCTCTTCCTGGCTTCGGTCATACAGTGAATAACTGCAATTTGCCTGACAAAACATGTTATCTTCTGCAGAAACATGAAAAATAACAGTTTGGTTTTGATTATTAGATATAGTAAATGACTGTTCAGTCGGATCCAAACTAAGAACTAAACCATCCTGCAGTACAAACTTAATCTTTAATCCGGCAATAAATAGTAGAATTGAAACAATTATAACTGAAAGTGCTAAAATTATGATGATTTTCTTCCAGTTTCTCTTCATATTTTTCTTAACCTTTTTTATTCCTTCTTCAACTTCATCAAAGGGTGATTTTTCCTTCATAAATCATGTGGCAAGGATACCCAACAATTTATTGTTGGGAGGAATTGCCACTCACCTCCACTAGTTGTATACCACTGGACACACAACCCACTGGACATCTGTGCATAACCTATATAAAGGGGCTGTTCTTTATATTTCTTAAGTAGATTGGGACTGCCACAGCATGACTGATGGCATGTCGGCTGCTTGTAACACAGCCCAACGGTCTGAGGGAGCACCCAATCTTAACCCTCATCAAAGGCCAATATTCAAAGTGATGAACACAAAAGGTTCTTTGCGAACAATTGCGTGTGAGCTTATGGATAAAAGCCCTGCCTTTAGGCAGTGGGATTATGTTACTTGACATTCCCTATCGTTATATAATATTAATCAGCTTAAAATCTTTGTTATTTAAAGACAAGTTTTAACTTATGTTGCGGGAAGTCCCCTTCCGCAAGGTGGGGGATGAAAGCAACGCATACCAAAGGTATGCCATTCCCGAAGGGAATCAGAATCAAAACAGTTATATGGTAGTTGTGTATCAATTGTGTATATATGGAACAAAGAACTAATATTCAAATAGAGCATAAGACTCTTGTTAAGCTAAAAAAGCTTAGAATA
>Ga0315282_10000890_pt1 | contig 58496 bp, 49 predicted proteins | sample YL17G07_20_MG_FD_203693 | JGI IMG/M metagenome (GOLD analysis project Ga0315282, IMG submission 203693) | Sediment microbial communities from Yellowstone Lake, YNP, Wyoming, USA - YL17G07_20 | ecosystem: Environmental > Aquatic > Freshwater > Lake > Sediment | place: USA: Wyoming | collected...
GCTTCTCTCCTCGTCCTACGCCCTGGCCCAGTCATCGCCGCCTTCCATCCGCCCTCCAGAGCAGCGGGCCGTCCTCACGCTCATCGTCAATGAAGTGGACAAAGGCGACACGCTGGTCCTCCTCAGGGAGAACGATGTCTGGGTGCGCGCCGACGCGCTGCAGCAGGCCGGGCTGCGCCGGTTCGCAGGACGCTACGCCACCATCGACGGAGCCGTCTACGTCGAGCTCTCGTCGCTCGCGCCGGGGATCATTTTCCAGCTCGACGAACGCGCCCTTGCCGTTCGCATCACGGCGGATCCCGAGTTCCTCGCCACGCTGGTGCTCGACGTGCAGACCGCGCGTCCGCCCGGCGTCGCGTACAGCCGGAGCAGGAGCCTGTTCCTGAACTACGCCGCCAACTACCGGAACACCGGCGACTACGATCTGTCGGGCGAGGCGGGGCTCAGCATGGCCGGTGGCCTGCTGACGACTACCGCCACGCGCGTCAACAACGGCCCCGTCATCCGGGGCCTCAGCAGCTTCGTCGTCGACCAGCGGCGCCACATGACCCGCTGGACCTTTGGCGACAGCTACGCGCAGACCGGCCTGCTCGGCGGCGGCCTGATCGTCGGCGGCGTGAGCATCGCGCGCGACTGGGGCCTCGACCCCTACTACATCCGACACGCCACGCTGGCCTTGTCCGGCGCGGTCACGACGCCGTCGACCGTGGACATCTACGTGAACGACCAGCTCGTGCGGCGCGAAGTGATCCCGCCGGGACGGTTCGAGCTGGCTCGCCTGCCCATGCCCAACGGGTACGGCGTGGCGCGCATGGTGATCCGGGACGCGTTCGGTCGGGAGCAGGCGACCTCATACCCGTACTACCTGACGACGAGCGTCCTGTCACGCGGCGATCAGGACTATGGGTACACGTTCGGGTACCAGCGGAACCAGATGGGCACGAGCAACTGGGATTACAGCCAGGCCGCGTTTCTCGGGCGGCACCGGGTCGGCATCACCAACTGGCTGACGGCCGGGTTCCGGGCCGAGGCTGCCCGGGATCTAAGGAGCGGCGGCCCGACGCTGAATCTGCGGCTGCCGGTGGGCGAGGTGGAGCTGGCGGGCGCGCTCAGCAGCGCAAGGGGGGTCCGCGGCTCGGCGGTCTCGCTCGGCTATCTGTTTGCCGCCCGCGCAGTCAGCGCCGGATTGTCGGCGACCTGGCTCAGCCGTCAGTACGCGACCCTCAGCCTCGGCGCCGCTGACCGCCGGTCGCGGCTCGACAGTGCCGCGTTTGCGAGCGTCCGGGTCGGCCCACGTACGAGCGTGACCGCCCAGTACTCGCGGCAGGAGCGGTACGACATCCCCTGGAGCGATCGGGCCACGATCAGCAGCGCTACGCGCCTCAGCAGCCGCTTGAGCCTGTTCCTCAGTGCGACACGCAACCGCCAACCCGGCGCCGAATCGAACGATCTCTACGCCGGCCTGAGCGTGTTCCTTGGACGAAGCACGTCAGCGACCGCGTCGTACGAACGGCGAGGCGACCTCGAGGGGCGCTCGGTGCTCGTGCAGCGATCGCTGCCCGTCGGCAGCGGGTACGGGTACCGGGCGGGCCTGAGCGACGGCGACGTGCGCGCCACCGACGCCGCGCTGCAGTACCAAGGCCGCTACGGGCGCTACGAGGTGTCCGAGCAGTCGGTCAACGGCGAGCGCACCTACTCTGCCAGCGTCGCCGGCGGACTGGTGTTGATGGGCGGAGGCCTGTACGCCACCAGGCCCGTGCAGGAGAGCTTCGCGTTGGTCCGCGTTCCGGGTGTCCGCGGGGTGCGGGCGTATGCGAGCAACCAGGTGGTCGGCCGGACGAACGGGGCGGGGAACGTGCTCGTCCCGAACCTGCTCGCCTACTACGGCAATATCCTCGGCATCGCAGACGAGGACGTGCCGTTCGACTACAATGTGCCCTCGACGCGCCGGCTGGTCGGCCCGCCGTATCGCGGCGGCGCGGTGGTCACCTTCCCCGTCACGCAGGTGCAGAGCTCGAACGGGATCATCTCGGTGGACGCGGGCGGACGGACGATCACGCCGGCCTACGGCCGCCTGGTCGTGACCGTGGGGTGGCAGCAGTTCGAGTCGCCGATCGGCACGCACGGCGAGTTCTACCTGGAGAATGTCCCGGCCGGCACGCACCGGGCGACGATCGAATACGAGGGCGGCTCCTGCGGGTTCTCGCTGAGGATTCCGAAGTCGACAGCCCCGGTGATCGACCTCGGCACCCTGCGGTGCACGCCGCCAAGAGGCGACACGCCATGAACGTGAAGCGATGCCTGTCGGGGCTCGGTTGGATGGCCCTCTGCCTAGTCGCCGCATCAGGACGGGCACAAGCGGCGTGCACGATCTCGACAACGCCCGTCGCGTTCGGGAACTATGACGTCTTCTCGCCGACTGATCTCGACTCGACCGGAACGGTCACAATCCAATGCCACGCCAACGACAAGGACGTCACCGTGTGGCTCGACCGGGGCGGCAGCCCCAGCTTCAACCCCCGGACGCTCGTGAAGGCCGGCGAGCCCCTGCCCCTGAACTACAACCTGTATACGGACGGCGCACGCTCAATCATTTGGGGCGACTGTACTGCCGGCACGAGCTGCTATGGGCCAGCCCGTCCGGGGAACCGGCCTGTCATGCTCACCGTGTACGGCCGCATCCCGGCCGGCCAGGATGCGAGCGCGGGGCTCTACCAAGCCACGGTCGTCGCCACCGTCAACTGGTGAATCGAACCTCCGCCACCCCCGTCCGATCCTCCGGCACCCTCCTTCCAAGCTGATCCCGGCGCAAGCCGCCGCAATCCTCGAACCATTCAGCAGACTGTAAGTGCTTGATTATAAACATCTTATACGAAATGATGCAACCCGCAAGAAAATACTTGACACCAGGAACCCCTGATCTACACTAATGTCATGTCGCGTCATATAAAGTCCGTGCATTGAATGGACGATACATGACATCGAGGAACGTTGATATGACACCCAGGTATTCGGATGACGGCGTCGTGGCGAGCCAGCTCCTGAGGCTGGACGACGTGCTCGCCTATCTGCGCGTGAACGCGCGGACGGTCTACCGGCTCATCCGAACCGGCGATCTCCCCGCCGTCCGGATCGGGCACCAGTGGAGAGTCCGGCGCAGCGACCTCGACGCCTGGCTGAACGCGCAACGCGTGGGCGCCGATAAATAGGGGGACTTCCCACCGCCGCGGAGCACGCGCGGCGGAACCGGGACGTCACACTCGTGCCCCTCCCGGACGCCGGGGGGAGTCAGCAAGGAGAACGGCCATGAAGAGCGCAGCGAGAATCCTCGGAGTCCTGGCGGTCGTGCTCATCGTCGCGACCTCCAGCGCCTGGGCCCAGTCGGCCTCCGCCAACCTCTCGGTCACCGCCACGGTGATCAAGAACTGCCGGATCACCACCACGGCCCTGGCGTTCGGCAACTACGACCCGACCCTGGGCACCGACCTCGACGCCGCCACCGGCGCGATCAACATCGCCTGCACGAAGGGGACGACCACCACGATCGGCCTCGACCTCGGCGCCAACCCGCTGGGCGCCGTGCGCCGAATGGCCGACGGCGGCGGCAACTTCCTCGAGTATGAGATCTACCAGGATGCGCCTCGGACGACGGTCTGGGGCAGCGCGCTCGCCGACCGGCTGAGCACGCCCGCGGCCCCCGACAAGAGCTATCACGCCTACACGACCTATGGGCGCATCCCGGGCACGGCCGACGCGCCGGCTGGCGCCTACACCGACACCGTGCAGGCGACCGTGTACTTCTGAGACTCCGGAGCGTTGTGACGCGCACTCCTTGCCGTCGATTCGGGGCTCTCCTGCTGGTGCTCGCCGGCCTCGGCCTGGCCCGCGGCACTCTCGTGCCGCCGCTGCTGACGCTCACGCCGCAGGGCGAACGCCGCGGACTCCCGCCATCCAGAGAACCTCTCGAACGCCAAACCGGCAGTCCTCGGTCGCCACATGTCCCCGCAGGCAGACCCTCGGCGGCGACGACCGACCCGCGAGTCTCGACCACCTGGTCTCAGAAGTTGACCGTCAGGACCGGCGGCCGGCTGCCGCTCGACACCGCGTTCTCGAGCGGGATGCCGAGCTGACTGCCGGAAAGCGTGCGGATACGGGACTCGTTCCGTTCGAACGAGACATCGACGGCGCGCGCGGAGCCGCGCACGCAGGAGAGCGTCGCGTTTGGGGCAGGTGCGCTGGGCGTCGTCGGCGACACCGGGGTCGCAATCGTGCAGGACCGGACGACCGTCACGCTCACCGACAACGTCGTCTCGGCTGCCTCGCCGCCGGGCGTGGCGGCCACCACCATCAGGCTGACGAGCGGCACGAGCAGAAGCGTCGGGCGAGTCATGGCGAGGCGGAGGAATGCTAAGCTGGGGCCAGGCCGATGACAAGGCCTTGAGCGACACTCATCGAAGCGACAGGAGCGAACACAGACGAGCATGTGTGAGGTGTTTCGTCAGCCGCCAGGCGGCCAGAGACGTCGAGGCGGCGTGATAAAATGTCGTGTTCTGTACGCGCGACTGTAGCGGCAGACGACGGATGGCCGCGCTTCGGGGGCTCGCTCTCCGCTGAGGCCCAGCGCGCGCGGTTCCAGTCACCTCGGATGATCCAGGTCTCCTCCCTCAGCAAGTCGTTCGGCGATCGGGTGCTGTTCGACCACGTCACCTGGCAGATCTCCGACCGCGAGCGGGTCGGCCTGGCTGGGCCGAACGGCGCGGGCAAGACCACGCTGCTCAAGATGCTGGCCGGCCTGGAGGAGCCCGACGCGGGCGCGATCATCAAGCCGGCCGCCCAGACGGCCGGCTACCTGCCGCAGGACGGCCTGACCCACGAAGGCCGCACGCTCTACGAGGAGGCGAGCCTCGCGTTCGGGCCGCTGCTGTCCATCAAGGCCGAAATGCACGAGCTGGAGGCGCGGCTGGGCGATGCGGGCGTGCCGGACGCGGAGCACGAAGCGATGCTCCATCGCTACAGCGACCTCCAGGACCAGTTCCGCGTGCACGAGGGGTACAGCATCGACCTGCGGCTGGCGACCGTGCTCGGCGGCCTGGGCTTCAGCCACACGGATTTCGATCGCCCCACCGAGACGTTCTCGGGCGGGTGGCAGATGCGGATCGCGCTGGCAAAGCTGCTCCTCGCCCGGCCGGAGCTGCTGCTGCTCGACGAGCCGACCAACCACCTCGACCTCGACGCGCGCAACTGGCTCGAGGAGTACCTCACCGAGTATCCGCACGCGGTCATCCTCGTCTCGCATGACCGCTACTTCCTCGACGCGGTCGTCCACCGCATCGCTGAGGTGAACCTGCGCACGCTCGTCGACTACGTGGGCAACTACACGCAGTACCTCGCCGAGAGCCAGGCCCGGCTCGAGCGGCTGCGCCAGGCCAAGCGCGAGCAGGACGAGGCAGTGGCGCGGATGAAGATCTTCATCGACCGGTTCCGGTACCAGGCGACCAAGGCCGCCCAGGTGCAGAGCCGCATCAAGATGCTCGAGAAGATCGTGCCCATCGAGGTGCCGCCCGAGCGCAAGAAGGTGCACTTCACCTTTCCGACCTCGGTCAGGAGCGGCCGGCTGGTCGTCGAGCTCAGGAGCGCCCGCAAGGCCTACGGCGACAACGTCGTCTTCCGCGGCGTGGATCTGCACATCGAGCGCGGCGACCGCATCGCGCTCATCGGCCCCAACGGCACCGGCAAGTCCACGCTGATGCGCCTTCTGTCGGGCGTCGAGCCGCCCGACGCGGGCGTGCGCCAGCAAGGCCACCAGGTCGTGCTGCAGTACTTCGCGCAGGACGAGCCGACGCGTCTCGACCCGTCGCTGACCGTCTACGAGACGCTCGCCAGCGGCTCGCCGATCCAGATGGTCCCGCAGGTGCGGAACATCCTCGGCGGCTTCCTCTTCTCGGGCGACGACGTCTACAAGAAGGTCGCGGTGCTCTCTGGCGGCGAGAGGACCCGTCTGGCCGTCGCGCGCATGCTGCTCCGGCCATCGAACACGCTGCTGCTCGACGAGCCGACGAACCATCTCGATATCGACTCGAAGGACGTGCTGCTCGACGCGCTGGTCGATTACGGCGGGACGCTGATCTTCGTCTCGCACGATCGCTACTTCGTCGATCGGCTGGCGACCAAGGTCATCGAGGTCGGCGGCGGCGAGGCCCACGTCTATCCGGGCACCTACGAGGAGTTCCACTGGCGCAAGGAGCACCCGGATCGTGCGGCGGCGGCCGTGTCGGGCAACGGCGCGCGGCCACCCTTCGCCGTCCGCCCGCAGGCGGGGCGGACGGGAGGTCGCGGCAGGAGCGGGGGCGCGCGCTCGACCGGCGGGCGTCCGGGGCGGACCGAAGGCCAGCCGGGTGCGCCCGCTGCAGGCAAGGCGCGACCCGCGCCGGCCGACACCGAGCGGGACCGCGAGGCACGCCGGCGGCTGGCGGCGGAGACGCGCCGGCGCGAGCGCGCGACACGGGCGCTCGTCGACCGGATTGCCGACCTGGAGAGCCGCATCGCCGACCGCGAGCAGGCCATCAAGGAGATCGAGGCGTCGATGGCCGCGCCCGGCTTCTACGACGACCGCGAGGCGGCCAGGCCGGTGATCGACCGGCACCAGGCGCTGATGTGGGAAGTCGGCGACCTGATGCATCAGTGGGAAGAGCTGCAGACGAAGGCGTCACAACAGTAGGCAGACCGCAGACCGCAGACAGCAGACCGCAGACGGCAGACCGCAGATGGCGGATGGCTGACGGCCGCGCGCAGTGTGCCTCGCGGCCGCGCTGCCGGCTACCTGCTGCCCGCCATCCTGTTCCCGCACGGAATCGTCACCCCGTTACACTTCCGTAACCGCTTCGCCCCGCCGTGTCGCCCGCCCCCTTCTCCACAAGGCGAATTCCGGTCTTTTCGCTGACAGGTCTGGGGGCATGCCGTTTGCGGGCACACTCGCGGATCAGATCCTGCTCGGCGGTCGTCCTGCTGTGCCATGCCGGCTGGCCGCGCGTCCGGCTTGCCGTGGCAGGACGGCTCGCGAATCTCGCAAATTCTCGACGTGGAAGAGGCTGGAGGCAAGAAAGCCTTGGCCGTTACACAACTGCAATCGCCGGCCGGCACGCGGCCGATAAGTATTGCAGCGACAGACGCGATGCCAGAACGCCAGGGTCGAACGCCCAAACGGTCGTTGTCTGCCGTCCGCGGTCGCCCGGCCGGCCCGACGGGCAAACGGGCCGCGGGCGCGGGTGTCCACCTGTCCGCCCCGAGTCCGGCGAGCGATCGATACTTCCGGCACCTGGTGTCCAGCATGCGCAACGGCGTGCTGGCGGTGACGCGGGACGGCGCCGTCGCGTTCATGAACGAGGTCGCCTACCGGACCTTCGGGCTGACGCCGCGTCGGGACGACCTCGGCCGGCCGTTCGCAGAGGTCCTTCGCGACCAGCCGGACGTCGTCCGGATCCTGGCGAGCGCGTTCGAGGTCAGCCACCTACCGAACCGGGCCGAGCTCCGGCTGAAGCCGCTCGGCAAGGTGATCGGCTACACGCTGTCGCTCGTCGTGGATGAGCAGGGCCGCACGGCCGGCGTTGCGCTTTTCTTCAAGGACCTCACGCGGGTCGAGCAGCTCGAGGAACGCGAACGGCTGCGCGATCGGCTTGCCGCGCTGGGCGAGATGGCGGCGGCGATCGCGCACGAGGTGAAGAACCCGCTGGCCGGCATCGAGGTGATGGCCGGGCTGCTCCGGCGGCAGGTGCCGGACTCGCCCGACGCGCAGTCGCTGCTCGCCGACATTATCAACGAGGCGAAGCTGGCCAACCGGATCGTCCACGAAGTCCTGGAATTCGTCCGGCCGATCCGGCTGCAGGTCGAGCGGACCTCGATCGCGCAGGTGTTGCACGACGCCGTCGTGCTGGCCGAGAACAAGATGGACCGGGGCGACGTGTCGATGCGCGTGACCATCGCCAAGAACGTTCCGCCGATCCAGGCCGACCCGCACCAGCTCTGCCAGCTCTTCACGAACCTGCTCATCAACGCCCTGGAGGCGCTCGATGGGAAGGGCGCGATCACGATCGCTGCCACGGGCGGCGTGCAGGACGACGACCGCGGCGCGGCGGGCGAGGAGCACGCTACGCTGCCGACGGTCATGATCGACATCGAAGACGACGGGCCCGGAGTGGCGCCGGAGGTGAAGGACAAGATCTTCAACCCGTTCTTCACGACCAAGCCGCAGGGCTCTGGCCTCGGCCTGGCGATCGTCCGCAAGATCGTCGACGCGCACGACGGCCGGATCGATCTCAAGACGGCGCCCGGCCAGGGCACGCGGTTCCGGGTGACGCTGCCGGTGGCGGCAGGGACAGAGTGGTTTCAGTAACCTCCTCCCGTAGACGCGGGGCTTCAGCCCCGCGAGGCGAGCCTGAAGGCTCGCCTCGACGAGAGGGAGAGGGTGGCGCGAGGCTGACATGGGCCGCATTCTGATTGCCGACGACCATGATGCGCTGCGCCGCGGGCTGGCCCGCGCGCTGGTGGCGGCGGGGCACGAGGTGGAAGAGGCGCCGAACGGCAACGCCGCGATCGAGCGGCTGCACGACGGCGCCTTCGACGTGGTGCTGAGCGACCTGAAGATGGGCGGCAGCGACGGCCTGGACGTGCTCCGCTCGACCAAGAGCCTCCACCCGCAAACGGCCGTCATCCTGATGACCGCGTTCGGATCGGTGACGACGGCGGTCGAGGCGATGAAGAGCGGCGCGTTCGACTACGTGCAGAAGCCGTTCGAGATCGAGGAGATGGAGGTGAAGATCGAGAAGGCGCTCGAGCTGCGCCGCCTCCGCCACGAGCTCGACTACCTTCGCCACACGCAGCAGGACATCTACGACTTCGATCGGATCGTCGGCAGCGGCGGCGCCCTGCAGCGCGTGCTCGGCGTCGTGCGGAAGGTCGCCAAGAGCAACACCACCGTGCTGATCCGCGGCGAGACCGGCACCGGCAAGGAGCTGATCGCCGGCGCCATCCACCACAACTCGCTGCGCGCCGCGCGCAACTTCGTCAAGGTCAACTGCGCCGCGCTGCAGGAGAACCTGCTCGAGTCCGAGCTGTTCGGCCACGAGAAGGGCGCCTTCACGGGCGCCGACAAGCAGCGAATCGGCCGCTTCGAGCAGGCGGACGGCGGCAGCATGTTCCTCGACGAAGTGGGCGACATGAGCGCGAACACGCAGGCGAAGATCCTGCGCGTGCTGCAGGAGCACGAGTTCGAGCGGCTGGGCGGCACGCGCACGATCCGGGTGGACGTCCGCCTGATCGCCGCCAGCAACCGGAACCTCACCGGCATGGTCTCGGCCGGCCAGTTCCGCGAAGATCTCTACTACCGGCTTAACGTCGTCTCGATCGACATGCCGCCGCTCCGCGAGCGCAAGGACGACATCCCGGCGCTTACCGACTTCTTCATCCGGCGCTTTGCGGGCGAGCTGAAGAAGAAGATCGACGGCATCACGCCCGAGGCGCAGAAGATGCTGACGCGCTACAACTGGCCGGGGAACATCCGCGAGCTGGAGAACGCCATCGAGCGCGCGGTCCTGCTGACCGAGGGCGCGCTGATCTCGTCCGACGATCTGCGGCTCGGCGAGGCGATCTCGGCGACCCCATCGCCGGAAGGGTCAGCAGTCGTGCGCATCCCGCCGGCCGGGATCCCGCTCGACGAGATCGAGCGGCAGGCCATCGTCGAGGCGCTGAAGATGGCGAACTGGGTGCAGAAGGACGCCGCCGAGCTGCTCGGCATCAGCCCGCGCGTGATCAACTACAAGATCAAGACGATGGGGATCGACTTCCCACGCGGGCGGCGGGTGGCCGCGCCGCCGGCCGAGGACGAGCTGCCCATCGGGAGCCGCATCTAGTGTTCCGCACGGGCCACCTCGGCCCAGACGACCACGGGCCCGCGAAGCCGTCAAAGCAGAATGAAAAATGCCGAATGTGGAATCGTCTGCATTCTTCATTCTGCATTCTTCATTGACGATCACGACCCGCCGTCGCCCCGCCCCTCCCAGCGCGCCTGAGGCACCGCTGCCGCTTCCTGCCTACTGGCTACTGACTACCGGCTACTGGCTACTATTGTTAAGCCTTGGCCCGCGGATGGGCGCGCCGGTACACGTCCAGAAGCTGGGCGGCGTTGACGTGCGTGTAGCGCTGGGTGGTGCTGAGCCGCGCGTGCCCCAGCAGCTCCTGGATGGCGCGCAGGTCGGCCCCGCGCTCGAGCAGGTGTGTCGCAAACGAATGGCGCAGCGCGTGCGGGCTGATGCCGAGCCGCGTGCTGCAGGCGGCCACGTAGCGGCGCACCAGACGGTGCACGCTCCGCGCCGTCAACCGCCCGCCGCGGTAGTTGACGAACAGCGGCTGGTCGTTCTTCTGCCTCGGCGACCTCGGCCGGGCGGCGTCCAGCCGCGCGCGTGAGGGCGCCGGGGCCGGTCGGGGTCCCGACTGGAACGCCTCGCGATCCGGCAGGTAGGTCCTGATCGCCCGGGCCGCGCTCGTATTGAACGGCACTAGCCGCTCCTTCGCGCCTTTGCCGAGCACGCGCACCAGCCGCTCGCTCAGGTTGACATCCTCGAGGTCCAGCCCCACCAGCTCGCTCAAGCGGAGCCCGGACGCGTAGAACAGCTCGAGAATCGCCCGGTCGCGCCGACCGAGCGGCGCGGAGAGATCCGGCGTCTCCAGCAGCCGCACCATCTCGTCCACCTCGAGATGCGCCGGGATCTTCTGTTCGGGCTTCGGCGTCGCGACCAGCGCGGCCGGGTCGCTCTCGACGTACCCCTCGCGGCGCAGGTAGCGCTCGAAGGTCCGCACCGCCGCCAGCTTGCGCGCCGCCGTTGCCCGCGACCGGCCCCGCCGGTACAGCTCGGCGAGGAACCCGCGCACCGCCGCCTGATCGATGTCCGCCGGCTGCAGGTCCTGCCGTGGCCTGCCCGAATGCGTGCAGAGAAACGCGAGAAACTGCGCCAGATCGCTCTCGTAGGCCCGCACCGTGTGCACGGAGACGCTGCGGTTCAACCGCAGGAAATCCAGGAAGGACTTGACGATCTCTTTCACGTTTCGTCACCGCTGCCGGTTCACAACACCCCCGTCCCCGCCAGATCGCAGGCCGGCGTGCATTTCTCGACGCGCTGTCGATCGTCGCTCTCTACGGCTCGCTCTGGCGGGCTCCTTCGTGCCAGGGCTTCCCGGCCTGTTCCGCCGCACGAATCCACCCATCCAGGTCCTTCAGCGCCCGTTCGGCGAGCGCGAGGTTGCGCTCGGCGCGCCGCAGCCGCCGGCGTGGGCGGGAGCCGGTCGCGCGCTCGAGCGACTCCATGATACCGAACGTGATGTTGGTCGGCTGATACCCGAGAGGCTCGGCGTGCGAGACGTAGTAGCCAAGCGCGCCGATCGCCGTGGTCCGCGGCGGGGCCTCGGGCTCTTCGCCCCTCGCGAGCGCCGCCGCGTTGATGCCGGCGACCAGCCCCGACGCCGCCGACTCCACGTAGCCCTCGACGCCTGAGACCTGGCCGGCAAAGAACAGGTCGGGCCGTGTCCGCGTCTGCCACGTGTCGCGCAGGATCGCCGGGCCGTTGATGTAGGTGTTCCGGTGCACCATCCCGTAGCGAACGAACTCGGCCCGCTCGAGCCCCGGAATCAGCCGCAGCACGCGCGCCTGCTCGCTCCACTTGAGCTGCGTCTGGAAGCCGACCAGGCTGTAGTGATCGCCGGCGAGGTTGTCCTGCCGGAGCTGCACGACCGCATACGGCTGCCGGCCGGTGCGCGGGTCGACCAGCCCGACGGGCCTCATCGGCCCGAACCGCAGCGTATCGACGCCGCGGTGTGCCATCACTTCGATCGGCAGGCATCCCTCGAAGAACCGCTCCCGGTCGAAGTCGTGCACGCTCGCCGGCTCGGCCCGGACGAGCGCGTCGTAGAAGCGCCGGTACTCGTCCACGTCGAGCGGGCAGTTGAGGTAATCGCCTTCCTCGGCCACGCCGCATCCCTCGCGTTCGTCCGCCCCGCCCCGAGCGAGCCGGCCAGGGGCCGTACGACGCCCGCTCGCGGCCGCCGAGTCGAAGGGCCGCAGGCTGCGCCCCCACCGCGACGCGCGGAACACCCTGGTGCGATCGATCGTCTCAAAGAGGACGATCGGGCTGATGGCATCGTAGAAGTAGAGATGGCTCTGGCCAACCAGCGCGGCGATCTGCAGCGACAGCGCAGGCGAGGTGAGCGGCCCTGTCGCGATGATCGTGGAGGCGCGGTCCAGGTCCGCAGGCGGCACGGCGGTGATCTCCTCGCGGACGACCCTGATGAGGGGATGGCCGACGACGGCGTCGGTGATCTGCTGCGAGAACAGGCCGCGATCGACGGCGAGCGCCGCGCCGGCCGGCACCCGCGTGGCATCCGCCACGCGGACGACGAGCGACCCCAGCCGCCGCATTTCCTCCTTGAGCAGGCCGACGGCGTTGTCCAGCTTGTCGCTGCGCAGCGAGTTGCTGCACACGAGTTCGGCGAGCTGGTCGGTCTGGTGAACCTCGGTCGGCCGCACCGGTCGCATCTCGTGAATCGTCACAGAGACGCCACGCGATGCGACCTGCCAGGCGGCTTCACAGCCGGCGAGGCCGCCACCAATGACGTGAACCATGGGCGGGAATCGGATCTACACGCCAACCAGGTCTTTCTTCGACCTCCGCTTCCTGGCAGCGGCCCCCGGCGCCGGCTGCGCGGCACGCGATTCGGCTCGCGCCTTCCTGCCGCCTCCCGCCGTCGCCGTGCCGCCGTTGGCGGACCTCGCCGAGGCACGCCGCCGCCCGGCGGCCCGCGACGGCCCGGCCGCCGCGCGTTCGGCGAGCAGCGACAGCGCCTCGTCCAGGGTGATCGACGCCGGATCGGCGCTCCTGGGCAGCGAGGCGTTCGTCGTCCCGTCGCTGACGTACGGCCCGTAGCGCCCCTCGAGCACCCGCACGGCGCCGCCGGTCTGCGGGTGAGGGCCGAGCGCGCGCAGCACGGTCTTCGCCACCTGCCGCCGCCGGAACTTCTTCGGCGCCGCCAGCAGCTCGAGCGCGCGGGGCAGGCTGATCGTATGCGCGTCGTCGTCCGGCTCCAGCGAGCGGAACTCGTCGCCGTGCTTCACGTACGGGCCGAAGCGGCCGATGGTCGCGATGACCGGCTCGTGGGTGTCCGGGTGCTCGCCGAGCGTGCGAGGCAACTCCAGCAGCCGGAGCGCCTGTTCGAGCGTGACGGTCTTCTCGGTCAGGCCGCCGCTGAGCGAGGCCCGCCGCGGCTTCTCGGCCTTCGACCCGTTCTCGGGTGTCTCGCCGAGCTGCACGTACGCGCCGAAGCGCCCGTGCGCGGCGTACACGTTCAGTCCGGTTTTCGGATCCGCTCCCAGCAGCCGCGGCCCCGCTGCCTTTGCACGGAGGAGCGCCATCGCCTTCTCGAGGGTCAGATCCGAGGGCGCCAGATCGTCGGGGAGCGACGCCGTCTTGCGGGGTCCGCCCTGGCCAAGCTGCAGGAACGGGCCGTAGCGGCCGATCCGGACGCGAATCGGCTGCCTGCTCTTCGGGTCGACGCCGACCTCCACGACCGGGTAGTCGATGTCGTGCTCGCCCTTGTGCACGGTCGGCTCGAGCCCTTTCCGCGTGCGGTCGCCGCGGAAGAAGGCCCGCACGAAGTCCAGCCAGTCCCGCTCGCCGTTCGAGATCTGGTCCAGATCCTCCTCCATCTCGGCGGTGAACCCGACGTCCACGAACGTCCCGAAGTGCTCTCGCAACAGCTTGGTCACCGCGAATGCGGTGAAGCTGGGGACCAATGCCTTGCCTTGCCGGAAGACGTACCCGCGCCGGAGGATCGTCTCGATGGTCGGCTCGTAGGTGGATGGCCGGCCGATGCCCGCCTCTTCGAGCGTCTTGATGAGCGAGGCCTCCGTGTACCGGGGTGGCGGCGTCGTCTCGTGGCGTTTCGGATCGAGCGAGACCAGCGTGGCCGCGCCCGCCGGCCGGCCGGGCCCGACGACCCGGTCGCCGACCTTGAACGCCGGCAGGATCGTCTCCTGCGCCTCGAGCTCGCTCTCCGGGTCGTCGCTGCCCTCGACGTACGCGCGGCGGAAGCCGGCGAACTCGATCGCCTTGCCGCTGACCGTCAGAACGGCGCGCTCGCCGTTCACGCCGGCACCGGTCGTCTCGACCGTCGTCTTGATCACGCGCGCGTCCCTCATCTGCGACGCCATCGTCCGCTTCCAGATGAGGTCGTAGAGCTTCAACTCGTCGGGCTCGAGCACGTCGGCGACCTGCTGCGGCGCGAGCCGGAAGTCGGTCGGGCGGATCGCCTCGTGGGCTTCCTGCGCGTTGCGCACCTTCGTCTGGTAGCGCCGCGGCCCCTCGTGGTACTCGGCACCGAACATGTCCCTGATGACCCGCGCCGCTTCGCCGAGCGCCTTCTCGCTGAGGGTCGTCGAGTCGGTCCGGTGGTAGGTGATGAGCCCTTCGATCTGCCCGCTGGCGAGCTCGACGCCGTCCTTCAGCTTCTGCGCGATGCGCATCGTGCGCGCCGTCGAGAAGCCCAGCTTGCGGCTCGCCTCCTGGGTGAGCGTCGAGGTCGTGAACGGCGGCGCGGGGCGCTCGACTGCCGGCCGCTCGTCGACCGCGGTCACCTTCCAGGGCAGGTTCGCTTCGAGCGCCGTCCCGAGCGCGCGCGCATCCTCTTCGCTCAGATGCCGCACGCCGGCCGCCTGCAGGGCGCCCGTCGCCGGATTGAAGTCCTTCCCGGCCGCGACCCGGTCGTCGCCGACGCGGACCAGCGTCGCCCGGAACTCGCGAAGGTCGGCGGCAAGCCGGGCCTCGAGGTCCCAGTAGACGGCGGCGCGGAAGGCCATGCGGGCCTCCTCGCGCTCAACGATGAGGCGCACGGCGACGCTCTGCACGCGGCCGGCGCTCAGCCCCGTCTTGACCTTCTTCCAGAGCACCGGCGACAGCGTGTAGCCGAACAGCCGATCGAGGATTCGCCGGCTCTCCTGCGCGCGGACCAGGTTCTGATCGATCTCGTGCTTGTCGGCGATCGCTTCGCGGACCGCTTCCTCGGTGATCTCGTGGAAGGCGATGCGCCGCGCCGGCACCTTGGGCTTGAGGACCTCGACCAGATGCCAGCTGATCGACTCGCCCTCGCGGTCCGGGTCGGTCGCCAGCAGCAGCTCGGAGGCATCCTTCAGCGCCGACCTGAGCGCCCGCACGTGCCGCCGCTTGCCGGGCGGGATGACGTAGTACGGCTTGAAGTCGCCCTCGGTGTCGACGCCGAGCGGCGCCCAGCTCTTGTCGCGGATCTCGGCCGGGATCTCGTCGGCCCGCTCCGGCAGATCGCGCACGTGCCCGTAGCTCGCCTCGACGCGATAGTTCCGTCCGAGAAACCTGCCCAGCGTCTTCGCCTTGGCAGGCGACTCCACCACAACCAGTGCTTTGGCCATCGTAGCTGTTTCCTACCTTAGCACGTTCTCCCGGAGCGCACGAACCGGCCGCCGCCCGCGCGGCGCACCGATCCCTCGAGCTCGAGCTCGAGCAGCCGCGGCAGCAGCTTCACCGGGTCGATGCCTGCCGCCCGCGCGAGCGCGTCGAGATCGTACGTGTCGCCGGCCGCCATGCATCGCAGGACCGGGTCGTCCACGGGACCACCCGGCGCCCGGCAGGTGGCCGGCCGCATCGAGACGAGGCCCAACTGGTCCAGCACGTCGCGGCCCGACTCCACGATCGGCGCGCCGTCACGGATCAGCGCGTGCGACCCGCGGTTGCGTCCGCTCAGCGCGTTGCCCGGCACCGCCATCACCTCGCGGCCCTGTTCGAGCGCGCAGGCCGCGGTGATGAGCGACCCGCTCTTCTCCGCGGCCTCGATCACGACGACCGCCAGCGACAGCCCGCTGATGATCCGGTTGCGAGCCGGGAAGTGGAACGCGAGCGGCGGCGAGCCGGGCGGGAGCTCGCTCACGATCGCGCCGCACGCCTGGATCCGGTCGGCCAGCGCGGCGTGCTCGGGCGGGTAGATCACATCCGCACCGGAGCCGAGCACGGCCACCGTGGCGCCACCCGCGTCGAGTGCACCCCTGTGCGCCGCCGAGTCGATCCCACGGGCAAGCCCGCTCACGACGACGACGTGCGGAACGAGTTCGGACGCGACCAGCGCGGCGATGTCCAGCCCGTAGGGCGACGCCGCGCGCGAGCCGACCACCGCGACGGCCCGGCGGGCACACGCCCCGATGTCGCCCCGCACCCACACGACCGGCGGCGGATCGGGAATCGCAGCCAGCAAACCCGGATACCTGACGTCTCCCCAGGCCACCGGCTCGATCCGATGGCGCGCCGCGACGTCGAGCGCCCGGCACGCCGCATCCCGTAGCTCCCGAGCCAGGCTCGCCGCATCCACCGGCTGCCCGATCCAGTGCAGCATCCACTCGAGCCCCGGCTCGGCGGCGCCCTCAGCTCGGAGAGCAACGTCAGCGAGCCCTTGACCGGAACGAGGGACCCCCCCTGCGCGGGCGGCCGCCCGCAGCGCCTCGGCGATCCGCACCCGGGATCCGGCGACCAGTGACAGCGCGACGGCATCGATCAGGTCGACCACGTGTGCTCCCTCCGGCGGTCGAGCCGCAACCCCGCTCCAGCGCGCCGACGCGTCAACGCGCAGAACCATGGCCGTGGGTCCGGACGCGCTCGGGAAGTCGGGAGCTGCAGGCGGTGGCGGGACGACCGGAAGGCAAGGTCAGGCCCGAGCCGCCGCGCGGCAGCACCGTGCCCGACCTCGGCACGCGCAAGTCCGATTATAGGCTGGGCGGCGGGCGCCCGCAATCGCCTTACGCCGCACGTCCCATCGCCGACACCTGACCACCAGTTGCGGCGGATCTGCGCTCATTCGAGGACGAGTGCCGGCCGGATCGCGCGGTTTTTTGGCCCGCGTTCTTGGCACATCATTTGCTGCCTCAACGGGGGCCTTTACAACATGGACAGTTGCAACGCCCATCCGCGAGTGGCATAGTGGAGGGACGGGAACATCCCACATTGTTGACATCCCGACGATGGCCAGAGTGATTGCGCTTGCGTGTGTCGTCCTCGCGCTCAGCGCGACGACTGCCCTTGCCGACCTGCGAAGCCAGGCGCGCCAGGAAGTGGAGTTCGGCATCACCGTCGCGCAGAAGGGGTTGTGGCGCGAGGCGCTGTACCGCTGGGAGAAGGCCGCCGAGCTGGACCCGAAGTACGCCGCCGCGTACAACAACCTGGCGATCGCGTACGAGCACGAAGGGAACCTCGAGAAGGCGCGGCAGGCCTACGAGAAGGCGCTCGAGCTCGACCCGGACAACACGTTCATCCGCCAGAACTACGAGTATTTCAAGGAAATCAATGACCGCGCGAGCCCTCACAAGACTCCTTAGCCTCGGGTTGCTCGTCGGTCTCGTCGGCTGCACCAGCTTCTACGAGATCACGATCGAGACGCCCATCCAGCCGAAGCTGGACGTCTCGCCGTTCTCGCGCGTGCTGGTGGCTGGCTTCATCGCGGGCGGCACCGAGGACGTCGACGCCAACCTCGAGACCGTGCGCCTGCTGCGCAGCCAGCTTCGCACCAAGTCGGGCCTGAAAGTGATCGAAGCCGACGTCGTGCCGCTCGCCGAGCTGGCGGCGGAGCAGGTGAAGGACGCCGGAACCAGCACCGACACCACGCCAGCGGCACAGGACGGCGCCGTCAGGCAGGACAGCGGCTCGAAGCAGGAGGCCGCCGCGAAGCAGGACGCCGCCCCGAAGCAGGACGCCGCCGCGAAGCAGGAACCGGGACTCCCGAAGCACATCAAGGATCAGAAGGATCTCCAGGCGTACGAACACATCTTCGCCGACGCGAACTTCTGGAAGAAGCTCGGCGAGGAGTATCAGAACCCGCTCATCGTCACCGGGACGATCCTGTTCACGCCGCACGCCCGATCGGGGTTCGTGCAGCGGGAGCAGGAGCAGTACGACGCGTTCGGGCGGCGCAGCGTGGTGCCGGTGCGGACCTACATGGAGCGCAAGGGTTTCATCCTGAACCCGAAGTTCGTCTTCATCGACGGCCGCACCGGGACGCCCCTCTACTCGGAGACGTTCCGCGAGGAGATCCTGTACAACCCGCAGCAGAACACGCCCGCCCTCTCGTCGTATTTCGAGCTGATGGACCGGATCATTCCGAACTTCCTGAGCACGCTGAGCAGCCAGAAGGTGCGGGGCACGCGGATCCTGCTGAAGTAGGCGTCACTCCTCTCTAAGCGTTTACAACTGAAGGGGTTCGGTGCTATCCTAGTCCCTTTGCACGAGGTGCGGAAGGGGCGACGTGTCGCGCGGCCCGCGCCGGATCCACAGGAGCGAAGCGTGTACGCGATTGTTCAAAGTGGCGGGCGTCAGGTGAAGATGGCCCCCGGCGAGGTCCACAACGTGGACCGCATCGCCGTCGCGCCGGGCACCGAGGTCCAGTTCGAGCGGGTGTTGCTCGTCGAGAAGGACGGCGGCGAGGTGCTCGCGGGGGCGCCCTTCGTGGCCAACGCCCGCGTGCTCGCGGTCGTGGACGGCGAGGCGCGCGGCCCGAAGCTGCGCGTCTTCATGAAGAAGCGCCGCAAGACGGCGCGGTGGACGCGCGGGCACCGCACCACGTTCACCCGCGTGCGGGTCACCGAGATTCTCGTCTGACAGGCAGCTTATGGCACACAAGAAGGGACAGGGCAGCTCGCGCAACGGCCGCGACAGCAACTCGCAGCGGCTCGGCGTCAAGCGCTCCGACGGCAACCTGGTCAGCGGCGGCTCGATCCTCGTCCGGCAGCACGGGCGCCGGTTCCGGCCCGGCCTCAACGTCGGGCTCGGCAAGGACGATACGCTGTTTGCCAGGGTCACGGGGCGCGTGCGGTTCGAGGACCACGGCCGGCGCGGCCGGTTCATCAGCGTGGTCCCCTTCGAGTAGCGTCTGGAACTGCCGGGCTCCGCTCAGCCGGGCTCGCCGCCCGCTGACCACCGGACCCGCGACGCGATGTTCGTCGACGAGGTCGACATCCGGGTGACCGCGGGCAATGGAGGCCGCGGTTGCGTGAGCTTCCGCCGCGAGAAGTTCGTGCCTCGCGGCGGTCCCAACGGCGGAGACGGCGGGCACGGCGGCTCGGTCTTCGTCATCGCCAGCCCTCACCTGAACACCCTGGTCAGCTACCGCTTCCATCCCGAGTTCACCGCGGAACGTGGCGAGCACGGCCAGGGATCGAACCGCACCGGCCGGGACGGCGCCGACCTGGACCTCGAGGTGCCCGCGGGCACGGTGGTCTATCGACGCCCGGCAGGCAGCAGCGCGCCGTTCGAGCCGATCGCCGACCTCGCCGCCGTCGAGCAGCGTGTCGAGATCGCGCGCGGCGGCCGCGGCGGCCGCGGGAACGCGCACTTCGCGACCTCGACCAACCGCGCACCCAGGCGGGCGGAACCCGGCGAGCCGGGCGAGGCCGTCGAGGTCCGCCTTCAGCTCAAGCTGCTGGCCGACGTCGGGCTCGTGGGCTTCCCCAACGCCGGCAAGTCCACGCTGATCTCGCGCATCTCGGCCGCCCGCCCGAAGATCGCCGACTACCCGTTCACCACCGTCACCCCCCACCTCGGTGTCGTCACGCTCAGCGACGATCGCAGCTTCGTAGTCGCCGACGTCCCCGGCCTCATCGAGGGCGCGCACGCCGGTCACGGCCTCGGGCACCAGTTCCTGCGCCACGTCGAGCGGACCAGGGTGCTCGTGCACGTCATCGACGTGTCCGACGCGTCCGGCCGCGACCCGGTCCACGACCTCGACACCGTCCGTCGCGAGCTCGAGCTGTTCCACCCCTCGCTCCTCGATCGCCGGCAACTGGCCGCCGCCAACAAGATGGACATCCTCGCCGACAAGGGACGGCTGGAACGGCTCGCCGCCCGCCTCGCGGAGCTCTCGATTCCGCTGTTCCCGATTTCCGCGGTGACCGGCGACGGGGTCGGCCGCCTGCTCGAGGGCATCTGGCGTGAGCTGAAGACGGCCGGGAACGGCGACAGGGGCGCGATCACGGATCGACCGGGGACGTCTCCGAGTGAAACTCGGGATGGGAGGCGGGCATGACTGGTGACTACCGCCTCGGCATCCTTGGCGGCACCTTCGACCCGATCCACCTCGGGCACCTCGCGGCCGCGGAGGCGGCCCGCACGACCCTCGGCCTCGACCGCGTGCTGCTCGTCCCCTCGCATCATCCGCCGCATCGCTCCGGCCCCCGCGTCTCGGGCTATCATCGATTCGCCATGGTGGCGCTCGCCGTGTCGGCGCGTGACGGCCTGCTCGCCTCGGACATCGAGCTGACCTCCGAGGCCCGCTCCTATACCTGGAACACGCTCAAGCGTCTGCGGGCTGGCGGACTGGCCGCATCGCAGCTTTTCTTCATCGCCGGCGCCGATGCATTTGCAGAAATCGCCACCTGGAAGAACTATCCGGCCATCCTCGATCTCTGTCACTTCGTCGTGATCGCGCGCCCGGACCATCCGCTCGAGGCGTTGCGGGCGCGGCTGCCCGACCTCTCCGATCGCATGCGGGAGGCGTCTGGCTCCGGGACCACGATCGATCGCGCGGGACCGGCAGGCCACGAGACGCCGCGGGTTTTCCTGGTCGGCGCGAGGACACCCTCGGTCTCCTCGACGGAGATCCGGAGGCGAGCCTCCGCAGGCGAGCCGCTCGCGGGCCTGGTGCCGCCGGAGGTGGAGCGCTACATCGGCAGGCATGGTCTGTACACGGGGTCGGGAGGGTTTTCGGTAGGCAACTTGCATGAGTAACGTCGACAGCAGGTGCACGGCGCCGCACGGCGTGCCGGCCGAGATCGAGCGGGCCGCGCGAGCCGCGTACGACAAGAAGGCGTTCGACCTGGTCGTCCTCGACCTCCGCAGCGTGGCGGGCTTCACCGACTTCTTCGTCATCTGCTCCGGCCAGAACCCGCGCCAGGTGAAGGCCATCGCGGACGCGATCGAGGAGACGCTGGGCAAGGCCCGGCTCAAGCCGGCCCACATCGAAGGCTACGAGCGTGCGGAATGGGTCCTGCTCGACTACTTCAATTTCGTCGTCCACGTCTTCAACCTGGAGACTCGCCGTTTCTACGCGCTGGAGCGGCTGTGGGGCAGCGCCGGGCGGGTCGAGATCCCGGACGTGCCGTCAGGGCCACAGGTAGAGGACCAATCAGCGCGTCGCTGAGGGCGCTGAGGAGGCTGGCGGACGGTCTGCTGGCGGTCCTGCTCGCGCCCCGTTGTGCAGCGTGCAACGCGTTGCTCGACGCTCCGACCGCCGGCCCGGTCTGCGATCTGTGCTGGATCTCGATCCGGCCGCTTACTCCCCCGCTCTGCAACGCCTGCGGCGACCCGCTCCCCGCGTGGCGTTCCACCAGCCGGCATGATGGCCTCTGTCCGAGGTGCCGGCGGGTGCCGCGGTTCGTGGACCGCGGCCGGGCGATCGGCGACTACGGCGGCACCCTGCGCGCGATCATCCATGCCCTCAAGTACGACCGCCGACGCTCGATCGCGCCGCGGCTGGCCGCGCTGATGCGCGAGCGCGGCGCCGATCTCCTCGACGGGGCCGACTTGGTGGTGCCGGTCCCGTTGCACTGGCGCCGGCGGCGCAGCCGCGGGTTCAACCAGGCTGCCGACCTGGCCGCACATCTCGGCCTGCCCGTCCGTCACGCGCTGCGGCGCACGCGCTGGACGCGCCCGCAGGTGGAGCTGCCTGCCGCCCAGCGTCATCGCAACCTGCGCGGTGCGTTCGCCGTGGTGGCGCGCCCGAACGCGCGCGGCCTGTCATGGGCAGGCTGGCTGGCCTCGGAAACGGCCCGAGAACGGATCCGCCGTCGGCGCCGACGCGCGGCAGCCGACCGGACCCGGGGCAATCCCGAAACACGTGACTGGTTGAACGGCAGGTGCGTCCTGCTCGTGGACGACGTGAGCACCACGGGCGCAACGCTCGACGCGTGTGCGCGCGTGCTGAAGGCGGCCGGGGCGCGGGAGGTCAGGAGCCTGACGGCAGCCCGAGTCGTGTCGCAACGGAGGTAGCGATCTCGGCGGCCACTGCGTCCCTGCTCCGCTCACCATCGACGAGCAGCCAGCCGGGCTGCCCGGCCTGCCGGCGGTAGCTTTCCCGGACGCGTGCGAGCAGGGCAAGATCGCGCTCGTACCGGTCGCGGCCGGCCGCTTTCCGTTTGACCGCCGTATCGGGCGCGATGTCGAGCAGGATCGTCAGGTGCGCCGCCGGCAGGAACTTCTGCGTCTCGGCGAGCCAGACGGGGTCGAGCCCGTGGGCCTCGCCGTACGCGACGCTCGAGGCAGCGTACCGATCGCACAACACGAGCTTGCCGGCCTCGAGCGCCTTGACGATCTCCGGTTTCCACTCGTACCGGTTCGTGATGTAGAGCAACTGCATCACGTCCGGCGGGTAGTCGCGCTCGCCCCGGAGCGCACGGCCCAGCTCTCCGCCGATGGCCGTCTCGTAGTCCGGAAACGCCAGGACGACGACCTCGCGGCCCGCGCCGCGCAGCCGTCCGGCGAGCAGTCGCGCCTGCGTTTCCTTGCCGCTCTGGTCCAGGCCTTCGAAAGCAATCAGGTAGCCGGTCACGGTAGTTGACAGGTGACGGTTGACGGTTGCCAGGACCGCGGGAGCTCGAGCCGCTGAGCCGCCTCCGCCTGAGTCGTTACTCGGTACCCCTTACTCGTTACTCTTCCAGCGCGACGAGATCCTCGATCGTCTGGCGGCGTCGAATGACGCGCCAGCGACCGTCCTCCACGAGCACTTCGGGCGGCAACAGCCGACGGTTGTACGTGGAGGCCATCACCATGCCGTAGGCCCCTGCGTCGCGGATGGCGACGAGGTCGCCTACCTCGAGCGGCGGCATCACCCGGTCCTTCCCGAAGGTGTCGCTCGTCTCACAGAGCGGCCCCACGATCTCGCCGACGACGTCCTCGCCCGCCCGGCCGACGACAGGGTCGATCCGGTGGAAGGCGCCGTACAGGGCCGGCCGCAGCAGCTCGGTCATCCCGGCATCCAGCACGACGAACTGGGTGCCGCCTTCGTACTCCTTGATGTCCACGACGCGGGCCAGGAGCACGCCCGCCGGCCCGGCAATCACCCGGCCGGGCTCGAGCAGGATCTGCAGCCGGGACCCGCGGAGCACGGGGAGCAATGCCGACCCGTAGTCGTCGGGGGTCGGGACGGCGCCGCCGTCATAGGAGATGCCCAGCCCGCCGCCGAGGTCGAGGTGCTCGATGAGGATGCCGTCCTCGTCCAGATCCCGGGAGAGGGCCACCACCGCCTCCGCGGCCCGCACGAGCGGAGCGAGGTCCACGATCTGTGAGCCGATGTGGACGTGAATCCCGGCAGGCTCGAGGCCCGTCCGTCTCGCCGCCTCGCGAAAGAGGGGACGGGCGAACTCGATCGGGATGCCGAACTTGTCGAACCGCCGGCCGGTCGAGATCTTCGGGTGGCTCCGGGCGTCGACGTCGGGGTTGACCCGGAGCGCCACCCGCACCCTGGTGCCCAGCGCGCGGCCGATCTCGTCCAGCCGGCCGAGCTCGCCGGGGGATTCGACATTGATCGCCCGGACGCCGAGCGCCGCGGCGCGCTCGAGCTCCTCGCGCGTCTTTCCCACGCCGGTGAACACGATGTCGCGCGGGATGAAGCCGGCGCGGAGCGCGACCTCGATCTCGCCGCCCGAGTTCGCGTCGACGCCGCTGCCGAGCGACCGCAGCAGGCGCGCGATGGCGAGGGTGGAGTTCGCCTTCAGGGCATAGTGCAGCGCGTGCGGGTGCGACGCCCAGGCGCGGTCGAGGGCGCGGTACGCCGAGGCGATGGCGGCGGCGCTGTAGACGTAGACGGGCGTCCCGGTCGCCTCCGCGATCGACTGGAGCGGGACGCCGTCGCAGGTGAGTTCCGCCTGTTGGTACGAGAAGGACGTCACGGGTGGCCGTTGGCGCCCGACGGGCGGCCGGGCGCGGTCGGCTGCCAGGCCGCCAGGTCGCAGCCTCCCCATGTTACCCGAGCCCGGCTCGGTTTGACATCCCGAAAAACGCTCTGTTATGATGGCCGGTCTTCCCGCCCCACGACGTGTGGACTCCATGCCGGCACACCCGCTTCCCGCACAGCCGGAGTCGCCCGATCCGCTCATCGAGCGCTGCCTGCGCGGCGACCAGCTCGCCTGGGACGCGATCGTCCGCCAGTACTGGCGCAAGGTGTTCAACGTCGCGTACAAGTTCGTCGGGCGCCACGACGAGGCCGAGGACCTGACGCAGGACGTCTTCCTGAAGATCTTCAAGTCGCTCGACACCTTCGACCGCCGCGCGAACTTCCAGACCTGGCTGATCAGCGTCGGCCGGAACCTCTGCATCGATTACTACCGCAGCGTGCGCAAGGAGCGCGAGACGATCAACCGCGAGGTGGACGCCGGCGAGCTGTCGCCGGTCTCGCGCGAGGTGCGGCCGGACGCGGCGCTCGAGCAGGCGGACCTGGCCACGCTGCTCCGGCAGGCGCTGCAGACGCTGCCGGTCTCGCTGCGCTCCGCCGTCGTCATGCGGGACATCCAGGAACTGTCGTACCAGGAAATCGCCGAGCGGCTCGACCTGCCCGAGGGCACGGTCAAGTCGCGCATCAACCGGGGTCGCAAGCAGCTCGCCCGACAGGTCACGCGCCTGCGCAACGCGAACGAAGGTCACGTGGTAGGGCGGTGGGAGCCCGGCTGGCCGGCTGGCCGCCGAACCGGAGTACGAGAATGATTCTGACGACCGACCGTGTGAAGGGAATCGCCATCGTCCGCGTCGGGGAGGCGAGGCTGATGTACCCGCTGCTCTCGGAGTTCTCGAACGCGGTGACCTCGCTCATCGCCGCCGGCGAGCGGAAGCTGCTTATCGACCTGGCGAAGGTCAACTACATCGACAGCGCCACGATCGGCTGCCTGATGGACCTGTACCGGCAGGCGGCCGCCGCGGGCGGCACCTTGAAGCTGGCGGGCGTCCAGAAGCGGGTCGAAACGATGCTGACCATGACGGGCGCGCAGAACTTCCTTGAGATCCATCCGGACGAGTCGAGCGCCGTCCAGAGTTTCGGGGGTTAGCCATGCGCACGATCAAGACGAGCACTGGCGTCCGGATCCCGCTCGACGGCGATCTGCTGGCGATCATCGAGACGCTCTACCAGGAGGTGACGGCCAGACGCGAGCTGGAACGCTCCTACGAGGACATGATTCGCGAGATCCGCCACCTCATCGATCAGATGACGGACGCCGATCGCCGCGACTACCTCGTCGAGAGCCTCTTCCACAACACGGTCCGGTACGAGAACGAGAGACTGGCCGCCTACATGAAGAAGCTGACCGAGAAGGGCAAGAGAAAAGCCGGCGCCAGAGGCTGAGGCCAGGGGCTCACCACGCGGGGATGCACACCGTACAAACGAAGGGCCGCGGATCGCCGCGGCCCTTTTCGTGCTCGCCGGTTTCGGCGCGTCTCAACTGGCGACGGCCGCCGGACGCTCGACGCCCACCGGCGGCATGATCGCCGGCTGCATGGAAGGCGCCTCCACCAGCCGCCACGCGTCGATCTCCTCCACGATCTTCGCCGCAAACGCCGTGTGCAGCGCGTGTCCCGCGCGGTGCGCGACCAGGTGGCCGACGATCGGATACCCGACCAGAGCCAGATCGCCGATCGCGTCGAGAATCTTGTGGCGGACGAACTCGTCGCTGAAGCGGAGGGAGTTGTTGAGGATGCCGGTCTCGCCCAGCACGATCGCGTTCTCGAGGGAGCCGCCGAGCGCGAGGCCATGACGCCGCAGCGTTTCGACCTCCTTGAGGAAGCCGAACGTGCGGGCCGGCGCGATGTCCTCGACGAACGACTCTTCGCTCACCCGCAGCGTGCGGGACTGGTGCCGCAGCAGCGGATGGTCGAAGCTGATGCTGTAGGTCACCTTGAAGTGATCCGACGGATAGAGCGAGACGCGCTTGTCGCCACGCGAGAGCGAGATGGGTCGCGTGATTTTCAGGTACTGGCGCGGAGTGGGCAAGGGCCGGATCCCTGCCTCCTGCACGAGGTACACGAACGGCGCGGCGCTGCCGTCCATGATCGGGACCTCGGCATGATCGAGCTCGACCGCCACGTTGTCGATGCCCAGGCTCACCAGCGCGGCCAGCAGATGCTCCACCGTGTCGACCGACGCCCGGTCGCGTGACAGGCCGGTGGCGTACTGCATCCCGGCCAGATTGCCCACCGCGGCAGGAATCTCGAGCCCGCCCAGATCTGTGCGCCGAAAGCGGACGCCGAAACCGGCCGGTGCCGGCTTGAGCGACAGGGTGACCTTGTTGCCCGAGTGCAGGCCGATTCCCGCACAGGAAACCGGGCGCCGAAGTGTCCGTTGCGCGTCCATTAACCTCTCAGGGTAGACAGGAGCGAGCGTGCCGGGAAACAGCAAGGGACATGCCGACTGGGCCAGACCCGAGAGGCCGATGGTAAGCCCAGACCAGGAAGGCAGTTGCAGGCGATCGTCACCGTTGAATCCGCGATCGGGCCTCTTGCTTTGTGGCTAGCCGACCACAGGCCGGCGCCAGTAGAATGTGGTCATCTTACCACGGGCCTCAACTCGCCAGACGGCCCGCGACACTGCCGCCCCGATTCAGGATACCGGCAAGAAAGCGGCCGGTATGAGAGGACTCCTGCTGCGCCACCTCTTCGGGGGTGCCTTCGGCCACGATCCAGCCGCCGGCCTCGCCCCCCTCGGGACCGAGGTCGATGATGTAGTCGGCCGACTTGACCACGTCCAGGTTGTGCTCGATGACAACAACCGTATTGCCCTGGTCGACCAGCTTGTTGAGGACGTCGAGCAGCTTCCGCGTGTCTTCGAAGTGCAATCCCGTCGTCGGCTCGTCGAGCATGTACAGGGTGCGCCCGGTCCCGCGCTTGGACAGTTCCTTCGACAGCTTCACCCGCTGCGCCTCTCCGCCGCTCAGCGTGGTGGCTGACTGGCCCAGCTTGATGTACCCGAGCCCCACGTCCTCGAGCGTCCGCAGCTTGTTGGCGATCGGCGGGAAGTTCTCGAGCAGCTCGAGCGCCCGGTCGACCGTCAAGTCGAGCACGTCGGCGATCGACTTGCCGCGGTAGCGGATCTCGAGCGTCTCCCGGTTGTAGCGGCGCCCCTTGCACTCCTCGCACGTCACGTAGACGTTGGGGAGGAAGTGCATCTCGATGGCGATGACGCCGTCGCCCTGGCACGCCTCGCAGCGCCCGCCCTTGACGTTGAACGAGAAGCGGCCGGGCCGGAAGCCGCGCGCTTTGGCATCGGGGAGCATCGCGAACAGGTCGCGGATGAAGGTGAACAGCCCGGTGTAGGTGGCGGGGTTCGACCGGGGCGTGCGGCCAATCGGCGACTGGTCGATCTCGATGACCTTGTCGATCTGCTCGATGCCCTCGATGCGATCGTGCGCGCCCGGCTCGTCGGTCGCGCGGTAGATCTGTCGCGCCAGCGCGCGGTACAGGATGTCGTTGACGAGGGTCGACTTGCCGGACCCGCTGACGCCGGTCACGGCCGTGAAGAGACCGAGCGGGATCCGGACGTCGATGTCCTTCAGGTTGTTGGCGCGCGCGCCCCGCACGACGAGCTCGCCCTTCATCGGCGGGCGCCGCGACCGCGGCACGGCAATCGCGCGCTCGCCGCGCAGGTACTGACCGGTCAGCGAATCCGGCGCATCGGCGGCCAGTGAGCCCGGGGAGCCCTGGAAGATCACGCGGCCGCCGTGCTCTCCGGCCCCGGGACCGAGGTCGATCACGTAGTCGGCGGTCCGGATCGTCTCTTCGTCGTGCTCGACGACGATGACGGTGTTGCCGAGGTCGCGCAATCGCTTGAGGGTCGCGAGCAGCCGCCGGTTGTCGCGCTGGTGCAGCCCGATCGACGGCTCGTCCAGCACGTAGAGCACCCCCATCAGGTTCGCGCCGATCTGGGTGGCGAGCCTGATGCGCTGGCCCTCGCCGCCCGAGAGCGTGGTGGCACTCCGGCCGAGCGTCAGGTACCCGACTCCGACGTCGTTGAGGAAGCGCAAGCGCTCCTGGATCTCGCGAACGATGCGGCCGGCGATCAGCGTTTCGCGCGGCGTGAGCGGCAGCGCCTCGAACGCGCGGACGGCATCGGAAACGGGCAGATTCACGTACTCGGAGATCGTCCGCCCCTTCACCCTGACCGCGCGGCTCTGGGGCTTGAGGCGCTCCCCTCCACATGCCGGGCACGGCCGGAGCGAGCGATACGCTTCGAGCTCCTCCTGCTCGACCCACGTGCCGTTCTCGAAGCGGCGGCGCAGGTTCGGAATGAGGCCCTCGAAGTCGCGCCCGTACGGATCGCGCGGTCTCGCACCACGGCGCTCCGTGCCGGTGCTGTCCGGCCCGCCGGCCCGTCCGCGGCCGTTCCCGTGGCCGCTGCGCCCGCCGTTCGGCCCGAACAGGAGCACCTCGCGCGCCTTGCGCGGGAGCCGGCCGAACGGCACCTCCAGGTCGATGTCGAAGTTGCGGCCGAGCGAGAGCAGCGCCTCACGCACGAGGCGCTTGTCGCCCCGCGCCCACGGCGCGATCGCCCCGCCGAGGAGCGACAATCGGTCGTCCGGCACGACGCGTCCCGGGTCGAAGTCGTAGATGGCGCCGAGCCCCTGGCATTCGGGGCAGGCACCGTGCGGCGAGTTGAACGAGAACGCCCGGGGCGTCATCTCGGGCATGCTGATGCCGCAGACGACGCAGGCCAGGCGCCGCGAGAAGAGGCGGTCGCCCCCGTCCAGGCTGTTGAGGATCACCACGTCGTCGGCGAGGCCGAGGGCGACGTCGACCGAGTCGGACAATCGCCGTTCGAGGCCCGGCTTGACGATCAGCCGGTCCACGACGACCTCGATGGTGTGATTGCGGCGTCGATCGAGCTTGATCTCCTCGTCCAGGCTGCGGAACTGCCCGTCGACGCGCGCCTTGCTGAACCCGCGCGCGCGGAGCGCCTCGATCTCCTTCCTGAACTCCCCCTTGCGGCCGCGGACGATCGGCGCCAGCAGGTTGACCCGCTCGTCGGCCGGGTACTGCAGCACCATGTCCACGATCTGCTCCAGCGACTGCGACGAGATCTCGCGCCCGCACTGGTGACAGTGCGGCACGCCGATGTTGGCGAACAGCAGGCGCAGATAGTCGTAGATCTCGGTGACCGTGCCGACCGTGGAGCGGGGATTCGAGGCGGTGGTCTTCTGCTCGATGGAGATCGCCGGCGAGAGCCCGTCGATCAGATCGACGTCGGGCTTCTCCATCTGCTCGAGGAACTGGCGGGCGTAGGCCGAGAGCGACTCGACATAGCGCCGCTGCCCCTCGGCGTAGATCGTGTCGAAGGCGAGCGAGGACTTGCCCGAGCCGGACAGGCCGGTGACGACCACCAGCCGGTCGCGCGGGATGTCGACGTCGATATCCTTCAGGTTATGGACGCGGGCGCCGCGCACCGCAATCCAGTCATGCCCCATGCTGTGGGTGCTTTCTGGAGGCCGCCGGCGGGCTGCGCCCGAGGCGTGGGGCGCGACACCGGGTCGGCGGCCCACTGGCGCGAATTCCGGAGGCTCTCCAAAGCAACAATTCTAACACGGCGGCACGCTGGAGGGCCTCGAACCCGGCCGGGCCGGACGAGGTGGTCGTCGAGCCCGGCTCAGCGGCGCGCGTCGCCGAGCCTCAGCCTTTGCCAACCATCGACTGTCGACTCTTGACTCTTGACTATCGACTATCGACTATCGACTATCGACTACTTGAAACCCGTCTGCGCATTGAACTCGGCGATCATCTCGTCCCACGCCTCGAGCAGGGTTCTCAGCTCCCGCCAGAACTCGACCTTCCGTCGCGCGTTGAAGTCGGCAATCGACACGCCCTGCTGCTCGACCCACGTGTAGTAGCCGAGGTTGAAGATGCGGTGCCGATCGACGTGCGAGAGCTCCAGGAGGTGGTCGGTCCCGGCGCCGAGGAGGTGCTCGGCGAAGACCTCGCCGGCGTTCACCAGGTCGAAGCGGCCGCCGAAGTGCTTCTCCAGCGCCTTGTCTCTCTCGCTCCCGTACATCGCCGCATCGTCGGTGGCCACGGTGAGGACGACGTCCTCGGGCCCGAACTGGTAGTAGCGCGCGGTCTTGATCGCGGCGATGACGTTGCAGATGCTCGAGAGGCCGAGCGCCGGAAGCTGGTCCACGAGGGGCGCGGGCACTTTCCGCCGGCTGACCAGGTACTCGCGTCCGGCCGGCGTGTTGAACAGGACGCCGAGGCCATCGGTGGCGGCGTCCGAGACGGCGATGGCGACATCTGTGCTCATCACGTTGTGGATGAGGGGCACGTGCTTGTCACCGATGCCCTGGATGTTGTGCTCGCCGAAGCCGTTATAGAGCAGCGTCGGGCACTCGAGCGCCTCGGCGGCGACGTTTCGCGACCCGTAGCGTTCCTTCAGATAGTCGCCGGCGCCGAGCGTGCCTGCCGAGCCGGTCGCCGACACGAACGCCTGCACCCGCAGTCCCGCATCAGCGGCCTGCATGGAATCGACGATCCGCTCGAGGGCGCGGCCGGTGCAGGTGTAGTGCGCCAGGTAGTTGCCGAACTCGGAGAACTGGTTGAAGACGATGTTCCGCGGATCCCGCTCGAGCTCCGCGCACGTGTCGTAGATCTCCTTCACGTTGCTCTCGGAGCCCGGCGTCCGGATGATGTCGCGCGGATCGGCCACCCAGCGCTCCAGCCAGCGAAAGCGCTCCTCGCTCATCCCCTCCGGCAGCACGGCGACGCCGCGGCACCCCATGATCCGGGAGATGGCGACGCCGCCGCGACAGTAGTTGCCCGTCGAAGGCCAGATGGCGCGGTGGGCGGTCGGATCGAACTGCCCGGTGACGATGCGCGGGGCAAGGCAGCCGTAGGCGGCGAGCACCTTGTGCGCGCGGATCATCGGGAAGCGGTTGCCGAGGGCGACGACGATGCTCGCCTTCACCCCGGTGAGCGCCTGCGGGAGGACGAGGTGGTCGGGCACGGCCGTCATCGACCGCCGGTCGGCCGCGTTGTGCCAGTGAACGCGGAACAGGTTCAGCGGGTGCGCCGCGTCGGGATCCACGGTGGCGAGCGCCGACCGGATCGGTGATCGAATCAGGCTCGGGTCGGAGAGCTGCGCAAAGGCAGGCAGGGCAATGCCCGCCTCACGGAACCGCGCGACCGTCCGCGCATAGACGCCGCTGTCGACAATCGTGTGCTCGAGTCCGAGTCGGGCCATGGGTGCCTCACGAATCAAGTGCTAGCGTGAGTTTACTTAGATAGCGGGCGCCGTCAAGATAAGCGGCGGTATGCGAGGCAGTTACGGGTGGAGTCGCGTATGCCCTACGCGGCGTGGAACCGGTCGAGAGTGAGGGCGGTGACCAATTGCTGCTGGAGGGGGGTGAGCCGGTTGTAGGTGATGACCGGCTTGTTGCGGGCACCCGGATAGAGCAGCGCGACTTCTTTGATGGCCGAGAGGGTGTGCAGCATTTTCGGGATGCTCACGTCGATACCCCGATGGGCGAGGCGTCGGCGCAGCAAGGCGGTGAGCAGCAAGGCGAGCACGCAGTAAAAGGCATGGACGCGGATCTTCTGGTCGGTCCAATGATACAAGGGGCGCCAGCTGACGAAGTGGGGGTCCTTCATCCGTTTGAAGGCCGCTTCGATGTGGTGCTGACTCCGATAGGCGCGGACGATCTCCTCGTCGGTCCAGGTGGCCTGGTCGGTGAAGAGGATGCTCTTGCCCAACAAGGTGCGCTGCAGCCGGCGCCACGCCGTGTGGTCCACCCGATAGTGGAGGTGGAGGCGGTCGCCGCGCGGCGTGACGGTCGTCCGGATCAGATCCGGGAGATGGCGCGCGTGGAGGATCTCCTCCACTTCCCTCTCGACCGAGGCCCGCGTCCGCGGCTGGCCCCTGCGGGGCGGCACCGCGAGGTGTCGCTGCAGCGCATGAAGGCGTCCGGTGGCTTTGTGGATCTGGCGGACGAGCGTGGCGCGCTGGGTTGCCCAGAGCGGCGGATTGTAGGTCACAACCAGCGTCCGGGCGGCCCCGAGGACGGTCTTCTCGGTGCGAAAGACTTCCACCCCCGCCAGGTCCTCACTGGTGAGGCGTTGGAACCGGGTGCGGGACACCGCCAAGAGGTCCGGATGCTGCGCTGGACTGAGGGACCCGACGAAATGGTACGGGCTCTGGTCGAGCCTCCGTTGGTTGTCGGCGCTGTTGTTCCCTTTGTCGTAGACCAGGGTGATGTCGTCCACCTGCGTGGCGAACACGCGATAGCGCTCGACCAGGGCGTCGATCACGGTGGCAAAAGTGGGCGCGTCGTGGGTGTTGCCGGCGTAGACCTGATGGAGCAAGGGGACGTGGAAGTCCCGGCTGACCAACAACGCGAGCCCGACCAGGCGTAAGTCGGCGCGCTTCTGCTTGCTCTTGCCGCGTTGCGCGAGCGTCGGCGCCGCGTTGAAGCTGTCGATGAAGGTGGCGAAGTTGGTCGTGTCGTACAGCAGACACCTCAGGTCGACCTGGAACCGATCGATCACGGTGCGCGTCAGGTCCTGTTCAATGGCCGCGATCTGGGGCGCCCGAAGATAGCTCAGATGGTCCCAGAAGCGTTGGCTGGTCAAGGCGTGCGCCGGCACGGGCAGCAGCCGCCCGAGCACCGTGCCCTGATACCACTCGGCCAGCCGCGCTTTGCTGGTGGGCGCGACACAGCGGTTGAGGGCCGCCAACGTCAGGTAGGTTCCGACGCTCACGCCCTGCGCGCGTTTGCCGGCATGCCGGTCGATGGTGGCCACCAGGTCGAGTTGTTGCGTCAGGTCATACAGGGCGGCGAGCGCCCCAAACTCCGCCAGGACGGTCTCGCGGGGGCGCGGGGGAACAGCCGGGGCGGCGACGGCGCCCACCGCGGCCGCGATTGCGTCGGCTTTGCCGAGGTATTTCTGCCAGACGATCCGGGGTTTGCCGTCGACCCGCTGGCACTCGCGGGCGTACCAATAGGGATGGCCGCGGATGTGCTTCTTGTAGAGGCTGACCGCCATGCATTAGGTCATACATCAGCGGGCCTCCCCGTGTCAAGGGGTGGGGGCAGGCGGGAGGGCAGGCGGGCCCCCTGGCCCTACTACTAGGGGGTGAGAACGGCCCTGTGAGAGCTCGCGCTCACGAGCCGCCGTCACCCTCGGCCTTCGAGTCTTAGGTCATACAGGACGGCCCGCTCTCGCGCCGGGCCGGCTCGTCGCTGACGTCGCGAAACCCGGCGGAAACAGCGACGCCCCCGTCGCGTGGCCACCGCGGCGCCCGGGACGGCGCCCGCTATCTCGGTAAAGTGAGGCTAGGTGCCAGGTGCTGCGTGCCAAGTCCGGTGCCAGGTGCTGCGTGCCACGCGCTACATGCCGGGTGCGACGTGTCGGGTGCTAACCGAGAGACAAGGCCCTGGGGCCAGCATTCGCACCTACCACTTGGAACCCAGCACCGCACGAAGAACCAAGGACGAAGGACCAAGAACGGTTCACTCGTGACTCGTCGCTCACGACTCGTTACCCTCCTTAGCTGCCTGCCTGCATCATGCGCCGCAGCGGGTTTCTGCTCGCCGGCTGCCGATGCACGTGATCCCCGATGCCGCGCATCCACGCGATCTCTTCGGGGCCCATCGGGCCCCGATCGAGGGCCGACAGCGCCTCGCGGAGCTGCTCGTCATCCTTCGAACCCGTCAGGCAGACGTCGATCTGCGGCTGGCTGAGGACGTAGCGGTAGCAGTCGCTCGCTCGCGGGGGCTGCTCACCCGGCGGCATCCGCGAGGGGTCGAGGAGCTGTCCCCAGCGGGTCGCCGTGTACGCCACCGTGCCCGGCCGGCTATCCCAGGTGAGGAGCGGCAACACCTCGGCCTCCGCGCCCCGATGCGCCGCGCTGTACCGGAACATGACGACATCGAAGACGCCCTCGCGGACGTACTGCGCAAACGTCGACCGGCGATGGCAGGAGACGGCAAGGAAGCGCACCTTGCCGTCATCTTTGAGTTTCCTCACGACGTCCATGATGGCCGGCTTCGGCGGCCGGTTGAACATGCCGAGCAGGAAGAGGTCCGCTCTGTCGAGGGCGAGCGCGCCGAGCGCGCGTTCGAGGCTCCGCGGAACCCACGCGGTGAACCGCGAGTAGGTCTGGATGACGACGACCAGGTCGTCGCGATGGCGTGCAGCCAGGCGCCGGATGCCTTCGCCGAATGACGGGCGGCGGACCGACCCCCAGTAGAAGTAGTTGATGCCGTACTCGCCGTAGGCGCGCTCGAGCGCGTCCGCGCCCACGCCGTACGACGATCCGAGCCCAAGGCGGCCGACCGACAGGCCGGTCCGCCCGAGCACGACCCGCTCCCGGAAGTCCATCCTGCCCATCGTCCTCATCCCGATGCCGTCATGGGTGCAACGCGCGTGGCCGCTCGCCAGCCGGAACACCGCCGCCTGTTCACAGCCTGCTCACCGCGGCCTGGCGCGCCGCTGCTCGTTTCCCTCGACCGTCGCCGATTCGAGCTTCCAGCCCGACCGGATGTTCGTGCCGTCGCAGTACGTCTTGACGCAGCGCGCGTCGTTCAAGCAGTCCAGAATCGGCTTGCACGCCGCTTCAGGCTTGCTGACTTTCGATGCCGTGGTCTTCTCCCTGCAGAAACCCGCGTACCCCGGGTTGCTGAAGGCGCACGCGACCACCTGGCTCTCCCGCTGGCTGTCCCCACGTCGCGGGGACAGCGCGGTGTTTCTTCCTGCTCCGGCTGCAGCGTAGCCGAGCAGGATGAGGCCGAGCCCGAGCACGCCGACGCCTGCCCAGATCCTCATGTCGTCTCCTCTCGGGGTTTACCGGCGCGACACGAGCCTCTTCAGCAGTTGGATCTGACCCGCGTGATAGAGGTCGTGCGCAGCGACGCCGGAGATCAGCGCGAACTTCCTCACCTTGCTGCCGCGAGGCGTGCCAGCCAGGTCCCCGGGTGCGAGGCTCGCGACCGCTTCGCGCAGCAAGAGGTGCATCCGCTCCAGCAGCGCGACATCCGATCGCCACGCCTGCTGGCTCGTCTCGTGCGGACGGGTGAACCAACTCGAGCCCTTGAGCGGGAAGGACCCGCGCGCCTCGCCCGCCAGACGCCGCCACGCCACATACTTCCAATACGCGGCATGGACCACGATCTCCCAGATGTTGTGCCGCCCGGGGGCCGGCCGGCAGGCGGCCTGTTCGGGCGACACGCGCCGAATCGAGCCGCGCAGGTTCGTCCCGTGCCAGGACGGACGGTTGTAGGCCTGATCGATGATCGACAGGAGCTGCCGCACTTCACGTGGCTGCCGCAACGCTCTCCTCCCCGTCCTGCCTGAGGTTCTGCCGCCTGAGCCGTCGGGGGTCAGCACGATCGGCTTGCCCCGCCGCGATTATACGGCGACCTTCCGCACGAGCTCGAACGCATTTGCCGCGGCGGCGCCGAGAATAGATCACGCTCACGGCTGCCACCAGGGCCACGGCGCCGGCAGCGAACAGCGCGATCGCGCGCGACCGCCGCGCGAGCAGTGGGCGCCCCTTCTGCTCTCTGGACGGCATGCTGTCAGTTGGCCATCTTGATCACGGCAAGCCTCGTTCGCGCCAGGCGCCGCCGGCTGCACGCGCCGGTCAGGCTTCGCCACGCCGGTGTCCTGGGCGAAGGGCTTCGGAATCGTGACCCTCAATTCAGCCCGCGTTCGCCCCGGTCGAATTGTAGGCGTCGACGCTCTTGGTCGGCGCGACATCAGACGTCGAAATGCGACAGAACCGGACATTCCTGTGCTTTACCTCCTTCCCTTGTCATCGGACGGCCGCTGCGGTCAGTTTGCGCCGCCGCACGCCGGCGATGAGCGCATTGCCCACCTCCCACGGCAGCGACGGCGCCGCAACGAGGGAGCAGCCTGCGCTTCAGCCGCGGCGCCCTCTTGATCTCGCTGGGCAACGTGCACCTGAAATGGGCGTTCTCCGAAGGCGCGGTCCTGTTCCTACGACACACCGTTCGGCCGACACTCTGACGCCTTGACGTCTTGACGCTATGACACCGACGTGCGACCATTCCGAACATGGGTACCTCCAGGCGTGCAACGATCTATCTCGACCCGGAGCTCCACCGCGCGCTTCGCGTCAAGGCGGCCGAAACTGACCACAGTCTCTCCGAGTTGGTGAACCGGGCTGTCCGGCGCAGCCTGCTCGAAGACGCTGACGACCTCGCCGCCTTCGACGAGCGCACTCATGAGCCCAACCTGGACTTCGGCAAGCTGCTGAAAGACCTGAAGCGGCGTGGCAAGCTATAGGCTCCTGATCAAGCCGTCGGCCACGAAGGAGCTGGAAGCCCTGCCTCGCAAGGAACGCAAGCGTCTCGTCGCTCGAATTCAGCAGCTCGGGCTCGCGCCCCGCTCGCCTGGCTGTGAGAAGCTCTCCGGTCAAGAGAACTGCCGCGCCCGCCAAGGCAACTACCGCGTGCTGTGCTCAATCGACGACGCGGAGCTCGCCGTCATCATCGTGAAGACTGGACACCGCCGCAACGTGTACCGGCGACGCTCCGAACGGTCTAACTAACTGGTCGTCGTCAGCCTACCCCCACCCCGAATACGCGGAGCTTTGCGCGGCGCCGTCACCGCGCGGCTCCCGGCCGCTCCGCAGCGGCCGGTCGCCGGAGGCACTACAGCGATTGGCGGACGCGGTGCCGGCAGGCCTGAAGGCCTGTCCACCCGCCGCAGATTCGCAACGGATGGCCGCGGGTGCTATCCTGGTGCCGCTCTCGCACCTGCCGCGCGCACAGACGATGGCCGGCACCCCCCAGGCGCTCTTCAAGGACCTCAGATGGCGCAACAGCGGGCCGGCCAACATGGGCGGGCGGATCAGCGACATCGAGGCGCTCGACAGCGACTTCTCCACCGTGCTCGTGGCGGCCGCTTCCGGCAGCATCTGGAAGAACGACGCCAGTCAGACAGAGGCCAGGGACCGGAGGTCGGGGGCCAGGCAGGCGAACGGGCGCAGATGAGAAACGGGCGGGCCAGCCGGCCTAGTCCCGGGGGTCGACGGTCCAGCGGTCACGCCGCGCCCAGAACGGACAGTGCGGACAGACGTCGTCTTCCGGATAGTCGACACCCTCCTCATGAGGGCAGCCGATGATGCCCTGGCCGAGCACGACCGACTGGACGCGGTATCGCTCGATGAAGGTGATGATCTGGCTCGTGATCGCGGCATCGAGACGGACGTCTGATTCGCTGTTGAACCACCGCTCGAGAAACGCCGGGCCGGCGTCCTCCCGTGTCACGATTCCCACCGTGACCTTCGTCGCTGTCTTGTCATCGGGACCGTAGAAGGCGACGGTCGCCAACGGGTATCCCTGGAACCCGCGCCGCGCGCGTTCCTCGAGAAGACTCCTGAGTGAACCAGTCATGCCTCACCCCGTTCTTGCGTGGAGTGTCCAACGGTCGGGCGCAACGATCTGATCGTAAACCTGTGGCGCGGCTACGGACTGCAGATTCCGCGCCATATGACGGGTGGAAGATCGAAAGAACCCTGGAGGCAACACACGATCAGAAGAAGTTGAGTCTGACTACAGGAATGTAACGTGACGTCCCGGTTGTGGAATACGACCACACTCGAGGAGGGCAAAGCCGAAGCAGTTTCGTCGCTGGCTTCGCCGCGCCCCGGGTTGACCCTGATGGCCGCTCTGTCGTAGGGTTGCACGTCATGCGTGCGGTCGGCCGCAACATCACCCGCCGCGACGGCCCGGACAAGGTGACGGGCCGCGCGAGGTACGTCGACGACCTGGCAGTTCCGCACATGATCTACGGCCGCACGATCCGGTCGGAGATCGCCTGCGGCGAGATCCGGTCGGTCGCGCTCGACTTCGACACATCCGGGTTCACGATCGTCGACTTCCGGGACATTCCGGGCCGCAACGTCGTGCTCCACATCGGTGACGACCAGCCGTGCCTGGTCGAGCGGAAGGTGCGGCACGCGGCCGAGCCCATCCTGCTGCTGGCGCACGAGGATCGGGAGCGGCTCCTCCAGGCGCGTGTCGAGATCGAGTACGCAGCCGAGATACCGAACGTCGACCCCGAGCGCTCCTCGAAGGTCTTCAAGTCGCTGACGATCGAGAAAGGCGACCTGGACCAGGGCTTCGCCGCCGCGACGGTGATCATCGAGGGCGAGTACCGGACCGGTCATCAGGAGCAGCTCTACATCGAGCCGAACGGGGTCCTCGCGATTCCCGAGAACGGCGGCATCACCATCCACGGCTCGCTGCAGTGCCCCTACTACGTCCACAAGGCGCTCGTCGCCGCGCTCGGCCTTCCTGACGGCCGCGTCCGGATCATCCAGGCTGAAACGGGCGGCGGCTTCGGCGGCAAGGAGGACTACCCGTCGGTCGTCGCCGCCCACGCGGCGCTGCTGGCGCTCAAGTCGGGACGGCCGGTCAAGCTCGTGTACGACCGGGCCGAGGACATGCTGGCGACGACCAAGCGCCACCCGGCGATCGTCCGCCACCGGACGGGCGTGACGCGCGACGGCCGCCTGACGGCGATGGACATCGACATCCTGATGGACGGCGGCGCCTACATGACGCTCAGCCCCGTCGTGCTCTCGCGCGGCGCGATCCATGCGACCGGGCCGTACCGGTGTGACAACGTCCGGGTCCGCGGCCGCGTCGTCATGACCAACACGCCGCCCAACGGTGCCTTCCGCGGCTTCGGCGCGCCGCAGACCCAGTTTGCCGCCGAAGCGCACATGGAGCGCATCGCCGAAGCGCTCGGCGTCGATCCCGTGCGCCTTCGGGAGGTGAACGCGCTGAGGCCCGGCGACACGACGGCGACCGGGCAACGGCTGGGCAGGGACTGCAGCGCGCTCAAGGTGCTGCGCGAGGCGGTGCGGCGCACCGACTTTCGACGCCGGCGGGAGGCGCTCCGGGGCACCAACAGGGGCCTCGGCCTCTCGCTCTTCTTCCATGGCTCGGGCTTCACGGGCGCCGGCGAAGTCAGACTGGCATCGAAAGCGTCGCTCGAGCTGACCGGCCGCGGCGTGCGCATCCTGGTCGCCAGCACCGAGATCGGGCAGGGCACGCGCACGGTGCTCGCGCAGATCGTCGCCGAGACGCTCGGCCTTCCGGTCTCCCGCATCGAGGTCGCGCAGCCCGATACCAGCCTCGTCCCAGACAGCGGCCCGACCGTCGCCTCGCGCACGTGCATGGTCGTGGGCGGCATTCTGCGGCAGTGCGCCAGGGAGATGCGGACCAGGCTCAGGGGGATGTCGCCCCGCGAGTACCTGCGCAAACATGGCCCGCTCGTGGTGACGAAGCAGTATCGGCAGCCCGCCGGCCTCGAATGGGACGAGGACACGTATCGCGGCGACGCGTACGCCACCTACGCCTGGGCGTGCGACGTGGCGGAAGTCGAGCTGGAGCCGGACACGTACGAGATCAGGCCGGCCCGGTTCACGACGGTGGCCGAGGTCGGCAGGGCGATCAACCCGGCGCTGGTCACCGGACAGATCGAAGGCGGCACCACGCAGGGGATCGGGTACGCGCTGGTCGAGGAGGTCGTGATGCGCGACGGCCGCATGGCGAACGCGCAGCTCACCAACTACCTGATCCCGACGACCTGCGACGTGCCGCCCATCGACACCGTCATCCTCGAAAGCGCCTACCGCGACGGCCCGTTCGGCGCCAAGGGGGTCGGCGAACTGCCGCTCGACGGCGCCGCGCCCGCCATCGTCAACGCGATCCGGCATCTGGGGCTCGACGTGCGGAGCCTGCCGGTCACGCCGGAACGGATCATGGAAGCGATCGACGCCTGCAGGGATCGGGGATCAGGGGTCAGGGATCAGGGGTAAGGGCGTGCAGTTCATCCTGAACGGCAAACGGGTCGACGTCGACGCGCACCCGATGAAGCGCCTGCTCGACGTCCTGCGGGAAGACTGCGGGCTGACGGGCACGAAGGAAGGGTGCGGCGAGGGCGAGTGCGGCGCCTGCACGGTGCTCGTCGACGGCCGGCCGGTCAACTCGTGCCTCGTCCCGTTCGCGCAGGTCGGGGGCGCGAAGGTCACCACGATCGAGGGGCTGAAGAATCATCCCTTGCAGAAGCAGTTCGTCGCCGAGGGCGGGACGCAGTGCGGGATCTGCACGCCCGGGATGGTGCTGGCCGCCATGGCGCTGCCGAAGAACGCGACCCTGGACGAGGTGCGCAACGGCCTGGCCGGAAACCTCTGCCGCTGCACCGGCTATGTGAGCATCTACCGCGCGATCCGGAAGGCCCAACGGTCGCCACCGCGCCGCGCAACGACTCCTCGACGACGGCGGCGGCGGGGCGGGTAACCGGTAACGAGTAACGGGTAACGAGTGGAACGGGTTTCATAACCCCAGCGGGTGGCCGCGAACCCTCCGCGGCCCACGCCACACGTGGCGCGGGCCATCGACTTGGGCGTCCCTGACAGACGCTCGCCCAAGTCGAGCGCGGAGCCTCCCCACGGCGCGCGCAGGGCCGTCAGCCGTGATCACGTCTTTCGGCCCGAGCACGCGTGGGCTGTAGGCGGACAGGCCCCGGACCGCGGGAGATCGGTTATGAAACCAGTTGTAACGAGTAGCGGGTTCCGAGAGTCCCAGAGCCGAGTCCATGCGTTCCGCTGTCTCCTCCTTCGAGCTCGTCGAACCGCGGTCGCTGGCCGACGCCGTGCGCCTGATGCATGAGCAGGCGCCGCTCGTCCCCCTGGCGGGCTGCACCGATCTCTACGTGGCGCTCAATGCCGGCGTCCTGACCGGCACGCGGTTCATCAATCTGTGGGGCCTGGACGAGCTCCGTGGCATCGGGACGCGAGGCGACATGCTGACGCTCGGCGCCCTGACGACCTACACGGACATCATCCGCTCGCCGCTGGTCAACAGGCGTGTGCCGATGCTGGTCGAGGCCGCCCGCCAGATCGGCGCGGTGCAAGTCCAGAACCGCGGGACGGTCGGCGGAAACATCGTCAACGCGTCACCGGCAGGCGACGCTCTTCCCGCCCTCGCGGCCGCCGAGGCGACCTTCGTGCTGCGGAGCGTCGCGGGCACGAGGCGGGTGCCATTCAGCAGCTTCTACACCGGGTACCGGAAGACGGTCATGGCGCCCGATGAGCTGCTGGTGGCCGTCGAGGTGCCTCCGATTGACGGGCGGCAGTGGTTCCGCAAGGTCGGCACCCGCGCGGCCCAGGCGATTTCGAAGGTCGTGATGGCCGCGATCCGCGCGCCGAGGCCCCGCATCGCGCTGGGCAGCGTGGCGCCAACGGTCGTCCGGGCCCCGAGGACCGAGGAGATCCTCGGCGCGGGCGGATCGATCGAGGAGGCGAGCGCGGCGCTCGTCCGCGAGATTTCCCCAATCGACGACCTGCGGTCCACGGCCGCGTACCGCCGGCGCGTGTCGGCAAACCTGCTCGCCTCGTTCTGGAAGCAGACCTCCTAGGATTGCCCATGGTCATCTTCCGCGGCCGCATCGTCACGCCGACCGACGACGGATGGATCGACTGGCCCGACGGACGGCTGGAAGTGGAGAGCGGCCACGTCCAGTCGATTGGGCGCTGGTATGAGGCCACGCACTACGTCGATCTCCGCCCGCACATCCTCTTCCCCGGCCTGGTCGACACGCACGCGCACGTTCCCCAGCTCCCGGTGTGCGGCGTGCATCCCGAGAACCTGCTCGACTGGCTTCGGAAGTGGACCTTCCCGCTCGAAGCGAGGTTCCGCGGGGAACGCGCCAGAGTGCAGTCGCGACGGTTCATCCAGGAAATGCTCGCCCAGGGCACGACGACCGCCGGCCTCTACACCTCGGCCTGGCCCGATTCGGTCGAGGCCTGCTTCGAGGCCGCCGAGGACGTGGGCATCCACGCGTGGATCGGCCCGCCGCTGATGGATGCGGGCTCGTACCGCCGCGTGTCGACCTCGCGCGTCCTCCGCGAAGCGCGGGCCCTCGCCAGGCTCGACCGGCCGACGCTGCGGTTCGCCGTCACGCCCCGGTTCGCCCTGTCATCGACGCGCGAGCTGCTCGAGGGCTGCGGCGACCTCGCGCGCGAGCTGGAGCTGCCGATCCAGACGCACCTGGCCGAGCAGCGCGAGGAATGCGAGGCGGTCAGGCGCCGCTTCCGCCGCGATTACGTCGACGTCTACGAGCGCGCCGGCCTGATCGGGCCGCGCAGCCTGTTCGCGCACTGCATCTGGATGAGCGCGCGCGACTGGAAGCGGATTGCGGGCGCGGCGGTCGCCCACTGCCCCACCTCGAACGTGTTTCTGGGCAGCGGCGTGATGAGCTGGCAGAAGGCGCGGGTCGCCCGCGTCGGCCTGGGTTCGGACGTCGGCGCCGGCCCCGACCTCTCCATCTTCCGCGTGGCGCGGATGGCATGGACGGTGCACTCCCTGAACGGCCCGACGCCGAGCCCGGGGGACCTGCTGCGCGCCGCCACCCTGGGCGGCGCGCGCGCCCTGGGGTTCGAGGAGGTGGGAACGCTGCAGGCTGGCAAGGCGGCGGATTTCCTCGTGCTCGACGCGGAGCACGTCATCCCGCCCGGCGCCCCGAAGGAAGAATCGACCGACGATCTGCTGTCCAGAATCCTGCACCGGACCAGCCGATCGGCCATCCGCCAGGTGTATGTGTCGGGGACGCTGGCGCTCGACACGGGGAGCGCAGGGCCTTAGGACTACGTTGAGAGATCGCCATATTCAGGCCGGAAACGGCCGCGCCGCGAACCGCTCGACAGCGCCGAACCACGCGTCCTCGGCCGGGGCGGACGCTGAGCCAGTCGGCCGCTCTGACGCCCAGCCTCCGGGCGAGCCCGTGCCTGCGGCGCGTGGGTGGGGCGACCTCCTCGGCGCTGCTCGCCTGGTTCGCTCTGCGGCCATTTCCGGCCTGTTTCGCTTCGGCGATCTGACACAGTCGCGTTAGTCAGCCGTCAGAATCCAGAATGACATCAGCCGGCTTCTGGATTCTGGCTCCTGACTTCTGGATTCTCTCTAGATCACACCCCTCTCCCGCAACTCCCGGCGCTTCTCCTCCGCGATTCCCGCCGCCGCCAGCACCGCATCGGTGTCGGCGCCCAGTTCGGGCGCCCCGACGAGGCTGGGCCGCGCGGGCGTGTCGGCGCCGGGGTCGTCCGGCAGGCTGCTGCAGATCCGGATCGGCGTCAGGATGAAGCGCGAGCCGGCATGGCGCGCGATCGCGCCGCGGGCGGCAACGTGCGGGTCGGAGAGCGCCTCGGCGACGGTGTTGACCGGTGCCAGGCACACGTCGACGCCCTGGAACCTGCTCAGCCACGCGTCGCGCGTCTCGGACCGGAACAGGCGCGCCGTCTCCTCGAACAGCCGCTCCTGCTTCTCGCCGGTCGAGTACTGCAGCGGGATCAGATCCGCCCGCCCGGCGCGCTCGCAGAACGTCGCCCAGAATTTCGGCTCGATGGCGCCCAGCGCGACGTAGCGTCCCTCTGCCGTCTGGTAGATGTTGTAGCACGCCTCGCGGCCGGTGATCGGCAGCTCCGAGGGACCGAGCTCGCCGCCCGCGACGAGCGCCCGCGCCGCGGGAAAGGTGAGCCACGCGAGCGCCGCCTCGTGCATCGAGATGTCGACCGTCGACCCCTGCCCGCTGCGCTCCCGCCAGAACAGGCCAGCCAGGATCCCCGCGAGCGCGTGCAGCGCGGCGCCGATGTCGGCCACCAGCATCCGGGGCACGTGCCGTGGTTCCTGCCCGCGCGGCTGGTCCACCTCGAAGAGCCCCGCGAGCGCCACGAAGTTGATGTCGTGCGCCGCGCGCTCGGCGTACGGTCCGGTCTGGCCGAACCCGCTGATCGAACAGTGGACGAGGCGCGGATAACGCGCGCGCAGATCCGCCGCCGACACCTTCAGCCGCTTTGCGGTGTGCGGACGGAAGCTCTCGACGACGACGTCCACGCGCGCGGCGACCTCATCGAGAATCCGGGCCGCCTCGGGCGCGCGCAGATCGAGGGTCAGGCTGCGCTTGTTCCGGTTGAGCACCTGGAAGTAGACGCTCGCCCCGCCCGCGATCGGCGGCATCGAGCGCATCATGTCGCCGCCGCGCGGGTCCTCGACCTTCACGACCTCGGCGCCGAGATCGGCCAGCGCGAGCGTGCAGTAGGCCCCCGGCAGCAGCCTCGAGAGGTCGAGGACCGTGACGCCGCTAAGAGGAAGCCCGCAGCTTGCTGTGGCGGATTCCATACGCAAAGTACAGCGCCAGGCCGATCCCGAGCCACCACCCGAACCGCCACCAGGCCTGGGTCGGCAGGCCTTTCATGACGAACACGCACGCCGCGGCGCCAAGCAGCGCAACGGGCCAGACAAGCGGCACCTTGAACGGACGCGGGCGCTCGGGCTCGGTGTGGCGCAGGACGAGCACGCCGGCGCAGACGAGCGTGAACGCGAACAGGGTTCCGATGTTCGTCAGATCGTAGGTCTCCGCCGCGTCTCCGAACGCGGACGCGACCGCCACCGCAATGCCGGTGACCAGGGTCGTCACGTAGGGTGTCCGGTGGACCGGATGGATGCGCGCGGCCCAGGGGGGCAGCAGGCCGTCGCGCGCCATAGAGAAGAAGATCCGCGGCTGGCCGTACTGGAACACGAGGAGCACGGCCGCCATCGAGACGGTGGCGCCGAGCGCCACGATCCAGCCGGCCGTCCGGAGACCGGCGATCTCGAGCGCGCGGGCCAGCGGATCGGCGACGGCCAGCTGTTTGTACGGCACGATCCCGGTGAGAACCGCGCCGACGATGACGTAGATCACCGTGCAGATCGCCAGCCCGCCCAGGATCCCGATCGGCAGGTTCCGCTGCGGATTGCGCGTCTCCTCTGCGGCCGTGGAGATCGCATCGAAGCCAATGTAGGCAAAGAACACGATCGCCGCCCCCTGGTGGATGCCCGCGAACCCGTTCGGGGCGAACGGGTGGTAGTTCGCGCTGTGGAGGTGCCCCACCCCGACGGCGACGAAGAGCCCGAGCGCCAGGAGCTTGATCGTCACCATGATGTTGTTGGCCGTCGAGCTCTCCCTCGCCCCACGGAGGAGGAGCCAGGTGATCGCCATCACGATGCCGAAGGCGGGCAGGTTGACGAGGACGGGCACGCCGAGAACCCGCGGCGCCGCCTGAAGAAGCCCGTGGACCGAGGGGTCGGCGCTCAGCAGCGCCGTGCGATACCCAGTCGTCATCCACACCGGCAGCGAGAGCCCGGCGCCGCGGAGCAGCGTCGTGAAGTAGTCCCCCCACGAGATCGCGACGGCGACGTTCCCGACGGCGTACTCGAGGATCAGATCCCAGCCGATGATCCAGGCGACAATCTCGCCGAGGGTCGCGTAGGAGTACGCATAGGCGCTTCCCGCCTGCGGAATCATGGCAGCCAGTTCCGCGTAGCACAGGGCGGCGAGCGCACAGACGCCACCCAGGAGCAGGAACGAAAAGACGAGCGCCGGCCCCGCGCCCTCGCGCACGACGTGACCCGCCGGATCGAGCTGGCCGGCTGCCGCGGTGCCGATGGCGCCGAAGATGCCCGCGCCGATGACCGCCCCGATCGCGAGCATGATCAGGTCGCCGGCTCCCAGCACGCGCTTCAGGGTGTCGGGTCGTCCTTCATCCGCCAGCAGTTGGTCGATGGGCTTTCTGTCGAAGATGTGCAGGTCGTCCTCCAATGGGTAGGGCACACGCGGGCGCCCTCTGCGAGGCGGGAACAACTCTAGGGCGTCACGGACCTGTTGTCCACCGCGCGGACCGCCGCGTCCAGCCGGTACGCCGTGTCGTTCGACGTGACGACCAGTCCCTTCACCGGGTCGAACGCCAGGCCGATTAGTCCGGGGCCGGCCAGGACGATCTCCGGCGCACCATCCGCGCGAAGCCGGTACACGCCGCTCCCGCCCGCCAGCGCCTCGACGACGTAGAGCGCGCCCTGGGCATCGAAGGCGAGCCCCTGCGGCCGGCCGAAGCCGGAGTACACGACCTCCACGCGGCCACCCGAATCGATGCGGTAGACGCGGTCGTAGCTCGACAGCGTCGGGGCCGTCACGTAGAGACCGCCGTCGGGACCGAACGCCAGATGGAACGCGGCCACGCTCGCCGGCAGCGTCGCAAACGGCAACGCCTTGCCGGTCGGCCCGAGCCGGAAGATCGTGCCGCTCCGGTCGCCGACGAAGAGAGTACCTTCTGCGCCGAACGCGAGGCCACACGCAACGCCGAGATCGCTCGCCGCCAGCTCGGTGCGGCCGTCGGGCTTGATCCGGTACACTTGTCCTTCGAACCGGCTCGACACGTACAGGTCGCCCGCCCGGTCGAACACCATCGAGGTCGGGTTGATGATGCCCGACACGAACGCTTCGCGGGTGCCGTCGCGGCGGACGCGGAAGATCGACACCGGCACCCGCTCGCCTCGCGACCCGCTGTAGGTCACGTAGAGGTTGCCGTCGCGGTCGAACGCCGGGTTGTCCACCTGGTGAAGGCCTGTCGCGAAGGGGGCACCGACCTCCAGAAACGCCGTTTCCCCCGCAATCCCCTCGATGCGGACGGGAACCGCGCCGGCCTCGAGGCCGGCGGGAACGAGCGCCGCCACGCGCGTCGTCGAGGCAAAGACCACCCGCGCGGGCACCTCACCGACGCGCACCTCGGGAAGACACGGGCCGTCGATGGGGAAATCGGACCCGAGGATGTCAATCCGGCCGCCCTCGATGGCCCACGTGGGATGAAGGGCGGTGAGCCGCGTTGGGTGTGCTGCAGGCATGCAGGAGGTGAGAGTCAGGCGCCCCCGGTGAGCATGAAGCGTACCACGGATTGCCGCCCGCTCCGACGGCGGTCACCCCGCAGGCGTGGCACAGGGCTGATGGCGGGAGACACCACGCGGCAAGGCGCTACGAGTCGTCCAGCTCGACGTTCCAGTAGAGGTAGTCGCGCCAGCTCTCGGGCGCGTTCCGCAGCCCGACGGTGATGCGAATGGCGGGCGCCGACTCGGGCCGCCGCGGATGGCGGACCAGGTGTATCCCCGCCTCGGCCGGCGTGCGACCGCCCTTCTTCCGGTTGCACGAGATGCAGCAGGTGACGATGTTCTCCCAGTCCTTGCGCCCGCCCTGCGCGACCGGCACGATGTGGTCGAACGTCAGCTCGTTGGTGGGGAAGCTGTCGCCGCAGTACTGGCACGTGTAGTGGTCACGGGCGTAGATGTTGGCGCGCGAGAACGGCACGTAGTCGAAGCGACGCTTGATCCGGACGTACCGGAGCAGGCGGATGACCGAGGGGAGCTTGAAGCTGATCGTCACTCCGCGGACCTCGCGGTCGTACACGGAGATGATCTCGACCTTGCCCTGCCACCAGAGCGTGACGGCTTTTTTCCAGTGGACGACCTTGAGGGGCTCGTAAGAAGCGTTGAGAAGGAGCGTCTCCTCCATGGCCGTGATCATTCTGCACGACGGGCCTCTCGACTGTCAAGGTGTCGACGCGCGTAAGGCCCATGGAACAATTGGGTTAGCGGCGTCCCGACTGATCCGGCCTCGCGTACGGACCGATAGGCGGTACATGGCGTCCCGCTCTCCGCTCGCCGCCTCGCTTGCCGCCCTCATCGTGCTCTCCGGCTGCGCCAGCGGCCGGGCTGTTCCCCGTCCCTTTCCGACACCGCGCGAGCCGTCCACACGCGGCGCCGGCACGTCTGCCCCCTCCGGCGCCGCGATTGCCGAGCTTGCCCTGTCCTTTCGTGGTGTTCCCTACAGGGCGGGCGGGTCCGACCCTTCGGGCTTCGACTGCAGCGGCTTCGTGCAGTACGTCTTCGCCCAGCGGGGCGTCACGCTGCCGCGCGCCGTCGGCGATCTCCTTGCCCTCGGGCGCCCTGTCGCGCTCGAAAAGGTGACACCCGGCGACCTCGTCTTCTTCGCCATCGACGGACGCGTGCCGAGCCACGTCGGCATCGTCGTGGACAAGGACCGCTTCGTGCACGCGCCCAGCTCCCGCGGCGAAGTCCGGGTCGAGCGCATCGGAAGCGGGTACTGGAAGCCGCGCCTGGTGGGCATCAGGCGTGTCGTGCGGTAGCGCGGCCTGGCGCCCTGCGCGGACAGGCCACAAAGGCACGGAGACATCGAGATCGTCGGACCTCGGGGATCAGTCAGGAACGAGGAACCACAACTGGTTTCAAAACGCCGTCTGTCGCTCTTCGGGTCCTGTCGGCGAGCAGCCCCACCCGTGCTCGGCCCGAACAGCACTTGTCACGCGCGACGGGCCTGCGGCGCGGGCGGGGCGCCCCGCTCGCCGCCACCCGCCTGCGGGTCTTGAAGCCAGTTGTAACGAGGAACGAGCGGCGAGCCACGAGTGCGGGCGGGGTGGGCGATCAGCGGTCGCGGTCGCACGCCCGGCTGTCCTGACCGGGCGCCACGACCGGACGAGTGGCATCGATGAGGGCCGCGCTGAGCCGTGCGACCCGCGGTTCCTTGTAGCGCTCCGCCCGCAGCGCTGACGGCAGCGACTCCTGGAAGAACTGGCGGACGATGAGATCCTGCTCGGTGTACCGGGTCGGCTGCCGTGGCCGCTTGACCGGCTCGACCCGGACGCGTTCCCGGATCCGCGGCTGCGCGGCGAGCGGCTCGATGTAGCGCTGCGGGAACGAAGGGAACGTCCTGAAGGTGGTGCCGACGACCTTGCCGAACCTGGAGGTCAGCTCGGCGAAGTCGTACCGCAGGAAATCGTAGACCTCCGGCGCCGGTCGGCTCGCGAGATACTCTTGGACCATCCCCGCGACATCCGAGAGAAACGACGGGCCGTGCGAGTGGGGCGAGTAGGTCCCGTCCGGCCGCTCGATCTTCCTGATCCCCGAATGGTCCGGGTCGATGTGATAGAGCTCGTGCACGATCGTGTCGAGCTTGGCCATCCACGGCTTGGCGCCGGGGTAGTGCTCCTCCTTCCGCGATTTCGCCAGCGTCTGGTCGCAGAAGCGCGGCAGCGTGAACGAGATCAGGTAGTGGATGCGGCGCCCCCCGACGTAGACGACCGGAGACTTGGTGACGAACCACATGGAGCGGCGGGTCATCCTGCCCGTCTGGCGATCGCGCCAGTAGTAGTAGCCCGGCTCGGTGGGGGGCAAGGTCAGGCAGTGACAGGTGGCGAAGGCGCCCTCGGCGTGCGAGCGGCCGTAGCGCGCGAACACGAGGACCTGGCCGAGGTCGACGAACCCGAGTGCCGGGAGGCGCGACACAATGTCGCGCATCAGGCGGGTGATGCACTCCGTGTAGTTGATCATGCCGCGCAGCGCCTGGGTCTTGGGGGACGAGAGCTGAAAGCAGGCTGAAGAGCCGGACGGGAGCGGACCGAATATAGCCAACGCTCCGGAGACGTGTCAAGGTGGACAGCCAGCTCAACCGTTTGCCACCGCGGTCATGATCCGCGGCGTTCGCCGTCCGGCCTTTCGGAGGGCGAGGTCGCGTCGGCGGGCGGCGTCACCCACCCCATGCGCCGGAGAATGATCTGCTGCCGGCGGCGGAGCCGGGCCGACGGGTGCGCAGGATCGAGCACCCGCGGATTGATGATGGCGCCGGCGAGCAGCGCCGACTCCTCCGGGCCGAGCGCGGAGGCCGGCTTGTGGAAGTAGGCCCGCGCGGCTGCCTCCGCGCCGTAGATGCCGTTCCCCCACTCGATGACGTTCAAGTACACCTCGAGGATGCGGCGCTTGGTCAACTCGGCCTCGAGGCGCCGCGCGATCAGCAGCTCGCGCAGCTTGCGCAGCGGGTTCTTCGAGGGCGACAGGTACAGGTTCTTGGCGAGCTGCTGGGTGATGGTGCTGCCACCCCTGAGCAGCGATCGCTGCTCGAGGTCGAGCTCCAGCGACTCGCGGACCTGCTGGACGTCGATGCCCTCGTGCTGCCAGAACGCGCTGTCCTCGGCGGCCAGCACCGCCCGCTTCAGGTCGGGCGAGATGCGACTGTAGGGCACCCATCGCTGGACCTGCCGGGGCTTCTCGCCGACCGCTTCCGCCTGGTCATTGCGCAGCTCGATGAAGGCCGTCGTCGGCGGGTTGTGCGTCTTGAGCGGCCGGACGTCGGGAAGTGTCAGGAAGAGGTAACCGGCGAGCGCGACGAGGCTCGCCATCGTGGCCAGCGTGATACGGCCGATCACACGCACGGTCGGATTATACCCGGGCGATCAAGCCGTCGGCCGTCGGCAACCAGCACTCAGGCTTCGGGCGGTTCTACTCGTTGGTCGAACCCGGCGTCCCAGGCTGCAGGTGCCGGCCGAAGAACCGATCGACGCGCTTCCAGGCGTCGGCGACGACGTGCCGGCGCTGGAAGTAGTGGAACTCGCCCGGGTACATCATGAACTCGACGTCCTTGCCCGCCTTGAGGAGGACGTCGAGGAGCCGCACCGACTCGATGTAGGGCACGTTGCCATCAGCGGTCCCGTGCAGGATGAGCAGCGGCCGCTCGATGTGGCCCACGCGGTCGATGACGGCCGCCTTCTCGTACACGGCCGGCTGCTCCGTCGGCGTCCCCATCCGCGCGACGACCCAGGCCCCGCCCGGATCCTCGTACCACATCCTGTAGTCGACGCTGCCCGCCACGTCGACACCGCATCGGAACGCCTGAGGGTGATCGGCCATGGCGATCAGGGTGAAGAAGCCGCCGTAGCTCAGGCCCCACACCCCGACGCGCTCGCTGTCCACGTACTGCAGGGTCTTCAGGTACTCCGCGCTGGAGGCAGCGTCCTCCGCGTCCTTGCCGCCAACGTCCATGTAGACCGCCTGTCGCCAGTCGCGGCCGTACCCGATGCTGCCGCGATAGTCCGGTGCGAGCACCACGTAGCCACGCTGAGCCAGGTACTGATGGAAGCTGTAATAGACCGAGTAGTTCCGTTCCACGTGCCAGCCGTCGTAGTTCTGGTTGATGCCGTCGCCATGCACCCAGACGATCGCCGGGTGCTTGCGCGATCGGTCCAGACCTTTCGGCACGAAGAGATAGGCAGACACCTCCTGGCCGTCGGGCGCCCGGTACTTCACCAGCTCCGGCTCGACGAGCGCCCCGCGATCGACGCCCTCCGGCATCGACTCGGTCAGCCGCGCCGGCGAGGTCTTCTTCCCCGCGACGTCGATCAGGAACAGGTCCGGCGGGTTCTGCGGATCGGTGTGCTGGTAGACGAGGCGCCTCCCGTCGGGCGCCCACACGGCCTGGATGTTGGTCCCCCGGCCGCTCGTCAACACCGCGGCCGCCGGCGTCGAGGACAGGTCCCCGATCGTCGCGACAGCGAGGTGCCGCACGCCCGGCCGTCCCTCCTCGCTGCGATCGAACGCGACGCGCGTGCTGTCCGGCGACCAGGCGAGGTGCCTCACCTCGTATTTCCCGCTCGTGACCTGCGCCACCAGGCCGCCGGAGGTCGGGACGATGTAGAGGTGGTCCCAGCCGTCCCGGTCGCTGACGAACGCCACCCAGCGGCCGTCCGGCGACGGGACCGGATCGGGAGCGATGAAGGGCAGGCTCCAGAATCTGGGATCCGTCTCGCGGTGGAGGACGCGCGTCCGTCCGGTCGCGGCGTCGGCGACGAGGATCTGGCGCGTCTTGTTGTCGCCGCTGACCGTCTGCAGCAGCAGCCGCGAGTTGTCGAGCCAGATCGGCGCAGCCTCCCAGCCAGGACTGGCCGGCAGCATCATCGGCTTGCCACCGGTCGCGGAGATGATGGCCGGCGTGCTCGCCTGGTGATCGACGCGCGTGTAGAGGATCTTTCCTCCCGAGTACTCGGGCGCCTCGGAACGCAGCACGACGCGCGCCACGGCGAACGCCAGGCGCTTCCCGTCGGGCGACCACGTGGGCCCCGACACGACCCCCAGGCCCTGGGTGAGGCGCACTTCGCGGCCGTCGGCGAGCGAGCGCACCCACAGGTCGCCCTCGGTCCGCTGCCAGTCGGGCACGCCCCGCTGTCCGCCGCGTACGAACGCCACCCGGGTCCCATCGGGCGACGGCGCCACCTGGTTCTCGATCGTGCTCGTCGTCCAGACGGCGCGCGGCGGCTGGCCGTCGCCCGCCGTCACCTGCCAGAGGTCGCCGTCGCGGACGAAACAGAGCGTGCGCCCGTCTCGTGCCCAGTACAGGTTCTCGACCGAGCCGGCCTGATACGAGGTGACCGGCTGGGGGGTCATCTTCGGGGCCTGCATGTCCACGAGCCAGATGTTCTGCACGCCCGCCTGATCCCAGATGAACGCCAGGTGGCGTCCGTCGGGCGACCAGGCAGGCTGGGAGGGATGCGTGATCTCGAGCAGCCGGTCGATGGTGAGCAGGCCTCGCGAGGATTGCTGCGGCGCACGGGCGCAGGCGGCGGCGAGAACGATGAGGAGCGTCAGGGCGGCATGCCACTTCCGCATCGAGTCCTCCGTAAGGAATGGCTGAAAGTCGGGGGGATCGGGCTTCAGGCTTCAGGCTCCGGACCTCAGACTTCGGCTTCAGCGTCGCGTGGCGCGGTCCTGGCCGAGGCCTGCAGCCCGAGGCCGGAGGCCCGAGAGAGTCCACGCGCCGGGCCCCGGGCGGCCGCGCCCGAGGCCCGACACCTGTGTCGCGACTAGCCCGGGGCTAGAAGGTCAGTCTCGCTCCGAAGCCGGTGACGATCGGGGTCAGGATCTGAATCGGCTCGCCGTAGGACGGGCCGAGCGTCGTGACCTGGTTGATCACCGTCGACGCGTTGGTCGTGTTGAACAGGTTGAACATCGCCTCGAGCTTGACGTTGCGCGAGAGCGAGAACGTCTTCGAGATGCGCAGGTCGACCAGCGAGACGTTCGGATAGCGGTACGTGCCGCGCGTCTCGGCGGGCACCGAGACCGGCCCCTGGTTCAGGTCCTGGACGAGCAGCGTCCGGGTGAGCGGCTTGCCGGTGTAGAACCGGTAGTTCGCGCTGAGCGAAATGTCGTGCGGCAGGATGTAGGTGCCGGCCAGCTTCAGGATGTGGGGCGTGTCGGAGCCCTGCACCCGGTCCTTGATGTTGATCAGGTTGTTCGGGTCGTTCGCATCGAGGAAGTTCCAGGGGACCTCGACGTAGTAGCTGGTTGCCTTGCTGTACGTGTAGCCGGCCAGCATCTGCCAGTTCTTCGACAGCCGCTTCCTGAGGGTCAGCTCGATGCCGTTGTACGTCTCAGAGAACTGCGGCTGGTTCGTGATCATCCGGTCGACCTCGCCGACGAACTCCGGCTTCTCGTTGTAGACCGTGATCGTCCCGCCGCCCGGGATCGACTCGCTCACCGGCACGAACGCGGTCGCGAGCGGCGCGGCCTGGTTCAACTGCCCCAGCAGGTTCTTGTTCTTGCGGTAGTAGTAGGTGACGCCCAGCGCCAGGTCGGCTCCGAGCTGGTGCTGAACACCCGCGGTGATCTCGTCCGAATACGGCCGGCTGATGTTCGGGTCGAGGCGCACGCCGCTCGCGCCGCCGTAGAAGTAGAACGGCGAGCCGAGCTCGTTCTTCTGGGCGATCCCGTCGTGGTTCAGGTCGGTCCACGGCAGCAGCTCGCCGCTGTACGCGTTCGGGTTCAGGCTCTCCGGAAAGCGCGAGCCTTCCTGGATCGCGTACCGGCTGAAGCTGGCCTTGATCGCGGTCCTGCCGTCACCTCTGACGTCGTAGCTGGCGCCCAGACGCGGCACCAGGATGCTGAAGTTCGGGATGTCCTGCATCTCGGAGTACTGGCGCGCTCCGAAGAAGTTGCCGCCTGGTGCGCCCTGCGCCGGGTTCCAGCCCTTGAAGTTCTCGAACCGCGCGCCGGCGTTGAGCGTCAGCCGGTTGCGGATAGCCCACGAATCCTGCGCGTAGAACGACAGGTTGCGGATGAGGCTCCTCTGGCTCAGCGGCGTGTTGGAGGCATCGACGTAGGCCGCGACGCCGTCGTAGAAGTGCTCCACCATGTCGCCGTTGATGTCGTAGTCGTACCCGTTCAGCGCACGCATGTACTCGAACCCGAACTTGAAGCTGTGCGAGCCCGCGAGCCGATCGTTGAAGTAGCTGAGCGACACGTTGGCCTGGTGCCGGGTGGCCAGGTTCTTCATGTCGTACGGCGCCGCGCCGGTCACCGTGGACAAGACGTCGTCGATCTTCGCGATGTCGTTGGGGCCGACCGACGACTGGTAAGCGAGCGGGAAGATCTGGTGCAGGTAGCCGAACCGCGTGTCGAGGAAGAGCGACGGGCGGAGCACCGAGGTCCACTGGCCCTGGATCAGGTGCGCCGGCTCGATCTGCCGCCAGGAGGCCTTCTCCTCGGTGAAGCCGTAGCCGTTGTCTCTCCGGAAGAAACGGTTCTGATAGTTGAAGTAGTACTGCACCATCAGCTTGTTGGCCGCGTTGACCTGGCTGGTCACCTTGCCGAGCGCGTTGGTCTGGTGGTTGACGTCCACCTCGGGCGAGCCGTCCGGCCGCTTCAGGCCGAGGATCTGGGTGTCGATCACGTAGCGGCGGTAGGACCCGAAGAACCAGGTGTTCTTCGTGATCGGCCCGCCGAAGTACGGCTGGAAATCGGCGATGAGATCGATCGGGTTGGCCGTCGTGATGCCCTTCGCCTTCAGCTCCGGCGTCACGTTGTTCCCCTGCATCTTGCCGGGCTGGTACATGAAGGTCGTGCCGCCGTGGAACTCCGACCCGCCCGACTTGGTGATCATGTTCATGTAGAGGCCGCCGACGCTCACCTCCGCCGGCGCGCCGGCCGTCTCGATCTGCACCTCGTCGAAGCTGTCGTAGTCGAAGTAGAACATCGTGTAGTTGCCCGCGCCGCCCGGCCAGTTCATGCTCAGGCCGTTGATGCTGTAGTCCTGCTGCGCGTACGCACCGTGCACCGCCAGCGTCGTCTGCTGCGCGCTCTCGGTGCCGCCGACGTTGTAGCGGTCGGGCACCGTGCCGGCCACCTGCTCGGTGAGCACCCAGATGTCGCGGCCGGTCGGGATGTTGTCGAGCAGCCCCTTGTCGAGCGAGGTCGCGATCAGCGTGCTCTTGCTGTCGACCGCCGGCGCCTCGCCCGTCACGTTCACGGTCTCGGAGACCGCCTGGACGTTCATCTGCACGTCCACCTTGGCGACGAAGTTCGCCGTGATGCGAATGCCTTCGCGGCTCTGCCCGCCGAACCCGGACAGCTCGAACTTGAGGCCGTAGCTCCCGGGCGGCAGCGCGATGAACTTGTAGGCGCCCAGCTCGCTGGTGGTGGCCGTCCTCGTGCCGCCGATGATCGCGGGGCTCGTGAGCGTCACCGTAACACCGGGGAGCACGGCGTTGCTCTGGTCGGTCACGGTGCCGGTAATGGTGCCTGTTTCGGTTTGCGCGAACAGGGGTGAGACGGAGAACAAGAGGAGAAGCACTGGAACCACGAACCCGAAGCGTTTCGCGCTCATACGCGCATCCTTTCTGGCCGAGTCGTCCGTTCTCGGCTCACGGTCGTCCCGAGTGGATTCAGACCGAGACCGGAGGGCAGCAGTGTTCGTGCCAGGGGGGCGACGCGCGGATCGCCCTGGAATTCTCGACGGTGGGGCATCGCAACGACCGGACTATTCAACCGCTTGGATCCAAGATCCAAGAAACCCGGCACCCATGAGGTGGAACGCGCAAGGTTCGCGCTGGCCGGCGACGACGATCTTCAGCCGCTTGCCGGGGCGTGGTGGATCGTCGACCGCGTGGTTGTTCATGATCGCGAGCGTCGCCGGTTGGACGGTGTTGCCCGACCGCTCGGCAATCGACTGCCAGGTGTCGCCCGCCCGGGCGACGTAGAGATCGACGCGGTTCGGCCGGATGGCTTCCGCCTCGGCGGAGGTGAGGCTCCGAAACGATCGGATGCTCGCGGTGAACAGACCTTCCACCTGCGGGTACGTGCCGGCAGCCGCAAGGCCCGCGACGAGATACACCGTGCGGCCGTCCGAGATGTGCGCCGCGCGCACGACCGCGTCGCCGATTCCCTGGATGGCGCCCTCGTAGGTGCCGACGTACGCGCTCAGGCCGCTGATGCTTGCCGGCGCCCCGTCGAGCTGGCGAAACCCCGCGCGCGCCATGCCGTTGACGGCGAGGCTCCTCACGCTCTCGCCCGGCGACGCCTGTCCTGCCTGCAGCAGCATGTAGACGTCCGCGCCCGGCTGTTTCGCGACGACCTGGGTCTTGCCGTTGCTGATGTCCCAGCCAGGCGGGAACCGCAGCGCAAACCGCAGCCCGGGGTGCAGGAACTCGCGCCCGCGCACCACACCTTCCCGCGGGTCGTCCCCGAAGACGAGGCCGTCGATGCGGCGCAGGTAAGCGTCGCGATCGGTCGTCCACTCGCGGCTGCCCGCAGTCTGCTCGAGCGTCTGCACCGTCGTCTGGATCCGCTCGACGCGGTCGGTGGGCTGTGGGTGCGTCAGCAGCCAGTTCGGGACGCCCGCCCGGTCCGTCGTCGCATCCAGGCGGCCGAGCGTCGCCAGGAACTCGGGCACCGCCTTCGGATCCCACCCGTTCCGCGCCGCGTAGCCCGCCCCGAGCTGGTCGGCCTGCAGCTCGTCGTCGCGGCTGTACTTGAGGAAGAGCAGGCCGAGGCCGCTCTCGGCGGCCTGCCCGAACGGCCGCGCTTCCGGCACGAAGATGCCGAGGCCGGCAAGGCCGAGCTGGGCGCCCATCGCGCGGGTGTACTGCTCGGCGGCGTGCCGGGCCGTCACGTGACCGATCTCGTGCCCGAGGACGCCCGCCAGCTCCGCCTCGTCGTCGAGGTACGGGAGGATGCCGCGCGTGATGGAGATGTAGCCGCCCGGCAGCGCGAAGGCGTTGACCGCGGCGACATCGACGATGGTGAAGTGCCACGGAAGGTTGGGGCGCTCGGAGCTGGCCGCCAGGCGCGTCCCGACCTGCTCGACGTAGCGCTGCAGCTCGGGGTCGTCGTACACCCCCATCTCCTTGCGGACCTCCGCATCGCTCTCGTGGCCGATCTGGATCTCCTGCGCCTCGCTCATCAGCGTGAACTGGCGCTTGCCCGTCACCGGGTTGGTGGCGCAGGCGGACACGAGCCAGGCGACGGCGGCCGGAAGGAGGACCGGCAGGACGCGACGACCGCGGCGCGAGAGGGTGAGCGGGACCATGGTGGCCTGAGGTGGGGCAGAGCTTCAGCTCCGCCCCGCCTGGCTAGGCGAGTGCCTGCAGCGCGTGGAGCTGCCCGCGCATGGTGTCGATCGCCTCGGGGCTCGCGCCCTCCAGCGGCGCGCGCGGGAGGCCGCCGCGGTAGCCGGCCAGATCGAGGGCGGCCTTGAGGCCGGCGACCCCGTAGGTCGAGGTGACCGACTTCGCGATCGGCGTGAGCTGCTGCTGCAGGGCGAGCGCCTCAGCGTGACGGTTCGCGCGGGCCAGCTCGTAGAGGCGGACGCAGAGATCGGGCACGACGCAGGCTGCCGCCACGATTCCGCCCACCGCTCCCACGCACAGGCTGGCGTAGAGCGTCGGCGCCGAGCCGACCAGGACGTTGAAGCCGGGCGGCGTGAGCGCGACCAGGTCGCCGATCTGCGTCAGGTCGCCGCTCGAGTCCTTGACGCCGACGATGTTCGGGTGCCGCGAGAGGCGCGCCACCGCCGCCGGCGGGAGGACGACCCCGGTGAAGGACGGCACGTTGTACGGCAGCACGGGCACCGGCGAGGCGTCGGCGACGGCGGTGTAGTGACGGACGAAGACGTCGGCCGTCATCCGGCTCTTGAAATAGGACGGCGTGCGGACGAGCACGACGTCGGCGCCGGCGCCGGCCGCCCGTTGCACGGCGGCGATGGCGCCCTTGGTCGACTCGGCGCTCGCGCCGACGATCAGCGTGCGGTCGCGCGGCGTCACCTCGCGGGCGGCCGCGACCACCCGCTGCGACTCGTCCTGATCCAGGAAGGGCGCTTCGCCGTTCGACCCGAGGACGAGCATGCCCGCGATCCCGGTCCGCATCCATCGGGTGATGTTGTCCACGAGCGCGCCGTAGTCGACCTCGTCTTGGTGGAACGGCGTCGGAATCGGTGGGAAGATGCCGTGCAGGTTTGGAGTGATCATGGGCTGAGAGTACTGGGGTGAGGAAGCAGATGTCAACGAGCGAGGCCGGTCAGCAGGTGACGTCGAGGGTGGAGGTCGAGACCGGGGCGCGGCCCGATCCCTGCACGATGAGGTTGACCGCGAGCACGAACGCGAAGATGGCCGCGGCGGGAGAGAGCGTCCACGGGAAGTCGGCAATCGCCGGGACGTTGGCCGCTTCGTGCAGCATCGCCCCCCAGCTCGGTGTCGGGTCGGGGAACCCGAGGCCGACAAACGACAGCGTCGCTTCGGCGAGGATGAACGCGGGCAGGAGCAGCGTCGCCTGCGTCGCCAGGAAGCCGAAGCTCGCGGGCAGCAGGTGACGGACGATCAGCCGCGTGTGTGAAGCGCCGAGCGAGACGGCGGCGGCCGCGTAGTCGCGGCGCCCTTCGGCGGCGACGATCGTGCGGACGCCGCGCGCCACGTACGGCCAGCCG
>Ga0315282_10000891_pt1 | contig 58492 bp, 41 predicted proteins | sample YL17G07_20_MG_FD_203693 | JGI IMG/M metagenome (GOLD analysis project Ga0315282, IMG submission 203693) | Sediment microbial communities from Yellowstone Lake, YNP, Wyoming, USA - YL17G07_20 | ecosystem: Environmental > Aquatic > Freshwater > Lake > Sediment | place: USA: Wyoming | collected...
TGAGGACAATGACGTATGGGCTATCCTGTGGCATGATCTCTCGCCTCCCTGGAGGAGATCATACCACGACGTCAGACCAAACGGCAAGACAAAATACGTCGGTTTATTTATGAAGACCTGCACTAGAGCCGGCGCTGAGGGGCGTGCCGGCGAGCACGCAGGCGTTGCAGGCGACGCTGTTGTTGGAGCGGGCGCAGAGAAGTCTGGGCAAGACGGCGGAGGCGGATGGGCAGTTGCGGCGGGCGGCGACGCTGCTGGAGCAAGTGCAAATGAGCCCGGGGGAGCGGGTGAACTACCTGCTGACGTTCGCGGAGGCTGCGAGGGACAATGCGGGCAAGTTGCAGTGGCTGGAGCAGGCGCAGCGGGTGGCGGAGCGGCTGGGGGTGGAGGGGGTGCAGCCCAAGATCGCGGAGGCGCTGGCGGAGACGGCGTTGGAGCAGCGCAACTGGGTGAAGGCGGAGCGGGCGTTGATGGACTTGGTGAACGCGCAGGAAGCCAAGCGGGAGCGGCTGGCGTTCGACCCGCTGCTGAGGCAGCAGTGGTTCGCCGACAACCTGAGCCCCTATCGGCGGCTGCTGCGGGTGGCGGCGCAACTGCCTGATCCGCTATTGGCTTTGTCCTGCGCGGAGCGCATGAGGTCGCGGGCGCTGACCGACCAGTTGGCCTGGCGCAAGGTGGATATGCGGGTGGGTCTGCCGCGCGAGTTGGCGCAGCGGTTGGAGGCCTTACGCGCGATGCGCGCCGAGGCCTATGGCCTGTTGCAGCGCACGTTGGGCGCGAGCGAAGACGTGCTGGGAGACGAGAGCCGTGGGTTCTACATTCCTATTCGCGGCTTCTACATTCCCATCCGCGGCCCGTTGGCCGAGCGCAAGGCGGTCACGGAAGCCGAGGCGGCGCGGCTGAAGGAGCTGCTGGAGCAGTTGGCGCGCGAGGAGTCGGCGTTGGAGTCGGCCATCCGCGAGAGCGTGCCGGCTTACGCCATGGCCAGCCAGGTGCAGATTCCCCCCGGCGACCAGTTGGCGCAGGCGGTGAGCAAGCAGCCGGGCTTGGCGGTGCTGCATTACACGCTGTGCGATGAGGGGCTCGCGTTGGTGGGCCTGCGGGGCGGGCAGCCACCGCAGGTGGTGTTGGTCTCCGAAACGGGCGACGCTTTGCGCGAGCAGGTGGCCAAGTTCCGCGATTTGCTGTGGGAGCGCAAGCCGGAGGCGGCCACCGAGGCGCAGGCACTGTACACCACGCTGGTGGCGCCCATGGAGGAGCTGCTGCAAGGCGCGCAGCGCTTGTGGATCGTCGCCGATGGCGCGCTCCAGTTGATTCCCTTTGGGGCGCTCGTCGGACCTGATGGTCGCTGTCTGGCACAGCGCCTGGCGATGGCTTATGCCCCGTCGCTGACCTTGGCGCTCGCGCGCCGCGAGGCGCCACGTGAGAAGGCCACGCGCTCGGCGGTGATCGTGGCCGCGCCGGACACCGGCGCGGTGATGCCTGTCGGCGACGACTGGCGCGGCTTCTACATACCGATCCGGGGGTTCTACATGCCCATCCGTGGCGAGGGTGGGATCAGCAGCGCGCTGACCACCATGGCCGCCATCCCACTGCCGGGGGCGCGAGTCGAGGGCGACGAGGTAGCGAAGCAGTTCGCGGATGGGCTCTTGCTCTCCGGCAGCCTGGCCACCAAGCAGCGCCTGCTGCAAGAGGGTGGCGCGGCAGACATCGTGCACATCGCCACGCATGGCTATGCCGATCCGGAGATCCCCGAGTTCTCGGGGCTCCTGCTCGCAGGCCAAGGCGAGCAGCCTTACGAGGTGCTGACGGCGCAGGAAGTCTATCTGTGGTCACTGCGGGCGCGGCTGGTAGCGCTATCGGCGTGCCAGACGGGCTTAGGCAAAGACGTCGAAGGCGAAGGCTTGCTGGGGCTAACACGCGCCTTCATCTACGCCGGCGCGCAGGACGTGCTGTGCAGCCTGTGGCCGGTGTCGGATGTGAGCACGGCCAAACTCATGCGGGAGTTCTACGCCGCTTTGCAGAAGGGCGCCTCCGTCGAGCAGGCCCTCCAGCAGGCCCAGCTTGCCCTGCTGGCCGACCCCACCACCTCCCACCCCTTCTACTGGGCCGGCTTCATCGCCGTCCACGGCCCGCAGTGAACGCGCAGTCGGCACTTCACCGAGCCGAACGGATCGCCGCAGAACCCATCTCGCCATAGGCCCACCGATTCAGGTGTCCTGAACGCCGACGGGCACAACGGGCCCAGGACTCACCGCCTACTTCGGTGGAAAGTCGTCGGGCATCCACACAGGCAGATGGGCAATGGAAGCCCTTGCTTGCTCCGATGTGGGCACACCCCAGGCCTGGAAGAACGGGCCCAGGTTGCGGCCGACGGTGCGCGAGAAACGGACCATCCACTGGTCCCTTTTCTCATCGTCGTTCTGCGGGCGCTCCTCGGCGCGCAGGTGCCGATACTCGGCGAACACGGCCTTGAAAGGGTCCCAGCCGAATGCCTCCTGGAGCTGGATGTACATGAGCAGCGCCAGGAACGGATCGCGCTTCCATTGCTCAAACTGGGCGCCCGCGGCAAGGTAGGCTTGAAGCTTCTTACGCCTCGCCTCGTCTGTGAAGTTGCTGTGGGCTTTCGGCGGCATGTTGCAGGCCTTATCGAAGACGTACAGCGTGAAGAGATTGCACGTGACCTCGCCCGCTCCGGCGAAAGTCCAATCTCCCGACTGATGGTTGTGCCCCATCTCGTGGAACAGGCCCCACACGCCGTCAACCGCCTTGGCGATGATGCGGGGCTTATCAACCATGACCTCAGCCATGTCAAGGTGGGTCATGATCGGGCAGCCGGAGTGCATGTAGCCTGCGCTGATCTGCACGTCGGTCACGTAGCGTTCGGGCCGCTCGCGCTCTAGGGGTCGCTGGGCCAGCTCGGCATTGCAGTCGAGGACGAGGTCCCAGAACCTCAACAGCTCCTCTGGATCGTCGAGCTTACGGACGACCTCCGAAGGAAGCGTGAGTATGACCTTCGTTGTCTCCAGCTCCGCCCAGGGCGCTGGCCTGTGGCGGACCTGCGCACGCCACTGCGCCAGCTCGGTCTTCCCGAGAACGAAGTGCGGTGCCTCGACCGCGCCGCTTGTCGCGATGGGTATGGCGCCCAGCTTACAGCCATCGGGCACCTCGACATAGACGAGCCCGCCAAAGGCGCTGGCCGCGTGGGTCACAGGCTTGGCTAGCGGCTGCTGCCGGCAGATCTCCGGGCACCGGTGCCAAGAGCTGAGGCTCCATAGGGAGTCGCTGTGGGCGCCGATGCGCAGAAGCAGCCCTTTGCCGGCCGCCGCCTCTGGCACTTGGACCTCAATGACCTCCCCCGGCGCCGCGTACAGCCCGGTGCTGTGCCAGCCGGGGACGCTGGTGTCAACCTGGATGGTCCGCGCAACCCTCTCGGCTTGCTCAGGCACGCTCCCCGGGAACGCCGCGGCCGCGGGATGAGCCCGCAGCTCCTCGGGCGCCAGCCGCTCCATCTCCTCGAGCTGGAGAGTCAGCGCGAGACGCGCCAGCGGCGTCGCCGTTGTCAGGGGCGTCTGCGGGGTTGGAATCGCGTCAGTTGCGTGCTCCCTCTGGAGGCGGTGCAGCCTCGGGAGCAGCACCTGGTCCTCGGGTGGGAGCCAGCGGGCGGCTTGGGTCACGCTCCAGGCGGCCTGGGCAAGGTCGTCGGCGCCCAGTTGCGCTCCGCCCTGGGTGTGAGCCACCACGGCATCCAGCGCTCGACCGGCGTGGGTCAGCTCTAGCCTTGCGTAGCCGGTTCGATAGCCCACGTCGGTAGTGCGCTCCAAGTAGCCGTCGGCCCATACGATCCCGGCAGGCGCCAGCAAACGGTTGCCTGGGTGGTCGGTCCTGAGGCTCTTGCCAGGGTTAAGCTGGAGCCAGCCCCAACCGAGCTGCGCAGCAACGAGGCCACCACCCGCACGCACGAACTGCGTGAGCGCCGCAAGGTCGGGCGCAGCCGGAACAGATACCGGATCAACACAGAGGACATCGCAGGCGCTCAGCTTCTGTGCCCACCCAGCATCATCCCACGCCTCCGCTGTGAGCCCCTGCTCCCGCAGAAAGGCCAGCAGGCCCGGTTGCTTGTGCACAGCGACCCGGGGCCCGGCGCCGCCAGCTCTAGTCTCGCCAGCGGCCCAGCGCACCGCGTTCGCCATGAGCCGTCCCGTGTCGCCCATGGCCAGCGTGTCGCGGTCGAAGTAGCCAGGATGGCCGAACGCCACGACACGCCCCTGGCCCCTTCGTCCTGCCGCGACAACAGGCTCGTGGATGGCGCCGTTGGCACTTCCGGTAACGACGGGGAATGCGTCGTCTCCGAAAACGCAGAGGGGGCCAGGCACCCCTGGCGCGCCGATTTGCGCGACCCCTTCGAGCAGGAACGCCAGGTCTGCGTTGTCGGCACATGCTTGGCCACAGATCGTGCAGACGACCACGGCGACACAGAACGGCGCGCCGCTCCTGGCAACAGTCTTCAACTAGCTGTGCTCCTCTCGCGGCGAGGGCCACTCGCCGGCGGCCTCCTACCGCACGCGCCAAGGTAGAGACCTTCTTACCAAGGTATCACAGAACCCCCGCGGATGGGAAGAGGCCGCCGCCACGCTCCAACGTGGGTCCCAAGGTGCCCCAGACCAATCCGCGTCGTGCGCATCATCTTAGCAGCTCAGGCAGGTATTCGCCCGGCCGAGTGCCAAGACTACGCGCGAGTACGGCACCCAAGGCCGGCAGCTTCTGCCCCGAAACGGAGGGCCGCACAATGAGATTCGCCTTCATCGGTAGGAACGATCTGGAAGGGGTCCGGGAAGACGCCCGGTTTGCCTCGGAGCACGGCTTCCAGGGGCTGGAGTACGATTACTGGGGGGACTTCACGGACCTGACAGCGGAGATAGTGTCGCGAATGCGCGAGATCCTCGACGAGCACGCAGTCAAGGCCTCCGCTTTGGGCCTGTGGGGTTGGAACCATCTGGCTCCCGACGCAGCCGAACGTGCGCAAAGCCACGCCCAACTGAGCCGAGCCATCGAGTTCGCAGAGATGCTGGGGGCCGAGGTGCTTATCACCGGAGGAGGGCAGATTCCGGACGCCTCTCTTGCCGAGAACGTCGCTGAGTTCGTCAAGGTCTTCCCGCCTTTTCTGGAGCGGGGGCAGGCGGCCGGCCTGGAGTTCGCGCTCTACCCGGTTCACGGCAACAGCTTCTTCACCAGCATTGAGGCCTATGAGCGCGTGTGGGAGCACATCCCCGACGTTGGCATCAAACTGGATCCCGCGAACATCAAGCACCACGGCGACGACTACCTGCCGCTGCTGCGCCATCACGGCGACCGCGTGGCATACCTGCACGTCAAGGAGCACCTGTACCTGGACGGGCAGCTAGCCTCGCAGCCCGCCGCCGGCATGGGCGACATTGAGTGGGGCAAGGTGATGGCCTTCCTCTACGAGCACGGGTACAACGGGTATCTGGCCATCGAACCCCACGGGGCCATCTGGAGCAGAGAGCCGCTGCGCTACAAGATGATTCTGCTGAGCAAGCGGCACATCGAGCAGTTCCTCGTGTGAAACGCGCGACGGGGTCCAAGGAGCATCGTGTCGTCCGCTGAAGTCAGCAGACGAATGCACTCGGCTGTCCGCAATCAGGAGCGTGGTAGGAATGCCGCTCCATTCAATGAATGGCTTCTTGCGCCGCGCGGCACGGCCTCTCTGTAACCTCAGCCTCGCCAGCCTCTTGGCGCTGTGCTGGGCCTGTCAGGTGCGCGCCGAAGGCGGCCCCGGCGAAGGGACGGACATCGAGATCGGCAGTCCTGGAAGCGAGCCGGGGCAGTTCCTCGGATTGCAGGACATCGCGTTCGATGCGCAAAACCGGCTGTTCGTGCTCGAAGGCAGGTACTGGGACGGTAAGCAATGGCAACTGGGGAATTGCCGCGTCCAGGTTTTCGATAACGACGGCAAGTACCTCGACCAGTTCTCCGTCTTGCTCCAGGAATCGCGCGACAACAGCAACCCCGCGCGCCTCGCCGTTGACAGCAAGGGCAATGTCTACGTCACTCAGCCGACTGCCGGCCTGGTGGTGCAGTACGCCCTGGCGCCCCCTCCGGCAGGCGCCCAGGCCCAGCGCGGCAACACCTGGCGGGTCGCCAACGCCTATAGCGTCGCCGACGCCTACGCCATCGCGGCCTGGAGGGAGAATGGCAGAGAGCGCATCGTGGTGATGCAGAACCGCCGCCAGGGCAACCAGGACGTGGCGTTTGACCGAGTGTCGGTCATTGACCCCGAGGCGGGCAAGCTGCTAGAGCCGCTGCAACTCAGCCGTCCGCTCGCCAACGTCCAGGACCTGGAGACCGATGCCCGGGGCAGTCTCTATGTGCTCGCCGATGTCAACCAGGTCCACAAGTTCGAGGCGACGGGCAAGCTGCTCGCGGTGCTGGGCGCGGGGACCTTCAGGCGCGCCTCGGACGGCAGCGAGCTGCGGCACGCGGTGGCTGTTGATTCACTGGGCAATCTCTACTCCCAGGCCTTCGGCAACATCGCGCGGTTCGATGCCGAGCTGAAGACGGTCACGCTGAAGGCCGGGCAGTTCTACTGGTACGACAACTGGTCGCCCCACGATGCCTACACGCCCTTGGCGATAGACCACAACGACCGGCTCTGGGTAGGCGCCTCCGGCGAGCACCAGCCGGATCGGTGGCATTACCGCCCCTGCGTGATGCGCACGCGGGCGGATTTCTTCAAGACCGCCACGGTGCAGAGCACGAAGCTGTTGGGCCTGGACGCGGTCGTCTCGGTGAAGCTCCCGTACAACATCGCCTACGACCTGGCCCCGATCCCCGTCGAGTTCGTCTTGAGGCCCGCCACGCGGCAGGTGAAGGACCTGACCGTCGAGTACCGCGTCCATGACGTTTACAAGGCCGAGGTTGCCAAGGGAAGCTTCTCGCTGAAGCTCGAGGACGGCGCCGAAGCCAGGCAAGCGCTCACCTTCACGCCGCCGCGCTGGGGCTGGTACACTGTCGAATGCCTGCTCTCGGACCAAGGCGGTTTCCTCATGGGGGTCGGCGCGCACGTGGGCGTGACCCCCAAGTTCCCCGGCATGCCGGTCCTCGCCGAGGGGGAGTCAGCCGGCGGCTGGGTTGATCCGCCCAGGCATGGGTTCTGTGGCGTGCGTTCGATGCGCGTGAATACCGGGCAGGGCGCGGACACCATCGAGAAGGCAATCCAGGAGGCCCAGAAGTACGGCGTGACGCTGCTGGTGCAGTTCGAGAGCAAAGACAGTTGCACCCCGGAAAAGGTGCGCGAGGCTGTCACGCGGTTCAAGGGCCGCGTGCGCTACTGGGAGATCGTCAACGAGCCCAACTTCTCCATGAGCCCCGACGACTACGCCGCCTTGCTGAAGCAAGTCGTGCCCATCATCAAGGAGGTTGATCCGCAGGCGCAGGTGATGGGGCCGACGGTGTGCGGCATCAACCTGGCCTGGAACGAAGCCGTCTTCAGGGCTGGCGGCGGGAAGCTCCTGGACATCATCTCCATCCACGATTACGAGGGCAACGAGAGCATTGATCCGGGCCATTGGCGCTGGAAGATCGGCGCGCTGCGCGAGGTAATGGCCCGCTATGGCCTGGGTGAGAAGGCCATCTGGCAGACGGAGCGAGCCATCGGCGGCGTGCGCGCAGACAACTTCCTGGGCGGGGTACAGGCGGTGCGGGTGGGCTTGCAGCGCGATGTGCTGGAGACGCTGGGCATCCCCAACCAGCACAACCTGCACTATTACATGAACCAGGCCGGGTATGCCGCCGTGCCGACGTACCTGTGGTCGGATTCCGGCCCGCACCCGGCGGCGCTGGCGCTGCGGACACGCGAGGCCATGGTGCTGGGGCGCAAGTTCGCCGGCGCCCTGGACTTCGGCCCCAACGGCAACCGGATCTTCCTGGCCCTGCGCTACGTGGGCACTGACGGCAGCACCATCCTCCTGCGCCAGTACGGTGCCGCCGCCGACCCCCAGCTCGAACTCGGCGCGAAAGGCGGAACCACGCTCGAAGTCGTGGACAGCTTCGGCAACAGCCAGGCCCTCCCGATCCGCCAGGGCAAGGTGACGCTGACCGTCCCGCTGCTGCCGATCTACCTACGGCTCGCCAAGGGACAGGAGATCGTGCCGCCTCGGCTGGACTTCGGGCGCAACTACGCGGCAGAGGCCAGCTTCAGCTATTCCGGCCGCACCAAGTCCGACATGGGCATCCTCACCAACGGTTTGCTCGAGGTGACGCACGCCGACAACCCCTGGGGGCCCTATTGGGCGGGCGACTTGGCGAACGCGCCCCAGATGCTTGACATGACCTTCCCCGTCGCACGCACCGTGGATCGGGTGATGGTATACAGCATGCGGGCGGATAACCCGCACTGCTACCTGCTGGACTTCGATCTTCAGTGCCATGACGGCAAGCAGTGGGTGACGCTGGAAGAGGTCCGCACGCCTTGTCCGCCCAGCGATCTGGTGCGCACCGCGGACAGCAAGGCCAACACCTGGTACATGGATCAGAACCTCGCCCTGGTGGAGTTCCCGCCCATCACCACCAACAGGCTGCGCCTGGTGGCGCGGCGCAGCACTCTCGGGTTCCATCCCGATGCCATCGCGGTACAGGCAACAGGATGGCAGGCCGGCCCACCCACGCTCGCCCTCCGCGAGATGGAGGTCTACGGCCCGCCGCCCAGGGTGGAAGTGGGCGCGGCGCTGAAGCCGGCCCCAGTGACAGCAGCCTTCGAGCAGGAGCCACTGGCCGTGACGATCACCAACCGGGGCAAGAACCCCGTGAACGGCGTTGTCAAGGTGACGGTTCCACCGGGCTGGGCCGCGAAGCCGGCTGAGGTGCCCGTCACGCTCGGCGCCCATCAGGCCAAGAGCGCGACTGTCACACTGAGCCCGCCGGCGGAGATTCCCACAGGGAAGACGCCGGTGGAACTCACGCTCACCGATGCACGAGGGCAGCCGCTCGACTTCACACGCGCAATGCTCACCGTCGCTTCGCCGGTGCAGGTGACGCCGCAGACGCCCGGCGCCATCAACCAGGCGCAGCAGCCGATGTCGGTCACCATCAAGAACCTGACCCCGGAACCGTTGAGCGGCGTCGTCCGGCTGACGCTGACGGGCAAGGGCGCCATCGGGCCCCTCGAGAAGGCCTTCGACGCCATCCCGCCGCAAGGCTCGGCCAACGTGGCGCTGCTCGTTCCCGGTCTGAGGTTCGGGGAAGCCGCCTGGCGGGCCACGTACGCGGTCGCCGCCAATCACCTGGTCACCACCTCCGAGCAGGAGTTCGCAGCAGTGCGCCTGTGGCAAGTGGTTGGTCCCTTCCCCAACGAGGGCGGAGGCGGGTTCGACGCTGTGTACGAGCCGGAGAAGGGCGTGGATGTGACCAAGAGCATCGTTCTGCCCAACGGGAACGCGGCACGCTGGAAGCCCGCCGCCAATGGCCCTACAGGCTTCCTGGACCTCCTACCGCTCTTCGAGCCCAACAACAACGTCTGCGCCTACGCGGCCATCTACGTGAAGACCCCGGCGGCGCGCAGAGCGATGCTGTCGGTTGGCTCTGATGACGGCATCAAGGCCTGGATCAATGGGAAGCTCGTGGTCACCAACAACGTCTCCCGTGGCGCGGCGCCCGGACAGGAGCAGGTAGTGCTCGACCTAGACGCCGGGTGGAATGAGGTACTGCTGAAGATCACCCAGGGCACTGGCGGCTGGGGGTTCTACTTCGAGCTCCTCACGCCCGACGGCCAACCCATGCCCGACTTGATCTATGCGCCCACCAAGGAGCAATGAGCAGCAGCCCGCCAGGTCTTCCTGTGCCTGCCCGTCGGCTCCAACGTCCCACGTGATTGGTGTGCTGATGCGCTCATGCCTATAGGGAGGAGCGGTTATGCCAGCGGCTGACACCATCCGCCTGCTCCGCGAGGCGCGGCGCGGTGGCTACGCCGTGCCGGCGTTCGACGTCAGCAACTACGAGACGTTCCGCGCGGCGGCCGAGGGCGCCGAGGCGGAGCGCTCGCCGATCATCCTTATGGTGTTGCAGCTCGATGCGCCGGAGGGCGGGCTGGAGTACCTGGCGGCGCTCATCAAAGAGGCCGCCGCACGGGCCAGCGTACCGATCGCCTGCCACCTGGATCACGCGCTGGATCCGCAATGGGCCTTGCGGGCGGTTGACCTGGGGTTCAGCTCCGTGATGATTGACGGGTCGGCGCTGCCCTTCGAGGAGAACGTGGCCGTGACCCGGCAGGTCGTGGACTACGCGCACGCCCGAGGTGTAGGCGTCGAGGCGGAGCTGGGGCACGTCGGCTTCGGCGGCTACACCGTGGAGGAGTCGCCGGGGACGGCGGTGCTGACCGTGCCGGAGGAGGTGGTCGAGTTCGTCGCGCGGACCCAGGTGGATGCCCTGGCCGTAGCCATTGGCACCTGCCACGGGCTCTACCAGGAGCCCCCAAACCTCGACCTGGAGCGGCTGTCCGCCATCGAGGCCGTCTCGCCGGTGCCGCTCGTCCTGCACGGCGGGTCGGGCAACCCCGACGACGCGATCCGCGAGGCCATCCGGCGAGGCATCACGAAGGTCAATATCTACACCGAACTGCTCGATGCCTTCTTCGGAACGCTGCGTAGCGTGCTTGGCCGCCCGGAGAGCCAGGGGGCCTGGGCCTACCGCCTTCTGCCCGAGGCCATCGCCGCCGGGCGCGAACTAGTCCGGCGCAAGATCCACCTGTGCGGCTCGAACGGGAAGGCGTGAGCAGCCGGAACGCAACAGGCTAATGGCCCTGCTCAGCCTTCCGGTACGTGACCAGCATGCTGGCCGGCGCCGAGTCTATCGTCACACGCAAGTGGGCTAGCTGCGCGCCCGTGAGCACCCGCTTCTTCTTCACATCCACAAACGTGACTTCGTAGGTCGCCCCCGGGTCCAGGCCACACAGGATCACATCAACGGCGGCGTACTGGCTCTGGGACCGCCGGAAGAAGACGGCGAAGCCCCTGCCCAGCTCCGGGCGGTCGAACTGCCAGCCGCACCACTGGCGCTCGTCCAGGTTGATGTCCAGCAACGGGTAGTAGTCACCCAGATACAGCGGCCGCAGAGCCTTGGCCTCTTTGATGGCTCGTTTGGCTTCGGCCCGCGGGAAGTCCTGAGCGCGCGTGTCCAGGCAGATGTTAGTCCCGGTGGTGGCCACGCTGCGGAAGGGATATGGGTCGAAGTCCCACATGCCGCCCGCGTGCAGCGGGACATATAGGCTAAGCCCCGCCAACTGCGCCTGATCCTGCACCGGCATGGCCCGGCCGCAGCACTGCGTGTCGCTGCGCCAGAGCGGGAGGCTGCGGCTTATGGTCTCCAGGTCAATCCGCCGCCCCCCGCTGGCGCAGTTATCAATGACCAGCCCAGGGCGGCGCTGGCGCAGCTCGTCCCACATCGCGTACAGCCCCTCGATGTAGCGGATCTCGGAGATGCCTTGCCGGTCGGGAGCGTCGGCCGCCTGCCAGAAGCGCAGAGGGTCTATGTTGAAGTCATTGCGATAGATGTCTATGCCCCACTCGCCGATGCACTGAGACAGGTGATCCGTGAGCCATTGGCGCGCTGCCGCATCGCCCAGGTTGAACAGCCCGTCGCCCTCGCCGGCATGCAGCACCCATTCGGGATGCTCCTTGGCAATGCGGCTGGCGGCGTTGACGCGCTCCGGCTCAAACCAGACGACGAATCTCATGCCTCGCTTGTGGGCCGCGTCGCCCAACGGCTTCAATCCGCGTGGGAAGGCCTCGCTCTTGGGCACCCAGCTCCCCGCGCCGGCGGGCCACCCGCCCTCGAACCAGCCGGCGTCCAGCCAGTACGCCTCCACTCCCAGCGGGGCCATGCTGGCGATGGACTCAAGCTGGTTGGCCTCGGTCGCGTCGTTGCCCGCGTTGAAGACGAACCAGGTGTTGGCAGTGACCGGCGGCACCGCGATCTCCCCGTCAACGCGCGGAACGTAGTGAGCCAGCAGCAGCCGTCTGAGCAGGTTGTGGCCGCGCAGGCGGTCAGGCCCCTGCCAGCGCACCAGCAAGATGCGCGGCGTGCGGATGCGCTCGCCGGGCTGAAGCTTCAGTCGCGTCGTCTGTTGTCCCGCCTGCACCGTCAGCCCCCGGCCCGCATCTCGGTGCAGACGCAGGGCCCACTGGCCCGACCAACCGACGGCTCCCGCCAATCCTCCGCCAGACCACTCCAAGTTGAAGAACGGCAACTGGCCGTCCGACGACCGCCCGCCGTTGGGCGCCAGGCGGATGTCCGCACTGGGGGCGACGGGCTCGTCAATGGGCAGGAAGTCAGTGGCCGCACAGGTACTGCCGTGGGCGTGATGCAGCAGTATGTCGCCCTTTGGCGGCGTGGTCAGCTTCAGGTCCAGCGGCCGGATGTCCTCCAGCAGCGGCGTGTCCACCGAGCCGCCGTTGTGCAGCCACAACACCCACTCCACTGCCGGGTAGTCGGCGAACAGCGTGGCCTCGCACCTGACCTCCAGCCCCGTCGTGGGGTCGGTGTAGGTGATGACGTGCCGCTCCAAGCCGTCCTGTGCGGGCTCCTGCGTCTGCGTCCGCCTCCAGGCAGGCAGCAGTTCGGCCGACGGCTTGCCGCCGTAAACGAACGAGAAGGGCAGCTCCACAGACAGGCGCGCGTCGGCGGTCACCACCGGCATCTCGTCGAGCCAGAGGCGCGTCCCGTCCTCCAGGACAACCGCTGCCTGGGCCCAATCTGCCTGGTCCCAGCCGGGGCCGTCGTCTGCGTCCAGCACGCGCAGGACGAACTCGGTGGTGCCGTGCAGGTCAACCCCCATCGGCAGCGGCTCGTCGCTGCCCCGCCGCACGTCCGAGCGGAAGGCCTCCTGCCCACCCACTTCCACCACGAAGACAACGCTGCCACGCTGCGCGGCCGTGTCGTAGTTGTTGTCAACGCCGGCTTCGGCCTCGAAGCGCTTGCCCGGCCCGGCCAAGCGCACGGCAATCTCGCTGACGGAGTGGGTGCCGAGGCCGTGGTCGTACCGTTTCTGCCCGATCTGAAGCGGCGTATCCAGCACCGACCGGCGCGGGCGGAACTCGCCGTAGTCCTGGCGGCGGACCTCCAGGCCAGGGGGCGCAGGCGCCTCGCTCACGACCTCGCCGAGCAACGCCGCTGCCGCCCAAGCCCGCACGCTCTCGCGCTCGTCAGCGCTCGTCGCTTGGACCGACATCAGGAAAACGGCTGTGCCCAATCCCACCAGCCAAGCAGAAACAGTCATGGCAGTACCTCCGTTATCGTGCTTGCCCTACGTCCCATCGGCGGGCGAGACGCTCCCGCAGGCCTCCGGGCAGCGTAAGGCGTTTCCTTTCCACGGAGTTGCGCACCTGCACGGGCCGCGCGGTCGGGTCCCAGGTGAGCAGGCGGGGCTGAGGACTGGGCGTCAGGAGCTAGGTGAGGGCTCATACGCGCCCTCGCGGGCAACCAGCTCAACCACGGCGCGCATGTTGTCCAGCTTGGCGTCCGCCGGCACTTCGTCGGAGGTGGTCATGATGTAGCCGCCTCCCTGCATGGCGGCCCCCAGGCAGCGGCGCGCCTCCGCACGCGCCTCCTCCACAGAGCCATGCGCCAGAACCACGGGGCTGTAGTTCCCCATCAGGCAGAACTGGCTGCCGAACGTGCACTTCACCTCGGCCAGGTCGCAGTCGCCCAGGACGTCCAGGTGCTGGATGCCGTGGGGCCGTAGAGCCGCCAAGTCGGGCAGCACATCCCGAATGCGCCCGGAGGTGAAGAAGACAATGCGTTTGCCGGGGGCAATGCTCTCCACAGCCCATTTCGCCTCCGGCACGGCGTACTTGCGCGCCAGGTCGGGGTTAATGAGGCTGGTGGAGGCCCAACACATGTCCCACACCAGTACATCGGCGACCGATTCGTTGAAGGCCTGTAGCGCTACCTCGTGCTCCGCGTGCAGCAGTGCCAGTAGCTCCTCGATTGTCCCGGGGATCTCCAGTAGATCAACGATGAACTCCTCGGGGTCGCGATGGTTGGCCAGCGCGTAGAGCGAGTCGCCGCACCAATGGTTCACCAGGCCGTCATCGCGCACATAGTCGAGGGCTTCTGCACTGCCGCCGGTAGCCGGGCGCGCGGTACGAACGTGAGCGCGGAGGTAGTCGGCGAGTATCTCGTAGTCGCTGCGGTCCTGCACATAGGCCCGCACGCGGCGGGTCAGCGTCGGGTCGTGCGCCAGGCCGCCGTGTTTCACATGCTCCCTCAGAGTGCCCGAGGGCGTGAGGAGCCGGTGTTCAGTGACGTGCCAGCCGTTCTCCACGCCCAGCTCCTCCGATTCGTGGGCGAAGCCGGGGACAGGGTCACGGTGCACCTCCGGCCCCACGCCCTGGAGGTTGAAGATGGAGGAGCCGATGAGTCGGTGGGCGTCGCATTGCCCCCGCCATCCTCCATCGCCCGTGAGCGCGTATGCGCACCGGCCGACCAACTCCCAGGTCACGGGCACCTGATCCGGCGTCCCCAGGTCGAGGGCGGTCAACAGACGCTCGCGATGGGTCATGGCAACACAACGCCCCGTGTGATCCTACACTTGGGGCGCGCGCTCCTCTCTGCTGGCTTGATCCTCAGGTCGTCAGAGACTCCCTGAGGCGCTCCGCGCGGACGTCGAACACGGTCCGTTCTGCCGTGTCCGCTGCGGGGAGGGCGGCAACCTCCTGCCCTGGAGCGGCCACCAGAGCCAGCAGCCACTCCCCGTAGCGCCGCAGGTTGCCGTCTGTCGCCCGAGGCAGGTGCTCAGCCAGCAGCTTTCCCCATCGTGCCGCTTCCTGCCTCTCGCCCCGCCTTAGCCCCGCCTCGACGCCCACGCACAGGATCTCGACATGCGCATTGGCGCAGGCGCCGCCGTAGTGGGCCTGCCAACTGGGCAGTTCAGCTTCCAGCGAGGGCTGGGGTGCCATTTCGTGAGGCTCTTCGGCCTTCCTCGGCCCCAACGTCTCGGCTGCCAGCGTCGCCTCCAGATGGGCCAGCCGACGAAGGGCGCTGACTTCAGGACGCTCGTCGGTTCCTGGTGTGTCCAGCCCGTCTAGCGCCTCTCCGGCCGCCTCCACCCGTTCCTCCAGAGAGTATACGCGCGACAACAGCAGGCTGGCTATGAGGCGACACTCGGCGTCCTCAATCTCCCCGGCTTCCGTGACTGCCTCTTCCAGCCAGCGCCGCGCCTCCGCGAACTCGGCAAGCCGGTAGCAGAGCTCGCCCAGGCTGGCCTTGGAGTGCGCCACACCACGGCGGTCGCCGTCCAGTTCGTTGGCACGCAGCCCTTCGCGCAGATACGCCTCCGCCTCGCCATAGCGCCCCTTTTCCAGGAGCACCATCCCGGCGTTGTTCAGCGCTGCCGCTTTCACCCACAGCGCCGACGCGCCGCGCTGGGCTGCCTGAGTGAACAACTCCAGCGCACGCACCGGTTCTCCCACCTGGCGGGCGCAAAGGCCCATCCCCAGGAGAGCGTGCGCCGCCCGGGGTTCGTTGCCCAGGCGCTCCCAGGCCTCGCGGGCGCGGCGGAACCGCTGCTGCGCCTCGGCAGCGTTGCCCTGCATGAGCCTGAGCGTCGCGGCCGCCATGGCGATGCGCCCCACCAACTCCTCGTCCGAGCAGCCGTCGGCAAGGCTCTCCGCCTCCACCAAGGCCCCTTCGGCACGCTCCAGGTCGCCCACAACTTCGTAGGACTGGGCCAGGAGCAGAAGCGCTTCGAGGCGTTGGTCCAGGAAGGTCGCGGGCTGGGACAACGAACCAATCAGCTCTATTGCCCGGTTGGCAGTCAGGATCGCCTGCCGGTTTGCGTACTGGGCACGGTACAGGCGTGCCGAGCGCAGGAGCAGGTCCAAGGCCCTTTCGTCCTGGTAGCCGAGGTAGGCGTGGTGCGCAGCGGCGTGGGTCGCAGCCTCGCCCAGTGCCTCCAGCCGGTCCCCCAGGTGGCCGGCAACAGCGGCGTGCAAGTCCCGCCGCTGGGTGGGCGGAATGGTGGCATAGGCGGCCTCGAAGAGCAGTCGTCGGCCGAAGACAAACTGTCCGGGCGCTGGGCCGGCGTGCAGGAGGCCTTGCTGCGTCGCTTCCGCCAGCGCAGAGGTGGTCAATGGCGCGTCGCCGCCCATAGCTGCCTCCAGGAGCGGGTACGACATGGGCTCCCCCACCACGGAGGCAGCCTGGACCAACCGCCGCAGCGGCAGAGCCAGTCGGTCCAGTTGCGAGAGGAAAAGCTCGTGCAGCGTGTCGGGGGGGCTCACCTCGGCAGCCAAGTCGGCTGCCGGGCCACCCAGGCCCCGGACCAGCTCGTGCGCGAAGTACGGATGCCCCTGGGCGCGATCGCAGATGGCTTGCCGCACCTGTGGCGGCAACACGGCCGGCACCGCCCAGGCCTCGACCAGGCGCTCCATGGCCGACCGCGACAGCGGCGGCACGCGCACAGGCGTTGCCTGCAAGGCCTCGACCACCCACTCCTCGTCGGGTTCGCGCCCGCTCAACAGCACGAGCAGGGGCCAGCGTCGGCGCTCCGACAGAAAATCCGTGAGCACAGCCCGGCTGGCCTCGTCCATCCACTGAACGTCTTCCACGATGAGGCCCAACGGTTGGCGGCTCGCTAGCCCTTGCAGCAAGGCGATGAGGCCATCACAGAGCCCTTCCCGCCAACTGGCCTCCGCTTCCTGCGGCGACGACTCCAGATACCGAAGCAGAGGGACGAGCTGGCTCCGCGCCGGCGCCTCAACGGGTAAGCCGGACACGGCCCTCTCGACATCCCCCGATACCCGGGGCGGCCAGCCCTCGAGGCGCAGCCCCGCCAGTTGCGCCACAATGTCTACGAGAGGCAGCAGCGGGAAGTGCTCGCCGAAAGCGTGACACGCGGTCGCCACCGTGCGAAACGCCTGCGCCTGTTCCGAACGACACCACTCGGCCACCAGGCGCGACTTGCCGATACCGGCCGGCCCGACCACATAAGCGCACGTTTGCTCACCCGACGCCGCCCGTCTGGCGCAGCGACTGATCTCCCCAAGCTCGGCCTCGCGGCCCACCAGCAGCCCCTCGGGCACCCGCTCAGCGAGGGCGCGCGCCTCCCCAGGGCGCGTCCCCAATAGCCGGAAGACCGCCACCTGTTGGCGTCGGCCCCCCAGGCTGAGCAACCCCACCGGCTCGAGCTCGAAGGCGGCCTGCACTGCGTCGCGCACAGCCCGGCTGACGTAGATCTCCCCCTCCGGGGCCTCCTCTTCGAGCCGTTTCGCCACGTTGACCGCGTCGCCGATCACCGTGTAGTCTGCGTAGGCGCGATGGCCGACCGGCCCCACCATCACCGGCCCCACGTTGATGCCCGTGTGAATGCCAAGGGGCGTGGCGCCAAACCGGCCCTGCTGATTCAGCACCCGCAGGCGCTCGCGCGTGGCCAGTGCCGCCCGCACGGCGCGCTCGACCGACTTCTCTAACGCTACGGGCACGCCAAACAGGGCGACGATCTCGTCGCCGACGTAGTTGTCAATGTGGGCTCCGTGAGCCACCAGGCACTCGACCAGTTCGCCAAATACCTCGTTGATCAAGTGGAACAGCCATTCCGGTTCCGCGCGCTCACCAAAGGTGCTGAACCCAGAGACGTCCGTCATGAGAATCGTGGCGGGGCGCTGCTCACCGGAGCGGAGATGGGCGAACAACTCATCCAGCGCAGGCCGCGCGGCGCGGACCACCGCTCCGGGCACGCCCACAGGGGTCCCGCAGCCACTACAGAAGCGATCCTCCGGGCCTGTGGCCCGGCCGCAAGCGGGACAACGCCGCCCTCTGTGCTCCGCGTCTGTCTTCTCCATTCGTCAAGCCAGCCGTTTCGGGCCGAGCGGCTCCAAGTCCTCCCTCGAGGGGGCTCACTGCGGCCCGTGGACGGCGATGAAGCCGGCCCAGTAGAAGGGGTGGGAGGTGGTGGGGTCGGCCAGCAGGGCAAGCTGGGCCTGCTGGAGGGCAGCCAGGATCTGACGGCGGCAAGCTCAACTCCTGCGGGCGGGCTCTCTGGCACGTAGGCCTGAAGTGGGTGTTCGCTCCCCGCCTGCCCGGCCCCTAGGGCAGCCCCGCCGTTGGCGGATACCAGGTGAACCGCAACCCACCGTACGCATCAGGCACACCTCACCAGTCGCTCTAACTCCGGTCGCGGTTGTCATTGGCGCCTCTCTCGTGCCTCGCTGGCCAGCTTGTCGAGCCAAGCACACCGGTACGTTTCCTTGGTGAAGACGCTCCGCTCCCCACCAATGGTAAGCAGCCAACACACGGCGGCGGCATCTATGGCAAGCCGCCCACATAGCGGCTTGTCGGCTACTAGCTCGCGCAGGCCTGGCGGGAGTTCGTCGGGGTCTGGCATGGCAGGGGCCGCCTCGGATGGCGCCGCGGTTGTGCCCCCCAGAATGTCCCCGATCAGCTTTGACAGGTACAGCAGCTCATTGTGGATGTGTCGGAGTGCATACAGGTGCAGAGGCGGGGTGCCCGTCTCACCCTCGCCGTAGTACCAGGCACGCGGCCGCCCCAGAACCCGCTCGATACGCGGCCAGTACTTTTCGCGGGGGCGTCGGCGACCCGACAACCACTCCGACAGTGTAACAGGATGCACACCGATCGCTTTGGCGGCCTGTGCCTGAGTTCGGAAACCGGCTTCTCGGAAAGCCCGAAGCAAGCGTTCTCGCATGACTGGAGGGGCAGGATTCGCTTATACGGTACGGCAGGCCGGCCAGCGACTTCTGTGTGCTGGCTTAAAACTATGGCCTCAACCACGATTATAGCAATAACAAGCCGGAACTAGCGACGGGGTGGCGATTACTTCGCGTTACCACTTGACACGCATTCGCGATAACGCTAATATAGTCAGGCATCCTTTCGGGAAGGGCGCCCAGAGCGAGCAAGGGTCGGTGACGGGGGAGGACGTGGGCGGTGGTTATGCTTGACGTTGACTGAGCGCGGGCCAAGGAGGGCTGGACTGTGCCGCCCATCTTGTTCAGGATTGGTTGCGCAATCGTCGCCCTGGCGCTGGCGTTTCTCCTGCTGAGCGTGTGGGCGCTAATGCGCTCGGCGGCGATGGCTGAGCGCGAGGCAACCCGGCAGGTGACAGAACCAGGTCCGACAACGCACTGCGCAACAGACTATCGAGCAAGCCGCAAGCGGCGAGTTGTGCAAATCGAGGGGAACCGGGGGGCTGCGCGCCTCCCTGGTGACGGGGGCTGTCCTTCCCGAGAACCGGATGTAGGTGACTGAACCCAGCGGGCACACGGCGGGGGCTGCCCGGTTCGTCAGGAGGCGCGCTGAGGGTCGCCTTTTCCGGCCTTGTTTGGCTGGCGCTGGGCTCCCGAGGGCCACAAGCTACCACCGGGCGTGGCAAGTCTCCATCCGCCGGAGGGCCAAATGTGGCGCCACCGATGGGGCAATTATGGTCGCCCTTTGGGCCGACCCCTCTTGCGGCCAGCCCCCGGCCCGCGCCCCGGGCCCATCGGTCCTCGGGTCCCACAGCTCATGTCTCGGCCGCACCCGGGCCGGCAGTCGGAAACGGCCTTGAGCCGAGGCCCGCAGTGGCCACGCCGGGCAGCCGTCCCGAGGCGGTCCGGGCGGGACCCCCTCCTGACCCCCTACATACCAGGGGAGGGGACTAGCCTTCTCCGCCGCGGCGGTTCACGCGCGGGACCCCCACTCGTGGTCCTTCGGGTCCCCGCTTGACAACAAGGCCTTGCGGGCGCAGCATGGCTGTCGAACACCCGGTCGGGAAGGATAAGCGGATGGCGGAGGACAGAGGGGACCGGCCCCTGGTGAACAGGCGCATGGCACTTTCCGCCGCGGCTCCGCCACGGGGCCATATGCATCGCCGGAGGGAGTGGCGTGCATGAAGACTGTGCTCGTCGTTGATGACGATGCGGCAATCCTGGCGCTCTGCAAGGACGTCCTGGAGACTGAGGGGTACCTGGTGCGCACGGCGGAGACGGCACAGGAGGGCCTGCAACTGCTCAAAGAGCTGAACCCGGACGCCGCTCTGGTGGACTTGCGTCTGCCGGACGGCAGCGGCTCGGAGCTCGCGCGGCTGGCCCGGGAGGCCCGCGACGATGTTGTGGTCATTGCCATCACGGCTTACGGCAGCAAGGAGGCGGCCATCGAGTGCCTGCGTTCGGGCGTGCGGGATTTCGTGGAGAAGCCTTTCCGACGAGGCCAACTGCTCGAGGCCGTGAAGCAGGCGCTGGCGCTTCAGGCGGCCCGAGAGGACTCACGCCGCCTGCATGCGCTCGTGCCGCTGTTTGAGATGTGTGAGCGGATCGGTTCGACGTTCGATCTCAACCTGGCGCTGGACCTGACACTCTCGGCGGCGATGGAGCACACGCAGGCCCTGGGCGGGTTCGCCGTCACACGTGGGACGCTGTCCACCTGGCGCCCGCGGCTCATCCGTGGCCTGCCCTTGAGCGCTGGGCCGGCGCTGGAAAGGGAGCTGGCCGCCCTGCTGGCGGATGTGATCGAACGGAACGCGGAGAACGTGGTCCTGCTGAACGTCCGCGAGGACCCGTGGCTCAGCGGGCTGTTCCAGCGGGGCGAACCAGCCAACCGGCATCCAGAAGACTACTGGGTGTTGTGTGGCAGCATCGGCCGATTGGGGGACGTGATGGGTCTGTTGGGGGTCTACGCGGGCCCGGACGCAACTCGACTGCGCAAGTGGGGACCGGAGTTGTTGGCCATCCTCTGCCGCCAGGCCGGGGCCGCGGCGGCGGCTGCCGAGCGGTACGAGGCGCTGGGGTTCATGCAGGACGACGCCATGGCCGCGCTGGGTGCCGCCGTGGACAAGCGGGACCCCTACATGACCGGCCACTCGCGTCTCGTGGCGCAGGTGTCTGATCAGATCGCCCACGCCCTCAACGCGCCCGAGGAACAGCGGCAACTGCTCTACCGGGCCGCCGTGCTCCACGACATTGGGATGATCAGCATTCCAGACACCATCCTGCGCAAGGAGTCCGGTCTGGAGCCGGCGGAGACCGCCATCGTCCGGCAGCATCCGGTAACGGGCGCCGAGATCCTGGGTGGCGCCCACTCCCTGCGCCCGCTAGTGCCCCCGGTGCGCCATCATCACGAACGCTTCGACGGCCGGGGCTATCCAGACGGCGTGCGAGGCGAGGACATCCCACTGCCGGCGCGCATCCTGGGTGTGGCGGAGGCCTACAGCGCCATGGTCGCCGATCGGGCCTATCGCCCGGCGCTGCCCTTGGCCGCGACGCTGGCCGAACTGTCGAGGGGCGCCGGCAGTCAGTTCGATCCCCAGATCATCGCCGCCTTCGTGCCGAAGGCGGGAAAGCCTCCGCAGCCCGCGCAGGGGTAGCAGTCACTCGATGGAGCCCCGTCGGTGCGGCGGCAGACATGGCGAGCAACTCGCAGCCCCATGGCCCTGCGCAGCCACTCGGGGTCCTGCCCAAAGATGAGGACGCGTCCGCCCGCGGCGACGAACGGCTCCACGGAGCCGGGCTGCTTCGCAGTCGCGTCTACAGCGTGCCGTCCGATCACCAGCACTTTGCCGGGAGCAGGCTTTCCGTCCCAGGCAGCAGTGCGATAGCCCAGCCTCTTCAACATGGCCGTGGTCGCGCCCTCGGGATCGAAGGCCAGCAGCGGCGCGGCTGCCTGCGCCGCCGATGTGCTAGGGAAGACGCGGAAGGCAAAGGTGTCCTCGTGGTCACGGTCGCCGATCCGTGCCCGCAGGCGGATGAGGCCGTCGGCCTTGACCGTCACTTTCGGCGCGGCGAACTCAACGGGGATGAATACAGTTTGCGCCACGCCCAGCGTGCCGCTCTTCTGGTCTGACAGGACTGTCTTGCCGCCGACCTCTGCCTCCCAGTGGGCCTGGTAGGGCTGCTCAGTGCGCTGGTCGTTGATGAGCACCAGTTGCTTACTGACTTTGCCTGCGGCGGGGCAGTTGTGGTCCTTGGCCGTGAAGGCCTCGGGCGGCCCCGCAATCCAGGCCAGCGTCGGGCCGTCCACCTGCATCAACGTCTGTGCCGCCGGCTGGACGTTCCAGCCGCCCTCGGGCTGGACATAGCGCACCATTCCTTTGGGCACCGTGTCGAAGTAGACGCCGCGCCGTCCCGGCTGGAAGGCCACGGCCACGGGCTCGTTGTACTGGGGGCTGCCCGCGCCCCAGCCGTGGGCCATGGACCAGGGCACCATGCCGCCGGTGAGGCCCCAGGTACGCCAACTGCGCCAAGTGTTGCGTATGAACAGTGCCTGCAACTGCTGAAAGGCCGGAGCGAAGTCCAACTCCTGCGCGCCGTGCCAGCTCCGGTATCGTTGCCCACCCTCGAACGACGAGACGATGCGGTCGCGATATGCCTTGGTCTCCTGGGCGTAGGCGTCGGCGCCCAGGTAGATAGCGCAGAACTCCGTCATGAGGGGCTCGCTGACTATGGCCTCGCCGAAGCCGTTGCGCCCGCGCATCATGGTGGTGTGCAGTGGCGTGCCAAACTCGATGGGCAGGAACGGCATCTCGCCATGCGCGGCCCAGTCGCTCAGCCATTCCTCGCGTTCCTGCAAGGGGGTGAGGTCCAGGTAACAGTTCACGGTATGCAGGTCGGCGACGTAAGCCCCCTGATGAGTGAACACCGGCCGCGTCGGGTCGTGCTTCTTGATGACGGCAATGCCTTCCGTGCCGGCAGCAGCCGTTTGCTGCCAGCCTGCGTCTTTGATCCAGCCCCGACGGCCGATGACCAGCGGGTCCTGATCCTGGCTGCGCCCGAAGAAGTTGGCGGAGGTGGCCCACATGACGATGGAAGGGTGGTTGCGAAAACGGCGCAGTTCGGGCGCCATGCGCTGCTCCCACCGGGCCTTGAGCTCCTCATCCCACCGGAAAGCCCACGTACTGGTGTCCACGATGTACTGGTTCATGGAGAGGGCCACGCCCGCCAACAGCCAGCCTTTGCGGTCCGCACGTTCAGCCCACAGGTCCCGGAAGTGGACCACGCCGCGGCGGTCGTGGTCCCAGGGCCAATGTTCGCCCAGGTTGAAGCCTGCCCACGCGCAGCCGTCTATCATGCCGTCCATGGCCTCAACCACGCCGGCATAGGAGTTCCATTCGTCTTGCACCAGGACGGGGCGGAGCCGAATCTCCTTGCCGTTGAGGAAGAAGCGCTTCCCCTCGACCCAGAACTCGCGGAAGCCGAACGTCTGGGCGTATTCGTCGTCCAGCCCGCAGCCCTGCACCTGCAACCTCAACGTGTAGAGGTTCGGCCGACCCAGGTCCCACAGACGCGGGTTGGGCCACGGCCAGGCGACCTCTACGAGCTGCTGGTCCAGGGCCGCTGCTTTCGCCTGAGCCGTGAACCGGCGCTCCTCCTGACCATTCTCGCTCAGAGCCCGGGCGGCCAAGGTGACAGTCCCCGCCTCGCGTACGCCCGTCAGCTCCACCTGCAACGCCAGTTGCTTCTGGTGCACAGAGGTCTGCACGAAGACATCGCTGACGCGCGGCCCGGCGGGACGGCTGACCAGCAGCACATCGCTTATGATGCCCCGCGCGTCCAGGCCGCCCGGAGATTCGGACGTTCTCCCTTCGCCGCTCGGCTCCTGCGCCGCCGGCCCCACGGCCAGCATGAAACGCCAGAGGCCGTTGAGGCAGATCTGGGCCCGCTGACTGCTCAGGACCTCGACGGGTTCCTTGCCCCACTGGAGCTCCGTGCCGGGGGGCAGTGCTGCTGCCGCCAGGTACGACGCGCTCGCCAGGCAGCAAACGGTAGTAAGCCACGCCAGACTCCGGACGCGCATCTTCACTGTCTCCTCGTTGCGGTTCTCGCAGCAGCCCTAACTAGGCCCGAGTTGGCTGGGGGCCGGGCTCGTCAACCTGCACGTTCTCCTTTTGCAGGCGACCCAGAGCCTGCGGCACCTGCTCGTCGGTCATGCCGCCGAGCGCTGCGGGAGCGAACTCAGAAGCCGCCGGCTGCCGCTTAGCCGGCGCTACGAGGTTCAGCATGCGTTCACTCCCTGGCCCTTGTCCTCAGAACGTTCGACATGGGCCGCAAGCGCACCTTGCGGAGCGGGCGAAGCGCCCCACCTCCTGCCTGCGGGGCAGGAGCCCGGATGCTCGCGGACGAAATGAAGGTAATGGTGGCGGTGCACAGACGAACGGAGAAGACCATGAAGCCCATGCTCCTCAGCCTGGCGCTGCTCTCGGTCGGCGGGCTCGCGCTCCCGCAGCCGGTTCAGCACCGCGGCATCTGGATGCACGCAACCTCGGCCAAGACGCCTGCACAGGCCGACGAGATACTCGACCGCATCCAGCGCGCCCACCTGAACGCCATCTACTGCCTGGTGTTCTATTGGGGCGGGCGGGCCTACTACAACAGCGACATGGTGGCGCGTGCCCAGGACATCGCCCCCGACTTCGACCCGCTCCAGTACCTGGTCCAGGGCGCTCACGCACGGGGCATCGAGTTTCATGCCTGGTTCGTTAACGGTGAGAACGGTTCGTCCGAACCGGGCACGGTGTTTGCTCAGCATCCCGACTGGATGATCGTCGCGCGCAATGGCCAGAGGCAGTACTGGTACGACTTCGGGAAGCCCGAGGTGCGAGAGTTCCAGCGGAACGTTATGCTGGAGGTCCTGAGGAAGTACGAGGTAGACGGCATTCACTTTGACTACATCCGCTATCCCAGCACTGACTACTGCTACTGCGACTACTGCCGAGGCGAGTTCCAGCGGAAGTACGGCCCTTTGCCGACTGAAGTCCTGGGCGAGACCTTCCCACTCGTGGCCAGGTTCAGCGCCAATCCCCTCGCCAGGCCGACGACGGCACAGACGCTCGCCGAGTTCGACCACGGCGTCCCGGCCATCACGCTGAACGCGCTGGGCGCCGGCGCGTGCCTGCTGCTGAACTGGCACGCCGAGGAGACCCGCGTGCCGGCGCTCGACACGGTGCTCAGGCGCGCTCTCACCCAGTTCGGTGCGAAGGCAGATAACCTCTACGTCTACAACCCTCCCACCAACCGCCAGCGCTACAGCGACGGGTTCCTCAACACGGGCTTCGATTGGCTCAAGGCCCTCGGCTTCAGTCCCCAACGGCTTCCACAGGGCAAGACCCTGGGCGATCTCAAGCCGACTGACATACTCGTCCTCACCTGTGTCTACCTCATGGCGCCTGAGGAGGCGGCAGCCATGGAGGCCTTCATCCGCTCGGGGGGACACCTGATCTTCATAGACGGACCGGTACTGGCAATGCAGCAGGAGGCCTTGCAGCGCGTCACGGGGATGGCTCAGGCCGGCGCGTACTTCAGCGAAGAGCACCTCATCTCCGCTGTTGGCACTAGCGAGCTGATCCCAACGGGCGGCGGCCAGGCTGACCTGGCACGCTATCGCCAGGCGCTCGGCAAGTGGAGCGCGTTCCAGAAGGAGGGCATCACGGCCCTGGTACGGGACGTGTACCAGAGGGGGAAGCAACTCAAGCCGGCAGCGCAGATCAGTGCCGCCGTCTTCTACAACCGGGCCGCGGCGGACAGTGTCGCCCAAAACTGGTACGCCTGGCTCGACCAAGGCATCGTGGACTACGTCATCCCCATGGCTTACGTGATGAGAGATGAGGACCTGAGCGCCGCCCTGAACGAGTGGCGCCGGGCCGACCCGACGCTGGAGCGCATCATCCCAGGCTTATCCATCTACCTGCGCGAGGACGGCGCTGTGTCGCGGCCGCCCGAGCTGGTCCTGAGGCAGACGCGGCTGTGCCTCGACGCCGGCGCCAGGGGCACGTGCTTCTTCGCGGTCAACTACCTGGATGACACGCTGATCGAAGCCCTGGCCGGCGGAGCTTACGCGGAACTGGCCCAGCCCTACCGGCCGCCGCCTCGCTAGCCGTGGGATCTGCGTAGGACCGGAGGCACGCGCTCTTCGCATATCCGAGCAGGAATGGTCTCGCCCCACAATCATGGACTCCAGAGTGGACGTGATCCTGCCGGCAGGCGGCCGCGTCAGGGGCAGGTTCGCGGCGCAGCTTGGCACAGAGGTCAAGGCGCTGATCGAGTTGGGTGGACAGACGCTGCTGGCGGCAACCTTAGACACGCTGCGTGCCACGGGGCGCGTACAACGGAGCGTCGTCATCGGCCCGAAGGAAGTCGCGGAACACCGCGCCGCCCGCGGCGCCGACGCGGTGCTGCTGGAAGCCGGGTCCGGACCGGGCAACATCCTGCGCGGGCTGGAATGGTTGCAGGAGGCCAACAGCGGGCATCATCCCCACCGCGTCCTTATCATCGGCACGGACCTGCCCTTCCTGACGCCGCAAGCTGTCACCGGGTTCCTTGACGCGTGTCCGGCCGAGGCAGACATAAGCCTGCCGGTGATGCGGCGGGAGGCCCTCCAGGCACGCTTTCCCGCCGCGCGGCGCGGCTACGTCCATCTGCGCGACGGGGGCTGGACGATGGGCTCGGCCTCGCTGGTCAGCCCGGCCGCCCTGGTCAGCAACCGCATCTACGTCGAGCATGCCTTTGCCGGCCGCAAGATCATGCTGGCCTTGGCGTGGCGCCTGGGGCCAGCGTTCCTCCTGCGCTTTGCCTTCAGGCAACTGACCGTCACCGACATCCAGCGGCGCTGCGAGCAGATGCTCGCCTGCGCCTGCTGTGCAGTCCTCGACTGCGCGCCGGAGCTGGCGTTCGACATAGACCGGCTGCGGGACTACCGGTATGCGGTCGCTCACCTGGCGACAAGGTCACCGGCGACATAGGCGCGAAGCTGAGAGCACGCGGCCATCTCGCGGCCTGTCTCCGTCTGGGCCCTGGGACCTTACAGCCATCACGACTGTTGCTTTGCCGAGGCAACGCCCAGGCATGTTCTCCTGCGGCAGTTACAGCAGGCTGCTGCCCGCCGGTCGCGTGGAGCTGACCCGGCACCAGGTGCCGCTCTCGGGGCTGGCCGCAGACTTCGAGGGACTAAGCGTACTGCAACTCAGCGACCTGCACGTGGGCCCACTGCTTCGTGCCGGCTCGGTGCGCCGCGCTGTGTCGTTGAGCAACGCCTGCCAGTCGGACCTGATCGTGCTGACGGGCGACTTCGTCAACTACCGTTCCATGAGGTACTTCAGAACCGCCGCGCCAGAGCTGGCGGCGCTGCGGGCCCGCCTCGGCGTGTTTGCCTGCCTGGGCAATCACGATCACTGGGAGGGCGCAGCCGAGGTACGGGCCATTCTGGAGGACGTCGGTGTCCAGGTGCTGGTCAACGAGAACAGGCGCCTGGCCGAGGGCCTATGGCTGGCAGCCGTGGACGACCTGATGTCGGGCCAGCCCGATCTGATGCGCACGGTAGCAGGCGTGCCGGAGGGCGCCGGCGTGGTGCTCCTTTCCCACAACCCGAGCGTCCTGGGGCAGGTCGCCGACCGGTCCTGGCTGGTGCTGGCCGGCCACACCCACGGGGGGCAAGTCGCCCTGCCCTTTCTCGGGCCCCGTCGGACGGCGCGGCTGCCGGGCGTGCGGCGACTCATGTACGCCTGGGAATGGCTGGGCGTCCGCGCGCACCGAGGCCGCGTGGAGACCATCAGCGGCTATCGGTATCCCGCGGGGTGGTATCAGCAAGGCCAGGCGAGGATGTACGTCAACCGCGGGTTCGGCTTCAACCAGAACTGGCCAGTGCGCCTCAACTGCCCGCCTGAGATCGCTTGCTTCACGCTCCGGCCGGATCAGGTTGGCGACGGGCCGCTATGATGGACCTGAGGACAGCCTAAGCTCCGGGGAAACGGCTTGGGGGAGTTCATGCAGGCGCTGCGTCAGCTCGACCAGGAGATTCTCTTCTTCCTCAACCATCTCGGAGCAGAAGGACCAGCGCGCGAGGTCGTCATCCGCCTGCTGGCGACGGAACTGATGTACGCGCTCGCCGCTGTCGTAGTCTACCTGTTGGTGACGAAACCGGACGGGCGGCAGGTGCTCATGACTGCCCTGGCGGGCGCGTTGCTGGGGTATGCGGTTGGGAAGATCATCAACGCCATGGTGGAACGCGACCGACCGTTCGTGGTCTTCCCGGACCAAGTGCGCCACGTGGCGCTGTACGTGCGGCCCGCCTCCTTCCCCAGCATCCACGCTGCGTCTGCCTTCGGCGGGACCGGTGCGGTGCTCTTTGGCCGGTATCGAGGCTGGGGAGTCATAATGCTCGTGCTCGCAGCGTTCATGATCGCCGCGCGCGTGGCGGCCGGGGTGCATTGGCCTTCCGACGTTGCCGGCGGCGGACTGATAGGCTTGGTTCTGGCCGCCGTCCTGGTCGGCATACAGCGCTGCTGTTGGCCACGCCTGGGCCTGAGAGAGGGCGAGGACGGCGAGGGCGTCTCACCAGAGGCGGGGCACTCGAGGGACGATCCGGGACCTAGTGGGGGCCAGGGGGATTCTGGACCGTGAAGCTCAGGCACGTGCCTAATGCTCTCTGCTTCCTGCGTATGGGCCTGGTCGGCGTGCTGTGGGCACTCGCCGTGGGCCAGCACCGGGTTGCCTTTGTCGTGGTTCTCGCCCTCACTTACATGACGGATGGCCTCGACGGCTACCTGGCCCGCAAGTATCACCTGCAAACCCCATTTGGGGCCAAGCTCGACACTATTGCCGACAACCTGGTCAGCATCTCCCTGCTAGGCTGGGTGTACCTTCTGCTGCGGGAGCTTGTCACCGAGCATGGCTTGCTCATCGCCGCGCTGCTGGGTGGCTTTCTGGTAGACATTGGCTTGCAGTACGCCCGGTTCGGCAGGCGCGTGGCGCTGCATCTGTACTCCGACAAGGTCAGCCAGTGGCTAATGGCGCTCTTCCTGGTGCACGCCTTCCTGTTTCGCCCCAATCACGTGCTTATGTACCTCGCGGCCGCCGCCGTCGGCTACGCGCTGATAGAGGAGATCGCCCTGCTATCCACGCGGCGCGACCTGGACGAGACCGTCAGATCGGCTTTCTCGCGCCGGTTTCGACAGGGCCAGCGCGAGGAGGAACCCGGTCCCAGCGCGAAATGAGCCTGTAACGAAGGGCGCGGGGGGATCACGCATGCCGAAATCGCGAGGCAACCAGCTAAGCCGCCGCGGATTCCTGAGGAGGGTGGGCGGCGCCGCCGTTGCCGCCGGGTTGAGCCTTCCCTTGGGCCAAACGCGCGTCGGCCGCCCCGCCTGGGCGCGGGGCCAAAGGAGGAGCACGGTGAGACTCGGTGGACCTCTGTTCGAGCCTTATGCCGACCCCGACCAGTGGGTATCGGCCCTACGGTCGTTGGGTTACAGCGCCGCCTATTGCCCGGTGGGCAAGGCCGACGACCACGCGGCCGTGCAAGCATACGCGCGTGCGGCGCAAGAGGCGGACATCGTGATCGCCGAAGTGGGAGCGTGGAGCGATCCACTTAGCCCGAACGAGGAGACGCGGCGCCAGGCGCTGGGTCTGTGCCAGGAGCGGCTGGCTCTCGCCGACGAGATCGGCGCGCACTGTTGTGTCAACATAGCCGGCTCCCGCGGCGAGCGCTGGGACGGACACGACCCCAAGAACCTGACGGAGGAGACGTTCGACCTCATCGTGCAGACGGTGCGCAGCATCATTGACGCGGTAAAGCCCAAGCGCAGCTTCTACACGCTGGAAACCATGCCTTGGATGTATCCCGATTCCACGGACAGCTACCTCCGCCTGGTCAAGGCCGTCAGGCGCCAACACTTCGCCGTGCATTTCGATCCGGTGAACCTGGTTTGCAGCCCACAGAGGTATTACCGCAACGGCGCGCTGATGAAGGACTTCCTGGCCAGGCTGGGCCCACTGATCAAGAGCTGTCACGCCAAGGACATCAGCCTGTCCGACAAGTTCACGGTGCATCTGGACGAAGTCCGCCCTGGGCTGGGGGGCCTGGACTACCCGGTGCTTCTGACCGAACTCAGCAAGCTGGGCCCGGACGTTCCGCTGATGCTGGAACACCTGCCCACGAAAGAGGAGTACGCACTGGCGGGCCAGCATATCTGCTCCGTGGCCAAGGAGCACGGCGTGGACATTCGCTGAAGCCCAGCGCGGGTCCGTCCTTACCGTGGCGGATTCGGCCCAACCGTGAGGAGCCAGTGACGTGGGACAGAACCGCGTGACCATCAACCGTGCCCCGGTGCTTACGCTCTGGGGAGCGGTCGCGGCGGAGCGCCTCGGATTCGATCCGGAGGCAGCGCTGACGCTGGGCCGGGTAATGGCCGGACTGAACGCCCAGTCCAAGGGGCGCAGTCTCGGCATCTTCAAGCCCGCCAAGGCGCCACACGGCGGCCCCCTGAAGAAGCGCGGCCTGGGCGAAGACTTCTGGGTCGAGCTCTGGAACCGCCCGGTGCCGGCCCAGAACACGCCCCAGGGCGTTCGCGCCGTGGTGGAGGACAAGCCCATTGACCCCGCCAAGGTGCGCGGGTACCTGGAGAGCAAATCCGGCAATGCGCTGCCGACCGCGCGTGAGGCGAGGGCGCGGCTCGCCGCCTCCTTCGGACCGGACGAGCTGGCCGGCGCCGCCTACGCGCTATACGAGCAGTTCCGGCCGAGGATTGCCTCGCGCAAGCGTGGATGGGGGCAGAAGGGCGAGCTCGACCTCGACCTCATCCGCCCCTTGGCAGACAAAGCCTGAGGCCGGGCCATCCGCAACCCGAGCACGAGCCGTTTCCGCAGCCACCGCCCGGTCTTGTGTTGCTCGGCGTGAGACGGCACCGGTCACTGCGCACAGGCGCCGGGCGCTTCGGGCTGAGTGCGTCCGCGTTGCAGCCGAACGGTGCGCTGCGCGTACTGGTCGGCCAGCGGGTCGTGGGTCACGACAAGGACAGTACCGCCCGCGCGATGGAACTCGGCCAGACTGCTCATCACCTGGGCTGCGCTGGCGGGGTCCAGATTGCCGGTGGGCTCGTCGGCCAGGACGAGGGCGGGGCGCTTGACCAAGGCTCGCGCCAGGGCCACGCGCTGGCGCTCGCCGGCGCTCAGCTCGGCGGGCCGGTGGTACAGCCGCTCGGCGAGCCCCAGCCGCTCCAGCAGCTCAACTGCCTCCTGACGAGAGAAGCGGGCGCCCGCCAGGGCGGGCGTCTGCACGTTCTCCAGCACGTTAAGGTACGGCACCAGGTGGAACATCTGGAAGACGAAGCCGATCTTCGCGGCCCGCAGGCTTGCCCTATGGCTTGCTGGTAGTCTGTAAAGGTCCTCCCCCTCCAGCAGCACGCGCCCCTCGCTGGGGCGGATCATGCCTCCGACGGTCAGCATAAGCGTGCTCTTGCCCGAACCACTGGGTCCGCGCACCACGACGAACTCGCCCTGGGCCACAGACAGGCTCACGTGGTCCAAGGCCCGCACCTGCTCGGGGCCCTTACGATAGGTTCTGCTCACCTGCTCCAGGGCGATCATGGCCTACTCTTCTCTCAGGATCACCGCCGGGTCTTGCAGGACGGCTATCAAGGACGGCAGGTAAGCAGCGACGGCGCACAGGAGCGGCGCCCCGACCAGAGCCCAGAGGAGAAGCTGCGGCGTGGCGGCCAGCTTGCCGGCCGTCAGAGGGAAGACCTGCGGACCGACGTGGAGGGCCAGCCAGGTGCCGAGCCCAAAGCCGAACGCGGCTCCCACCAGGCCCAGCAGCATAGCTCGGCCCAGAAACAGCACTGCAATGACCCGGGAGCCCACGCCAATCGCGCGCAGAACGCCGATCTCGCCGCGCCGCTCGCGCACGTTGCTTAGCGCCAGCAGCCCCACCCAGATGGCGCTTACCAACAGCACTGCTGGGATCAGCACGCTTGCGTACTTCTCGACCATGCGCCGCGTCTCGGCGCGGGCGACGGCAATGGAGCGGATCTCCGTCACCTGTGTGTCCGGCAGCACCGCCGCGACATCCTGCCGAATGGGCGAGAGCCGAGGCTCCTGGCACAGACAACCAAGTGCCTCGATCTCGTTGATGCGCCCCGGGCACCCGAGCACGGCCTGCACGTCGTGCAGGTGCCCATAGACGCGAATGTCGTCCTTGCTCCCCTTCTCTTCCAGGCACCGCCCCACCACGAACTGCCTGCCACCCAACTCAATGGTGTCGCCGACCTTGAGGCCCAAGCCGTGGGCCAGCGCAAAGCCGACGTAGACCGTGCCGCGCGGGATGCTCAGGCCCATAGGCGGCTTTTTGCTCATCTGCGGCTGGGGCACTTCGGCCAGCAAGCCTGTCAGCAGGACCTCGCGCCCCCGCCAGTCAACCTTCTGCTGAAGGCGCCCCACCAGGTGGCGTATGGTCACTATCCTGGAATCAGCCAAGCGGTGCACGTACTCCTCGGGCATTTCCTCGACGGCGTAATCGCGGCTCCAGAAATCCGCCATGTCCGTGTGCTTGCCGACGATGAGCAGGTTGAATCCCAGGTCGCGCATGAGGCGCTCGGTCTCGCGCTGCGAGGCCTCGCACATGGTCAGGATAGCTACCACCAGCGCCACCGCCAGCACCACCGACACCAGCCCCAGCAGGAAGTTCAGCTTGGCGTGCTGGATCTCGCGCAAGAGCAAGCGTAAGATGGACACGCTGGTCCTCTCCTAAGACCGGGAAGTCTGGCACGACGTTTTCAGGTAGGTATCCTGGGGGCGACCCATGACGAATCTGATGTGGGTATCCACGTGGAGAACGTTGAGCCCGTACCGGTGCTCGTACTGGTGAGGAAAATAGGGGCTCTTTTGGCGGAACCAATCGGACATAAGCCAGCAGTCAGCCGGGCTGGCAGCGTCAATGATCTGAGGGCGGAAGTTGGTGTTCCGTGCGTCGGTCACCAGGAAGCAGAAGTAGCGGTAACTGATGTAGCCCTGAGCCCAGTTCTCGTCAGTATCAATGATGGACTCGGGAGGGCCTTGGTAATCCGGTGACTGGGCGTATTGCTCGCAGGCCGCCGCGCTCGGGCAGTAGAAGATGGTGCGGTTGCTGGTGTATGGGTACAGCGCCCGACACAGCCCCGGGTGCGGGTTGTTCTGGGTGGGCTCGACGATGAACCTGCCGTCCCAGTCCTGGGCATACATGAGGTTGGCCATTCCGAGTTGGCGTAGGTAACTCAAGCACTTCGTCTTCTTGGCCATCTCCCGGGCCCGTGCAAAGGCGGGGAACAGTATCGCTGCCAGGATCGCGATGATGGCGTTGACAACCAACAGCTCGATTAGAGTGAAGCCCCAGCTTCGCTTACCCACAATCCGCCGCTCCCTCAGGCTCTCGTATCGTTGGGGTCGGCGTCAAGCCGACCGCCGCGACGTACATTGCCAGAGATTCCTCGCTGGCTGGCGTGCCTAAGTCTGCTTTGCTCTCTTCAGCAGGATCAACCCGGCCGCAGTCACAATCATGAGTGCAGCCCCCAGGACGACGCCCACGCGACGGGCCAGCACAGAGGCGAAGGAAGGGCCTCCCTCGGCTGCGGCGCGGGCGCGCGGCACCGGCTCGCCCTGCGCGACGCCGAACGCCGTGGCCGCGGCCGGCTCCAGGTCGGCAGGATCGTCCGCCCCGCGCCAGCGGGCCACATCGGCGCCGTGGGAGGTTGGTTGTGTCGCTGCTGAGTGCTCTGCCGCTGGCTTGGGCGCCAAAGCGAGCGCCTGTTTCCTAGCGCCGGTGGCACGAGCGGTAGCCACGGGCCTCGACCGCTGCGCACTGGCCGCGCCGGCCGAGTCCTCGTCCAGGTCGAACAGCGTCCAACGCACTGGACCATCGCCGGCCTGAGGCAGCGCGGCGACCTTAGCCTCCCAGTCCAAGCTGGACAACAAGTCCACACCCAGGCCCGCCATCTTGACCCCGCAGGAACAGGGCCCGCTCAAGAACTCGACGAGTTCGGTGATGTTCTCCTGCGTGATGCCGCGGCCCACATAGGGCTCCAACACATGCCCGCGCCCGAAGACGCCGAACACCATGGGGCTCTCAAGGCCGTCCAGGTCGTCTTCAACCCGCAGCAGTTGACGAACGAGCCACGCTTCCTGGCCGTCATTGCGCGCGACGGTAACAGTGGCCACTTCCTGCTGGCGCTCTTTGGCTGCGGCAGCCGCCTTGCGCACGAGGCCCGCCGCGGCAGCGTTTTCTGCGGTGTTCGGGCCTTCCAGAAGCAGCAGCACCCCGCCCTTGCCCCGGCAAAGCTCTGCGGCCATCTCCATCCGCTGCGGGGAGGAGACCAAGGCCCGGGCTGCCGCCAGGTCCAGTCGCCCCACGAACAGCTCCTGTCCACGCGGAGTGAGGACCACGTAAAAAGGCAGCTTCCGCGACTGGTACTGCGCCCATAGTCGGCGCTCAAGCGACGTGGGCTCACGCGCCGCCAGCCGGCTGACGTTGACCTTGTCGAGGATGAGATTGGCATGGCCGTTTGCGGCCGTGGAGACCTTGTGAAGATAGCCATTGACCGCTGCATCGGACGCGTCTTCCGCGTCCTGGTGGAAGTAGCACACGCGGTAGGGGTCGCGTTCCCAGTGCTGTAGCGTGTACAGGTAGACCGGCGTATCGCAGGCCCAGGCGCCGCCCACGAGCAGCAGGCCCGTCAGCGCACACCATGCGCCTGTTCGACCGGCTTTGGCGCGCAGTCCAACGCTTCGTCTACTCACGCGGCGTCACTCCTTTGCAGGCGCGGGCGCCCTTAGCTTCCCTTGTCCAGGCAGAGCACCTTCCCGTCCTCCAGGACCACGAGGGCCTGGCCATCTTTGGCTAGCGCCAGCCCGCCTGGTAGGGGCGGGCCCGGCAGAGGCACCTCCCAGAGCCTGTGACCGTCCTGGATGTCGAAGGCCTGAGCTGACCAGCCTGTGGCCTGCTGGGTGCCCTGCCCCACCTCGCCGACAGCCACCACCGCGTTGGCCGCGATGACAATGGAGACGCTGCTGCGAATGGAATCGGCCTTCCACCGCCCAGCCAACTGCACGCCTTTGCCTTGCTTGGCGATCCACTCGTCCACCAACGTCTCTGCCACACATAGCAGCGGGCCACTGCGAGCGGCCAGAGCCACCACGCCATTGCCGTAGGCCGGAGGCACTCGGCCCGGAAGGCCGGCGGCGAGCTTCTGGCCGACCTGGTCCGTGCTGTAGACTTCGAAGGGCTGCCAGTTGGTGATGGCATCGTCGTCCAGCGTGAACAGTCGCCGCCCGCCGAGCATTACGTACTTGCCCAGGAAGCCACAGACCTCGGAGCCGCGCGTCGCGGCCGGCCAGCCGGCGTCGGGCGGGGCGTTGAGGCACCTGCCGTCGCTCAGGTCGTAGGCGCCCGGCGACACCACGTTGCCCCCTGCCAGCCATAGTCGGCCGCCGGCGATGGCCAAGTCGCCCTGCACGGAGACGCCCTCCCGCAGGTCCTTGTTCAGGTGGCCGGAGGTGTTGTTCTGCCACTTGGTCTTCCCGCTGAGAGCATCCAGCGCGTAGACGTGTGTGCCGTCGTAGTTGATGATCCCGGCCGCCGCATACGCCACGCCGTCCCCCACCACCACACCGCCATTGACCGGCCAGGTCGAGCACAGCGACCCGAAAACCGGAATGCGCCGCTCCACGGGGGCCGCGCGGAAGCGCCAGAGCAGGCGTCCCGTGGCTGCCTCCAGCGCGTAGACGTAACCGTCGCCGCTGCCGACGTACGCACGGCCTCGCCAGATGGTAGGCGGCAGCCGCACCGGGCCGGCCGTGTAGAACCGCCAACGCTGTTTGCCGGTGGGGCCGTCGAGCGCCCGCACCTTGCCGTCCTTGCCGCCCACGAACACCAACCCGCCGGCTACCGTCGGCGGGGTCGGCGCAAAGGGCGCCTCGGGCTTATACTGCCAGCGCGCCGCCACGCTTACCGGGATGGTGACCGCCGTCGAGGAGGACCGCCGGTTGTTGCCCCGGTACGTCGGCCAGTCCAGAGGCGATTCGGAGAACGCGGCCACCTGCGCGACGTCAGCGCCGGCCTGGAGGCGTTCCGCATCGGTCGCGGGACGGTTGAACTCGAAGCCTCCCGCGGGACACAGCGCTAGAGAGCCCATCAACTGCAAGTTGCAGTCACAGTCCCAGGGCGTGACGTGCAGCAGCCCCTGGGCGGGGATGATGCCGTCATTGCACGCGGGCCGGAAGGCGTGGATAACGGTCGGCTGATCGGAGGCGAGGACGTAGCGGGTGGTGCCTTCGCCACCGTTGATACTGCCCCGGTGGAAGAAGCAGTCCGGACAGCCGGTGAGCCGGGAGCAGGAGCGCTTGGCGATATGGAGGTCCTTGAGTGCCTGCCCGGTCAAGGGATCGAGCATCGTGCAGGACGGTATGTGCGCGTACAAATGCCCGTCATAGAACAGCAGGTTGGTCGCGTTGTAGGCTCCCGGCAACGCCCACAGCAGGCGCCCGTCCTGCGCGGAGACGCCGACCACGTTGCGGCGGCCGCGCCCGCCGAAGTACAGGCCGTCGGGCGTGCAGATGGCGTAAGGCGTCGTCTTGAAGCCGAGGCCTTGATCGTGCGGTTCGGCAATGGCCGCCAGCAGGCCCGCGTCGTCGTTCTTCCACCGCTCGTCGCCGGTGCGGGTATCCAGGCAAGCTACGTAGTGCCCCTCGCTGTGCACGAACAGGCGCCCGTCGCTCATGCACAGGGCCCGCGAGTCAATGGGAGTCTCCGACCTGTACGTCCACACGGATTCCTTGGTGCGCGGGTTCAGGGCCACGATGGTGCGGCCGTAGCCCCAAGGGTATTGACCCTCATAGTAGCCCTGCGAGAGTTCATCCCAGCCCCAGGCGCCGGTCGGACGCTTGCGCTTGATGACCTCGGCCGGCTTCTCCGGACCGCCGAGCAGAACGTACAACACGCCGTCCTTCAGGGCCATCCACTGCCAGTACTCGTCTCCGTTGGCCTGCTGTGGGAGCACGATGCTCTCTTTCTCAGCGCCCGTTTCCGGGTCCAGCAGCAGGCACTGCTTGGGCTCCATCAGGTAGAGCCCTTCCGGCGTCGCCAGCATCAGCGAGCGATGCACCAGGAAGCCAGTCGGCAGGGGGCGGGTCCACAGCAGGGCGCCGTTGTAGACATTCGTGGCGTAGAGCGTGTTGAGGTAGCGCTCCTCGCGCTCATGAATGGCCATGTGCCCAGCGGCGCGGAACATGCGCCCGCCGGCGATGACCGAGATGGAAGGCATGGTGGAGTAGTACGGCAACGCCAGGAACTGAGTCATGTAGGGCGCCTTGATGACTCGGTCGCTGGAGAAGGGGTTGTTGTCGGGGCCATGCTGCCAGTGCGTCCAATCGTCTATCCCCTCGGGCACGGGCTTGACTATCTCCGCCCACAGGCCGAACGCGTCTGCGCCGGCCGAGGCCCTCTCTGTCTTCACGGCTCGCACCCATTTCTCCAGCCTGGCCGCGCTCAGGCCCTCTCTCCCGCCGCCACGAAGCTTGGCGCGACCGATGATCGCCTTCCCTCGGGGCCTCAATACGCGCAGCACTTCGGGCAGGGGCACGTTGCCGAGTGTCTGATCGGACAGCGACACGGCTACCACGGCGTCCAACAGGTTGTCGGCGTAGGGCAGGCGGTCGAAGCGGCCCTGCTCCACAATGACCCGCGTCCCATAGAGCCCATCAATGTCGAGCGCCTTGCGCGCGGCGGCGACCGTGGCGCCGTTTGGCTCGATGACATGCACCAGCAAGCCGCTGCTGCGGACGAGGGCCAGGACCAGCTTGGCGTCACCACAGCCCAGCACGGCGCACAGCCCCTTGCTGGCCTCCACCTTGCTGAGCAGGTGCTGGGCCAGGAGCGCCTCCTGCAGCGCAATCCGTCTATCCGCCCCTGCGGCTGGCGGAGCGGGCGCGCTGGTCCTGGCGGCACTCACAGCCAGGGCCAAGATGAGCACAACGGTGAGCTGCCGCAGGTTCATGGTTGTCCCCCTGACTGCATGTGGCACAGGCTGGCGGCGATTCGAGCTCAGCCTGCGACCGCAGGCCGGGCGGGCCGAGGCCGCCTGCGCAATCAGCAGAGTGTCGTTCGCCTCAAGGCCTTTGAACTCCTTTGCCGCCGGGCTTCGTGGCGATACGCGGGCCAGTCGGCGCTGTGGCGGCGGCCCTGGCAGACCGTGTATAATGCGGGCAAGGAAGCAGAGCACAGGCGACCGTCCGCGAGCGGTCCAGCGCCCGATGCGCTATGGCCGCGGATGCAGCCGAGCAGATGCGGCTTCGCAGCGTCAGCAGGCGGTGACGAAACCTATGAGTGCGGCAGAACCGGCCGGCGCAGTGCTGTGCCTTGGCGACATGGTTGCCGACATCTTCGCCACCCCGGTGCCGCGGCTGCCCCAACCGGGCGAGATGCTGCTGGCCGACCGCGTCGCGGTCTTCCCGGGCGGCAACGCGCTGAACACTGCGGTGGCGCTGCGGCGGTTGGGCGCGCAGGTCGCCATAGCCGGGAGCATTGGCGCTGACCCGCTGGGCGACGTGCTGTTGGCCCAGCTCGCAGTCATCGGCCTCGACGTGCGCGGGGTGCAGCGCCAGCCAGGCGCGAACACTGCGGCCACCCTCATATTCAGGGTGGAAGGCGAGGACCGCCGCTATGTGCACTCGCTGGGCGCAGCAGGCAGGTTCACGGGAGAGGGAGTGCCCGAGAGCCTGATTCCGCACCATGGGATAGTCTTTGTAGGTGGGTATCTCAAGCTGGCCGCCTGGCGCGATGAGGCGCTGGTAGCCACGCTGGAGCAGGCGCGGCAGCGCCACTGCAAGGTAGTGCTCAACGTGAGTATCCCGCGTGCGAGCGACGTCCAGATGGAGAGGTGCCTGAGGCTGCTGCCACACGTGGACGTCTTCGTGCCCAACGAGGACGAAGCACACCTGCTCACCGGCGAGCGCAGGCCCGCTGCGCAAGCGCTCGCCCTGCGGCAAGCAGGCGCTGGCTCGGTGGTCATCACGCGGGGCCCCGGCGGGCTCTATGCCGACGACAGTTGCCGCCTCATTGAGCTGGGCGTCTTCTCAGTGCCTCTGGTTGACCCCTCTGGCTGCGGCGATTGCTTCACCGCCGGCCTCATCATGGGCCTGCTCCAGGAATGGGACATGCTGCGCACGCTGGAGTTCGCCAGTGCGGTGGCGGCTCTGGGAGCCACGGCGCTCGGCTGCACGAGCGGTGTGCCGGCACTGGAGGAGGTCCTACGGTTCGTGGAGGAAAACGATATCGAGGTGCTCGTCCGCCCAGCAGCCAGAGAGCGCGGGACCCCACCATAGGCAATGCACGGTCCGCCAACAGCAGGGGTCAAGGCAGCCCGTGACGATCTATGAGCCGGCGGTCGCCCCTGAGCCTTTCGTCGCGAAGCTGCTGCATGAGTTGGGCGTCGCGGCGCTGCAAGGCCTCGACCTCATCGCGCAGAGCAGCGACCGTGGACCGCGCGTCCAGCAGCGTGTACACCCACAGCAGGATGACCGCGCTGGTGGCGTAGACTGGGTCAAGCTCGGCCCACCGCCCGCTCCAGGCCAGATAGCCTAGCCAGCCGGCCAGGGCCACGGCTCCCGACAGGGCCGCATATCCATAGGTCCGCGCCCGGCCGATTGCGCTGAGTTGGCGCAACATGGCGAAAGACCCCCCGTCCGTGTTGCTTCCCTTATCCGAAGTCCGCCACTGTTCCTTTACCCCACTTTGCCCGTCTGCATGAGGTCGGATTTGGCGCGCACAGCCATCTTCGTGCCGCACACCGGCGCCGCCGGGGCCTGCCGCCGCTGCGCCTGGACCCGATTGGCCCGCGGCCCGCATGCGCCAAGCTGGCTACTTCTCGCAGGCGAACTCCAACTCGTTGGCCCAGTGCTGTACCCAGTCAACGTGGAAGGCCGGGAAGTTGACCTTCGACACGCTGCGGCCCGCCGCCAACTCGTAGCCCGGGCCCTGGTTGTCGTCGACCCGGAAGCTGAACTTCACGGTTGCGCCGGCGTCCAGGCGCTTCTTCACCAGCGGCATCTCGGGCCACGGAAGGGCGGCCTCCACAAGGCGAGTATTCCCCTCGTGGCGCATCTCCAGTCGGCCGGCTTTGACCGGGCCATCAAACGGCGACTGCGGCTGCCGCGGGTAGAAGTGCTTGCGGGGCATCCCCGGCACCAGCAGCCGCCAGATCTCGGTGCCGCCGCCGTACTTCGCCGCCACCTTGTTCAAGGCATACTCGTAGTCGGTGTCCCAATAGCAGATGAAGCGCGGCATGGTTCCCGGCGGATTGGGATACCAGGGCTTCTGGTCCATGGGGATGACGTTGAACGCCATCTGCACGTTGTCGTGGTCTGGGAAGTTGCCTGACGGCAGGTCGGGGTTCTTGCGGTAGGAGTAGCGCCGCACTCCGGCGGGCCAGGTCAGCTCCTGCCTGTCGGTGATATTGCCGTTCGCGTCGCGCTGCACGGCGTAGCATTTCTCCGGGTAGTAGTACTGGTCGTCATCGCGGGTCTCGAAGCGCACGGTGCCTTCGTCGGGGGTGTCGTCGGCGATCTTGGCGGCGAAATAGAGCCAGTCATTGTCGTAGGCCAGATAGCCGCTGGCCACGCCCTGCCCGATCTTGTCCTCCCACTTGGCGAAGGGCAACCACGCCTGCTCCATCAGGGTCGCGGTCTGCACGCCTCCCGCAGTCGCCGGCTGCGGCAACACGCCTCTCCAGTCGTCCAGGCTGCCATCCACGGTGATGGTGCGCTTGGCGATGAAGTTGACGTGCATCGCTTCCTCGTGCAGCGCCTGGCCGTCTTTGCCCGCGTCAAAGGTCAGGGATAAGGGATAGGTGTTGTCCGGGGCCGGTTGGCCCGCAACTACCTTGAGCAGCACGTCCCTGGTCTCGTGGAGCGCAAACCGCAGCGTCTGCCGGGCCGGTTCCAGTTGCAGGTTGCCCAGCTTCACGTCAAGCTCGCCCGCGACCGGGCGGTTGAGGATGTTGGCCAAGGTCAGTCTCAACGACGGCTTCTGCTCAATGGGCGCGAGCAGGTCGTGAGCGATAACGTCCAGTGGCTCGTATCCCTCGATGCGCGAGGTCTCTACGGCCTTCAGCAGCTTCGCAAACGAGCCCCTGGAGCCGTTGCTGCGCAGGAAGTAGCCCAGGCCATCCAGCGGCACCGTGATCCTCCCACCCTTCGAGGCCACGGGGTTGCCGTAGAAATCGTAGAGGGTGAAGAGCCCGCCCCCATCAGATAGGATCAGGCTGCCGCCCTCGAGCACCTGCGCTTTGAGCAGATCGCTCTCCAGGGCCCTTCTGGTCTCCGCAGAGGCGTCCGGCGGCAGAGCCACGAGCTTCTTCTTGATGTCCATAACGCGAGGCAGGTTCCCCAGGCCCAGCACCGAGCGGAACAGCAGTTGGTTGCGATCGTAAAGACCGTTGAGGTCCCCCACGATCACCAGCGTGCCATCATCGGGGTTGGGGGCATTCCCCAAGGGCAGCCCCTCGAACACGAACACCCAGGGCAGACCATTCTTGAACAGTACCTCCTTGAAGCGGCGCTCGCCGATGAACTTCTGCGCCGCAGCCAGGGCCGCCCCCGGCGACCAGGCCCCACCCACAGAGTACCTGTTGTTGTCGTAGTTGATCTGGTCGAAAACGTTACCACCGTTGATGCCGTTCGCTCGGTCTTGCCCCTGCGCCCGCATCGAGGCGATCACCACCGCCACGCGGTCATCGGAGTTGGCGATCCAGCTCTCCGTATCCCACACGCGCACCGGACCGTAGGGCGACTTGCGCTCGCGGAACTGGCGGATGAGCGAGGGGGCAGCGGACATGGCCTGATAGTGGATGCTGGTGAAGTCCAGCCACTTCAGGAACGTGTCGCTGCCGTCGGAGAAGAACTTGTCCAGCGTGTTGCTGGACGAACAGGCGCCCCCGATGAGGACCTCGACGCCGTACTCTTTGCGCGCTTCCTCGATGCCCTGCGCCATGTGGGTGTAGATTTCGCGGTAGCGAGGCATGTCGGCGCCCCAGCCGGAGATGGAGATGCCCTCCCACGGCTCGTTCCACAGCTCCACGCCGTTGACCGGGCCCTTGGGCCAGCCGAACCTGCCGGCGATGAGCTTCATCCACTGCTGAAAGTCGTCGTCGCTGGAGGGCAGCCAGGCCGCGTCGTACTTGGTCTCCAGCATGTTGTCCTCGTCGTCCAGCCACGGGCGGACATGGTCCATGGGCTGCGGCCCGCCGGCGCCAACGAAGAGCATGATGGCCATGTTGTGGTCCTGCGCCCACGTCAGGTGCTGCGCCACCTCCTGCAACCTCGACTCGAAGTCTGGCGAGGTGGTGGGGAAGTATCCGACCTCCATCCGCGCAGCTTTCGCCCCCAGCCGCTCGCGCACTGCGAACGTCGCCTCCGTCATCTCGAACGGCCACACCAGGTCTATCCCCAGGGTAGGATACTGCACCCGCCCCGGGGTGGCGGCCACCGTGCGCACCAGTGCGGCGCCGAAGGCGCGGCCGTGGCTGCCGAGGTCGAAGATCAGCGCATAGCCGCCGAACCTCTCTGGAATCCTCGGGCTGACGGTGACGGTCGTGGTGCCCTGCGCAGGGATGTCCACCTCCACGGGCGTGGCGCCCACGTCGGCGACCTTGAACATGTCGGGGACCCAGGTCTCGCCCACTCGCCCCTTGGTGGCATACTGGATCAGGTCCATCTTGCCCCTGGCCTTGATGGGATTCTGGGACTTGTTGACCAGGCGGAAGGTGAACTCCGCCGTCTCCTTCGGCCACAGCACGTTGGCTCCGGTAGTGGCACCCGCCTTCACCCCAATCTGCTCCACCCCGTAGTCCTTGGCCTGTTGCGCGGAGCCCAGGCCGAACGTCTCGGCGTAACCGGGAATCGCCGACCCCGTCGTCATCTGCGCGCTGCTGGGGCAGACGGCCCACACGGCCATTCCTAACATCAGCGGAAGAGCCGCGGAGTGGCTCACTGCTGCCAGCGTTCTCAGTGAGGTCTTCACTGCTCTGCTTCTCCTTCTTCCAACGAATTCGAGCACGCCTACCGAGCACGGGGCGGCGCTGTTCACAATCGTCCCACCAACACCTGAAAGGGCTTCAGCGTCAACCTAACCTTCACCAGCCTCGCCCGTTTCCCCGCCGGTATCCATCCAACAAGCCAAGGTCATGTTGCGGCTGTTGTTGCTGACTGCCAGCAGGCCGAACGAGCCGTCCGGGGCGCTGTGGAACGCGAGGGACTGGTCCTTGAGCCACTCATAGGGCGTGACCGGCGCCACGTATGTGTTGGGGAACCAGGGCCCGGGGACATCCACCGTGCAGTCGGCAGGATCTCCAACGGCCACGCCAGGCAACCGGAAGGCGAACCCCTCCATGTGGCAGACGGAGGCCGAGGCCTTGCCGCCGGCGTTGCGGAGTAGCCGGGCTGATCGCTCGAGACGCCCCCGCCCGGCAAAGAGCGTATAGGTGCAGGTCAGCTCAAACTGGTATGGCCCCTGCGGCGCGGTTGGGATTACGCCCAGGACCAGATGAAGCGCAGCGGCTTTGCGCCGCCGATCCACGCTCGTATCGTACCTGACCAGGGCTGCGCCATGCCGCTGGATCATGCATTCGCCATCAAGGCAGAAGTCAACGGCGGCGGTGGGCTGGTCGTAGGCGATGATGTTCCCGGGGACGCCTTTCGCCGTCAGTGCTAGCCACTCGCCGCCCGCCTTCCGGATCTCCAGCTTGAGCCGCGAGTTGCCGAACAGCAGGCGGTCGGGCCCCTCTTGCACAGCGATGTCTCTACACAGCGTCTTCATCTGCTCGCGCCCTTCTCCCCTCTCCGCAGCACGTGTAATGTGACCGCCTCCCGTCGCCCTTGAGCTGAACGTTAGGGCATTCCGGAACCCCGGTGAGCGTTCTCCTGCGGTCCCGTCCGCGCGGGAAACCCGACCAACCTCCGCCCCTTCAATCCAGTCGTTCGCGCTGGAGGGATTCCGGCCCAGCCTGCCAAGTAGGTGGGCCGGTGGCGGCTCGGCCCCTTCCGTACCGGGAAAGGAAGGCGAGAGGAACGCCCCTATCACGCAGAAAGCCGCCGGCAAGGGGAGCCACCTGGCGCCAGTTCTCACGCGAGAGTTCCCTGCCTCTCTTCCCGCACAGCAGCAGGCTTCGACGACAGCGGCTGCCGGGCCTGTTGGGCCCCTGGGCTACCGCAGAACGCCCCCATCGCTGGAACGAGCAGGGCTCCCGGCAGGCACAGGGCGGCACTCCTGGCGCTGCCCTCGCAGCCTCCTCTGCCGCTCGATGCGGGAGTTGGCGCCGACGCCCTGCTCAGAAGGCCTGAAGCTCCGCGCAGCTGCTGAAGGACTGGTCAGGGCTATCGCCGCGGGCCGGCTTCCCAACTATGCGCAGGCCATAGATTCCGACCGGCTCGAACGTGACCTCGAACTTCTGCCCTTGCCTCAGGCCCCTGCTGTCCGTGGCGGTGGTGTCCGGGCAACTGTCGAGGGTGGCGACCGTCTTCCACTCGCCGTTTGGCTCGGTGCGGACCTGAATCCCGGGCTTGCCGGCGGAGGCGTCGAACCAGCCGCCATCGTGGTAGCACTCACCGTGCACGAACACGACGCGTCGGACCTCGACGGCCTGATCCACAGTGACCGCGTACCAGTCCTCGTCGGCCTTCTGGCCGTTGAGAGTGACCACCCACGTGCCCGCACCGTCATCAACGGGAACGAGCCAAGTCAGTGGCAGAAGGCTTCTCGATTGCCGAAGACCACCCGCACAAGGACTGCCGCGTATTCGCAGTATTTCTCTGCGCCGGCGGGCGAAACACAGCCATTGGGTTGTGGATGATACCGCTCGCGCCAATAGCCGTCGGTTGCGGCTCGACACACTTTGCGCACCGACTCCACTAGACGTTCGCGCGCGTGCATGCGCTGGCAGGCAGTTGCTTCGAGATACCAGGCTCGTCCCATCGCGGCAACGTCATTGAGCGGTGAGACCGCGAACGGTACTGGCTCATTGTACTCCCACTTCTCATAGTTGAAGGGGTTTGTGACCGTCTGTGTCGGCATGTCTCCTACCCAGAATGCCGGCTCCTGCAAAAGACGCGGCCAAAGCAGTTTGAGCTTGCGATCGTCGGCAATGCCGAAGGCAACCGCCGCCCAATTCACATCGGACAGACCGTGCGAATCAACAAGCCCTCGTTCCGCATGAAGGTATTCGGCAAGATGATCCTGCCGCCAGAAGGCAGCAATGAATGTCTTCGTCAGCTTGGCGGCACGTCCGGACCAGGCGGCTTCGTTTCTCCTGTCTCGGGCCGCACGGCATAGCCTCGCCATCTCGCGGAAGGCGTGGATGGCGTAACACTGCGTGACGCCGTCCCAGCCATACCGTGGCGGCAGTTCGGTGTAGAACCCCGAGCCGCCGATCAGCCCGTTGTCGCTCTTCCGACTCAGCACGAACGTCGCGGCGGCTTCCACCGAGGGAAGTCTTCCTCTCAGCCAGGGCAGAGAATGGGTGGCATCGTAGATCTCTGCCGCCGTGAGGATGTAGCAGATGGAACCCAGAGTGCTGAGAGGATTCGCTTTGGGTTGCCAATGCTCGAACAGGCCGATCCAGGTGCGCGTCTCCTCACTGGAAGCGGGCGCACCTTCGCGCGTCGGGGGCTTGTAAGTAAACGCGTCTTCCGGGTACTTGAGGCCACACAGATACCCACCAGGCCGTGTGTCGCCAGTAAAGATCGCGAACGGGATGGCGCCGTCCTTTCGTTGGGATGCCCGGACAAAGTCAAAGTAGTCGAGGACCAACCGTGTGCGACCCAGGAGAAGATACGCCCCGGCCATCTGCCACGAATCCAATCCCGGCCAGGTCGCGCCGCCGCCGTAAGCCTGGCCATCGGCGCTGATCGTGAAATAGCCCGGGTAGTACTGCTCGGTTGCCGCAGGAATCAGGTTCTTGGAGATCGCGGCTTCCACGCCAGCACGGATTTCCGCATCCGCAATCCTGCCAACCAAAGCCGATCCGTCAGGAGGTGATCCCGCTGTAGCCGGCTTCTCGATCGGTGGCGTCGGCCGAACCGGCAACGCGTCATCGAAGAAGGGGAACTCCGCGGCGCGAGGTTCCACACTCAGACAAGTATTCCCCCGCCAACGCACTTGATAGGGGCGCTGATCCTCGAGCTTGCCGCCGAAGTGCACGTCGGCAGGGCTGATGGGCGGCTGCTTGTCTGCTACCACCGGCTGGACCGCTTGCGCGCACAGCGGCGTAACGAGGACGAGGCTAAGCAGCAGAACGCTGGTCAGGTCAGCAGCCATGAAGACCTCCCCCTCAGGCTTGGCGCCGGGCGGTCAGGATGGGAAACCGGGCGCCACCTCATCTCCCAACCTGCGGCGCCTCTGTGGGACCCGGAAGCCCGATTCGGACAATGAAGTTCAACGCCGACGGGCACACCGCCTGCCAACCGCAGAGCGAGGTGCGGCCCCGATCCCACCATGCGTGTGCTCTCCCGGCGAGGCGGATCACACAGGCGGGACCCGGGCTTCGCCGCCCGAAGGGGTGCCCAAGGAGCGTACCGGCCAGGAGGGAAGACGCAAGGCTGCGGGCCGCACTGGGTTCGGGTTAGGCCCTGTGGTTCCTCGATTCGGTTTGGCGAAGCAACAACGGCCGGAAAGGCTCTTGACAGCCGGTTAGATGCGTGGATATAATGAGTGAGCGTTCACTCATCAAGACACAGGCCATGAGACAGGCTCTGCACAACTCCCTCGACCGCAAGGCGTCCATCATCGAGGCCGCCAGGAAAGTGTTCTCCACCTACGGCTTCGATGCTGGCACCATCCGGGAGATCGCTAGCGAAGCGGGCGTGGCCGAGGGGCTCATCTACCACTACTTTGCCAGCAAGGAAGCTCTCCTCGATGCCGTGATTCGCGAGCGGTCGGTGCTGGCCTGGCTGGCGCAGCCGCAAGCGCTTCCCGAGGCGATGCCCGTTGCTGCCGCGCTGCGCGAGATGGCCGCTGAGGGGTTGGCGCGCATGGACGAAGACGCGGACGTCTTCCTGCTTGTCTGGTCCGAAGTGGCGACGAACGCCCGCCTCGCCGAGCGAGTGGGCCGCGTCGTACGGGACATAACTGAGCGCATAGCAGGCTATCTCGACCGCAAGGTCGTCCGCGGAGAGCTGCGGCCCCTGGACACCGAGGTGGCGGCGCGCATCCTCGCGGCGTCGCTGGTGCTTTTCACCGTCGCTCAGCATCGCCTCTCGCCCCCGCTCAGGCATCTGTCGGCTGAGCACTACGTTGACGGCCTGGTGGACATCCTGACCCACGGCTTTGCCCGTGATCGGCAGCGGGAGGAAGGGGACCAGGGCGCCGCACAAGGAGAGACAACAGATGCGGTTGAGTGAGCGTTCAATCACCATGGCCTTGCTTACCATCGCTTTCGCGGTGTTTCCAGCCCTCACGGCACTTGGTCAGGAGCCAACGCCCCTGTCTCTTGCGGAGGCTGTTGCATACGCTCTGGAGCACAACCCCACCATCGCTGCCGCGGCAGCCCGTGTCAGTGCAGGGGACGCGAACGTCGCTCTTGCTCACTCCGGCGCCCAGCCAGCGTTCACACTGCGCGGCTCGGGACGGCTGCAAGGCCCGCCGCAGGAGATCAAGATATCCTTCCCTCCGCCCGGACACACGATCAGGATCAACCGGGCCCGGCAGGGCACGGTCGCCGCTGGTGTGGTCTGGCCACTGTGGACAGGTGGCCGCGTGGAAGCAGCCACCGGCGCAGCGCGGGCGCAGCTCGACGCGGCTGAGGGCGACCTCCAGCAGGCGACTGAGCAGCTTCTCTACGAGGTCGGGGCCGTCTACTACCGAGTGCTCGGTGCGCGGAGCGCCAGGGCAGCAGCCGAAGCGGGAGTGGAGCGTGCCGAGGAAGAGCTGCGCGCCGCTGGCGAAGCGCGGACAGCGGGCGCCCTCACGGGTTCCGACGTCTCAGCCGCCACAGCAGCGTATCGCCAGGCGGAGCAGGCACTGGTCGCGGCCGAAAACGTCGTGGCCGACGCGGAGCAGAGCCTCAACAGGCTTCTCGGCCGCCAACTGGACGAACCTGTACGCCTGGTGGAGGAGCCGGTAGTCGTTGAGCCTGCACCGAGACTCGACGAGGCGGTAGCAGTAGCCCTCACGACGCGGCCGGAACTCCTGGCCTTGGCGGATCGTCGCGAGGCTGCCGAGGCAGCCATTTCCCAGGCGCGAGCGGAGCGCAATCCGACCATCAGCGCCGTGGGTGAGGCCGCGCTACAGACGCCGACGGACGTGATGAGGAACCACGCAGAGTTCGTCGGGCTCGAGTTCTCCTGGCCTATCCTGAATCACCCCGCCGCACGGGCACGAGAACGGGTGGCGAGAGCCACTGTCCAGGAGCTGGAAGAGACTCAGCGGGATCTGGAGAGCGCCATCGCTTTCCAGGTGAGAGAGTCAGAGCGGCGGCTGGCTGATGCGCGCGAGGCGCTCGCCTCTGCTCAGGAAGCACTGCAAGCGGCGGAGGACTCGGCGCGTCAGGCGCGCGTGTCTTACCAGCTCGGAGCAGCCACCAGACGAGAGCTGGTGGCGGCCGAAGCCACCCTGGAGGAGAACAGAGCCCGGCTCACACAGGCACAGCACGGCGTGAGCGTGGCCCTGCTATCACAGGCGCGCGCCCTGGGCTTGCTGCGAACGCTTTTCCTGGCCCCAGCCGAGGAGGTCGGTCAACCATGAAACGGATGAGGCGGGCACTCATTCCCCTGGCGCTCGTTGCGGCGGCTGTTCTTGGTGTCAGCCTGCTCGTGCATCGCGGGGCGGAGAGGAACATCGTCGGCAGCGGAGTGATCGAGGCCGACGAGTTCCAGGTGAGCCCGAAGATAGGCGGTCGCATCGCCAAGGTGCGCGTGCGTGAGGGCCAGCGAGTGCAGGCGCAGGAGTTGATCGCCGAGCTGGAACACGCCGACCTCGACGCCGAACTGGAGAGGGTTGAGGGCGCCGCGCAAGCGGCGGGGGCGGCCTTGCGAGAGCTGGCGCGGGGCTCGCGCAAGGAGCAGATCCGCGGGGCGCAAGCGCGCCTGGCGCAGGCACAGGCCGCTCGGCGGGGAGCAGAACGCCAACTGCGCACCGCGCAGCAAGGCTACCAGAAGGTGACGGAGCTGAAGCAGCAGGTGGACGCGGCACGTGCGCAGGTGCGCGGGGCCCAGGCCAACGTGGCGGCGGCGAAAGCGAAGCTTGACGAAGCACGCACCGGCCCGACAGAGAAGGAGATCGAGACGCTGCGTGCGGCGCTCAAGCAGACGGAGGCCCGCGTGGATTCCGCGCGCACGGCAGCCCGCAACGCGGAGGAAGTCTACGCTCACCAGGTGGCCCTGGAAACCCCAGTCATCGCCGCCTCGACCGAGGAGTCGGTTCGGCAGGCGGATGCCAGCCTGGCCGATACTGAGGCGACGAGAGTGACCGCCCTGGCGGCGGCCGACGCGGCTACACAGAGATCGCTGGATCAAGCCCGGGCTCAGCAGTCGGCGGCGGGGGCTCGCCTGGCGGGCGGGCACCGGGCGGTGACCGACGCCAAGGAGCAGGTAGCGCTCACCCGCGCGCAGGCCAGGCAGCTGCGCGATGCAGCGCGCACGGCGCTGGAAGAGGCGATCCGAGCCCAGGAGGCCGCTCAGGCCCAACTCGACGTCCTGCTGGCGGGGACCAGGGAGGAGAGGGTCCGCGCGGCTGAGGCGGCTTTGGCCGCGGCCGAGGCGGAAGCACAGGCGGCAACTGACGGGTTCAGGAACGCCACGGAAGTGTACGAGGACCGCCTGAACGCACGGCAACAGCGAGATACCGCGCAAGCATCGCTGGAAAGCGCGCTGGCGCTGGAGAAAGCCGCCCGCGCCGAACTGGACCTGCTGCTGGCCGGCAACACGGCAGAAGCGATCGAGCAAGCCCGCGGCCTCCTGGCGCAGGCTACAGCAGCAGTTGAGGCAGCCAAGGTGCGCCTTGCCTACTGCCACATCGTCGCTCCCTGTGCCGGCACGATCACCGACGTGGTGGCCAAGCAGGGGGAGATGGTCAACCCCGGGGCGCCTATCGTCGTGCTCACCGATCTGGAGAACCTGTGGCTTCGCGCCTACGTGGGCCTCACCAGGCTGGGCCAGGTGAAGCTGGGACAGAAGCTGCGCGTGGTCACCGAGGCCGTGCCCGGCCAGGTCTTCCAGGGGCAGGTCACACGAATCTCGGACCAGGCCGAGTTCGCGCCCAAGGACATACAAACCCCGGAGCAACGCGTGAAGGAAGTCTTCTGGACGAAGATAGCGCTGGGTGACGGCGAGGGGGTCCTGAAACCAGGCATGCCAGCCGACGCGCTTCCCTGAAGCGCGGGGCGGGCAAGCCCCTGGGCCGCGAAGGCCGTGTCGTGACCCACCCAGCCGAGGCCAAGACACCGTGGAGGCATCCGATTCGGGAGAGCTGATTCGCGTGCGGGCCTTGCGCAAGCGCTTCGGCGAGGTCACCGCACTTGCTGGGGTGGACCTGGAGGTGCGCAGCGGGGAGATCTTCGGCCTGTTGGGCCCCGACGGCGCGGGCAAGACCACTTTCATCCGCATCCTGTGCGGTCTGCTGCGTCCCGACGAGGGGGAGGTGGTGGTCGCGGGCCATGATGTGGCCTCCTCGCCGGAGGCGGTGAAGCCATACACAGGTTACCTGGCGCAGCGGTTCGCGCTCTATGGCGATCTGACCGTGCTGGAGAACGCCCGCTTCTGCGCGCGGCTCTTTGGGGTTCCACGGCAAGCATACGAAGAGCGGCTGGCGGAGCTGCTGCGCATCACTCGCCTGGCGCCCTTCGGGAACCGGCTGGCTGAGCACCTGAGCGGCGGGATGAGGCAGAAGCTCGCGCTCATGTGCACGCTCATTCACCGTCCCAGGGTTTTGCTGTTGGATGAGCCGACCACCGGAGTGGACCCCGCCTCGCGGCGTGACTTCTGGCGACTGCTCTCCGGCCTGCCGGCTGAGGGCGTGACGGTCCTGGTCAGCACGCCGTACATGGACGAAGCCGAGCGCTGCAACCGCGTGGCGCTGCTGCACCGGGGCCGCCTGCTGGCCAGCGGCGCACCTGCTGAGCTGAAGGCGCAGGTGAAAGGCATCCTGTTCGATGTGGTGGCCAGCCCGCAGCAGCAGGCGCGGCAGGTGCTGGCCCGGCTGGGGGAGGTCCACGCGGTGACCCTTCTGGGCGACCGGCTCCACGTCGCAGCATCCGCAGGCACAGACCGCAAAGCGCTGCTCAGTGCCCTGCGCGACGCCGGCATCGAGGTCGAGTCAGCCGAGCCCGTCGAGGCGGGGCTGGAGGATGCCTTCGCGGCGGCCATCGCGGAGGAGGTGGCGGGCGTTGGCTGAGGCAGCGGTCGTCGCGAGCAACCTGGTGAAGCGCTTTGGCGCGTTCACCGCCGTGGATCAGCTTTCGTTCGACATCGCCCCGGGCGAGGTCTTCGGCTTCCTGGGCCCCAACGGCTCAGGCAAGTCCACGACCATTCGCATGCTCTGCGGCCTGCTGCTGCCCACGGAGGGCGACGCCTTCGTGGAGGGCATAAGCGTGGCACGTGAACCGGAGCAGGTCCGGCAGCGAATTGGGTACATGTCCCAGCAGTTCTCGCTGTACGAGGACCTCACCGTTTGCGAGAACATGGAGTTCTATGGCGGCGTATATGGCGTTACGGGCCAGCGTTTCCGTTCGCGGGCCGAGGCGCTGCTCGAGCGGCTTGATCTACAGCGAGAGCAGGATAGGCTGGCGGTCACACTGTCCACGGGCGTACGCGACCGGCTGGCGCTGGCCTGCGCCTTGCTGCACGAGCCCCCGGTGCTCTTCCTGGACGAGCCGACCAGCGGGGTTGATCCCCTGGTCAGACGCAGCTTCTTTGAGTTGATCACAGAGCTTTCCGCGCAGGGGGTGGCCACGCTGGTCACCACGCACGTGATGGCCGAGGCGGAGCACTGCCACCGGTTGCTGCTCATCCGCGAGGGGCGGCGCGTGGCGCTGGGCAAGCCTGCGGAGCTGAAGGCTCTCGTGCCGGGGCGGCTGGTGGAGTTGAGGGTTCGGCGCCCAATGCAGGCCGTGGGCATTCTGGGGGAGACAGAGGGCGTTCTGGCGGCCTCTCTGTTCGGCACGGCCGTCCACGCCGCGGTCGCCAATGAGGTTGAGTCGCCGGAGCTCCTCGTGCGCGCGGCCCTCGGCCGCGCTGGATTGGCGGTGGAGCAGGTGAAACCCGTGCGGCCCACCCTCGAGCACGCGTACCTGGCCTTAGCCGGCGAGCAGCCGTCGGAGGTGCAGGCTTGAGCGGCACGCGACTGCTAGCTATGGCGGCGAAGGAGTGGCTTCACATCCGCCGTGACCCGCGCAGTCTCGGCGTGGCGCTGGTGCTGCCCGTGTTCCTGCTGATTGTCATGGGCGAGGGCATCAACTTCGACCTCACCGACCTGCCCTTTATCATCTGCGACTATGACACCTCGCAGGCCAGCCGCGCGCTGCGCGAAGCACTGGTGCACACGCAGTTGTTCCGGCTGGTCGGCTCGGTGGGCAAGGCAGAGGAGGGCGAGCGCCTGCTGGGTGAGCGCAAATGCCTCTTCGTCCTGGTCATACCCGAGGGCATGGAGGCAGACCTGCTGCGGGGGAAGCCGGTTGCGCTGCAAATGCTGCTGGACGGCAGCGACTCGAACACCGGCAGCATCGCTCGCAGCTATGTGGAGGGGGCCTTGACGACCTACTCGTACCGGCTGCTCCAACGAGCGGGGACGCGCTGGGGATTGGGTCAGCAAGCCACCGTCTCGCCCATCAGCATCACGCGCAAGATACTGTATAACCCAGGGCTGCAAAGCCAGAAGTTCATCGTCCCGGGGCTCATCGTAGTGATACTGGTAATCCTCGGCTCGCTGCTCACCTCCGGCACGATTGTGCGCGAGCGCGAGCGCGGTACGTTTGAGACTCTGGCTGCCTCGCCGCTGCTCACCGCTGAGATCATCCTGGGCAAGCTGCTTCCGTACGTTGCCATCGGCCTGGCGGACGTCGTTATCGCGGTCTGTACGGGTGCGCTGGTCTTCCGGGTCTACATTGTCGGGAGCGTCCTGCTCTTCTTCGCCAGCGGCCTCGTCTTTCTCATCTGCGCTCTTGGTTTCGGCCTGCTCTTCTCCGCCATCTGTCGCACCCAGCAGCAGGCCATGCTGAGCACGTTCCTGACCACCTTCCTGCCTTCCTTCGTGCTGTCCGGTTTCGTCTTTCCCATACGCAACATGCCGCTGTTTCTCCAGGCTATCTCGGCACTCGTTCCCGCCACCCACTTCCTGGTCATTGCCCGAGGCATCTATCTTAAGGGTGCCGGCCTCAGTGTGATCTGGCTTCAGTTCCTGCTGCTGCTGACTCTGACCTTGGTCATACTCGGCCTGAGCCTGCTGCGCTTCCGCAAACAGCTCTGAGGGCCCACGCCATGCGTCTTTACGCGCTCATCAAGAAGGAGTTCCGGCAGTACCGCCGCGACCGGCGCATGGTGGTGTTGACCATCTTTGCCCCCATTCTCCAGCTCGCCCTGCTGGGCTATGCTGCCAACCTGGATGTGAAGGACCTTCCCGTCGCCGTCTGCGACCAAGACCTATCCACGGAATCCAGTCTGCTGATTGCCGAGGTCGAGCACTCCGGCTACTTCCTCATACCGGCGCGCACCCAGCGTGGTGACGATCTCGTGCCCCTGCTCGACCGGGGCGTGGCCCAGTTGGCGCTGCACATCCCGTATGGGTTCGAGCAAGACACGCTCAAGGGCACAGGGCTGGTGCAGATCATCGTGGACGGCAGCGATGCGAACTCCGCCGGAATCGGCGCCGGCTACCTGAGCGGCCTCGTCTCGCAGCATGGGGCTCGCGCCATGACCAGGGCCCAGACGAGAGCCGGGGGGCCGCTGGTGACCTTGCCGCGACTGGAGCTGCGGCCCAGGGCGCTGTACAACCCCTCCCTGCAAAGCGTCTACTACACGGTCCCCGGGGTGATGGGCCTGGTGCTGCTGGTCATCACAGGGATGCTAACCGCGCTGTCCATCGTCAGAGAGCGGGAGGCCGGGACGCTGGAGCAGATGATGGTGACGCCCATCCGGCCCTGGGAGGTCATGCTGGGGAAGCTGATTCCCTACGGCCTGCTTGCGTCCATAGACGTGTTGGTAGTGCTCATGGTCGTCATTCTCTGGTTCAAGGTGCCCTTGCGCGGCAGCTTCTGGTTTCTGCTGGCAGCCACGCTTCTGTTCCTGCTCACCTGTCTGGGCATTGGACTGTTGGTGTCAACGGTATCAAGGACCCAGCAGCAAGCGCAGATGACCATGTTCCTGGTCGCCATGGCCTCGGTCACCTTCTCCGGCTTCGTATTCCCCATTCGCAACATGCCGGAATGGATGCAGACGGTCACCTATGCCATCCCGCTGCGGTACTTCCTCGTCATCATACGGTCAGTAATGCTGAAGGGGAGTGGATTCCTGGAGCTATGGCCGGAGGTGGCGGCGCTGGCCTGCTTCGCGGTGGGCCTCGTAGGCGCCGGAGCTGCCGCCTTCCGCAAGCACTTGCAGTGAGGCAGGTGCGGGCGCTACGCTGCTCGCCGTAGAGCCGTGATGCGACGCTGGCTTTGGCCTACTGCTGTTGAGCCAGCGGCCCGACGTAGCGCCTGGCCAGCACCACGTCGTCGAACCACACGCGGTTGACGGGGTTTGGCGTTTGCACGTTGTTGCGCCGGATGGCCTGCTCCGTCATGTAGACCATCAGCCAGAGGAGGTTAATCTTGAGCTCGTTGCTGGTCCGCCACAGAAAGCCTTCGAAGGGCTCGCCGCCCTCATCCAGCACCTTGAAGCCCAAGCCGGTCCACGGCCCCCGCGGCGTCCCCTGCTTGATCTGGGCCTGTAGCAGGCCATCCAGCCACAGCGCCAGCTCGCCATCGCGCCTGTCGGGAGCCGAGTTGCACTTCAGGTGCACCTCGACGCACTGCCACTTCCCACGCGGAGCCACGACCGGACGCGGCATTTGCAGGCCGTTGCCCCAGTAGCGGCCGTCGCCCGATATCTTCATCTCGCACCAGTAGGCATAGAAGTTCCAGGCGCCTGGCGGCGGGTAGCGGCCGTCGTAGCCGAAGGGCTCTACCCCGGCCGTGAACCGCTCGTCGCCGGAGGGCCGCAGGCCAGCCCTGCCCTCGGGCCAGGAGGGCGGATTGCGTTGCCCGCCGATGGTGACGAAATGGTGGAGGTAGTCGCAGTCGGGCGCGAACTTGACGTAGAAGCGCGCGTAGACCTCATCTTCGCCGGGCGGGAACGTGTGGTACAGGTGGCCGCCAGTGTTCTGTGCGAGGGTAGCCGTGACTTGCAGCGACCGCGTGCCGTGGCTGCGGGGACCGGCGTTGCCACGTTGTACGGCAGCATCGTTGTCCTCACGCGTTGCTTCAGGTTGGTTCCCGGAAAGGCGGGACGCGCCCAAGCCCTCGCGCTGCTCCAGGGAAAGCATTGAGACGGACGCGATTCGGTGTTGGCAGACAGGTTGATAGCTGGGCCTGCTATGAGCTCATTCATAGTATGCTCGGCGGCTGGTTAGTCAGACGGTGGGCATTGCCGCGGAAGGGCCGCCGGTTCGATCGTCAGCCGTTATTGCCGTGGGTCTTTCCTGAAAGCCGGCGCAGATAGCGTCACAAGCGTCACAGCGTGACAATCGGCTGCCCCTAGCCATTGGCCGTCGGCCAACTGCCGTCGGACCTCACCCTGGTGCTGGCTCGAGCAGGTGAGCCAGGGGGCCGACAGGACTCGTTTCGGGCGCCTGGTGGCGGGGCTAACGTTGAGCGAGGGTCCTGAGTCGTGTGGCATTGGAGGGGAAGCGTAGTGCCCAGCTGCACGCGCATTTCGGATGACCTGCTGCTGGCTTATGCCAGGTACATGGGGGGCCTCGCAGGCTTTGTTGTACTGCTCATGAGGGAGACCGCGGGCTGTCAACGGCCGGAGGCCAGGATCTCTACCCAGGCGCTCGCTGACGCCCTGGGCGTGTCCACTCAGCGCGTCCGCCAGCTCCGCACCCGGGCCGTAGAGCTAGGCCTGGTCGCCTTCGAGCCGCCGGATATCTACCGGCTGCAAGGCTATGGGAGTTGGCGGCGCCGGGAAGGGGAGGACCTGGTGCCGGCGTTCGACGCCGAGGGCGTTGAGGCGATCAGGCGCAGGGCTGGCCAACGCACCGCGCAACCGGATAGCAAAGCCGGTGGCCACCGGCAAGCGGAAGAAACCCTTGCGCCGCAGGAGCCGCAAGGTCCTCTTGCGGGTCGGCCGCCAGGCCCCATCATTGCCCCGACACACATTTCGGCCGGCGAGTATCTGGCACGCCTCGAGGCCGCGGGCGGGTAGCGCAAATGCGTCTTTGTGGCGCGGGATCTTACGCGCGCGCGAGGAGTAGGATAGATAGCTAGCAGACCCCCGTAGGTGGGGGTACTACCGCCTAAGTGCGCGAGGGGTAGGATAAGGGCCGCGATCCCCTGGCCCCTTACCTCGCCCATTGCGGATCGTCGCATCCTGGGGCTTCCTGGAGCCTCGTTTTCGGGCAGGCCAGGTGGCCGGGCTCCAAACTGGGCCTCCTGGGCTCGCCGGCTGGTCCAGGCGAAGCACCTCACGCGATCCTGAGGCTTCTGTGCGCGCCAGCGTCTATCACCAGGCTCACCAGGCCGCGCGGGCTGGCCTTCCGCCCTGGGGGTGGGCATGTAACCCCATTCCCCCGCGATCAGCGGCTCGTGGGAGGCACAGAGCCCTTCTCGGCGAGGGCCTGATGCGGACGCTGGCGTGGGGATCAGACGGGAAGACCAGGCAGTGGGAGACCGGCCCAGCGGTTCCTGAGGACCGGTTTCGCGGTTATCGGGCCAGGGCTGTACAGCGGCTTTGCGACTGGTGGGAGACGAGCGCCATATTGAGGCCAGAATCGGGCCCCGCGTGGGAGAACGGGCGCATGATTTCGCCTAATATCGAGGCCATCCGTGGGGCTGAATTCAGGCGGCGCAAAAAGCGTCCGGTAACGGATGTTATGTTGACTTCCGCGGCAGCCAACCAGGTCACTGGACAACGCCCCGCTCTTGCGCCTGGCCGGCGCGCCAGCATCCCGGGCGTCCACGGCCAGGGCCGCCACAGCCACCAGGTTGCGGCGATCGCACCGGAGGTGGCCTCCTTTGGCCTCCTACCCCACTCGCTCACGATCGGGAGCTTGTAGGCCCGCAGAACGCCCCTGGTGCCAGCCCGTGGGCCACCCTGGCGTGGAGGTCAACTGCCCCGCCCCCTCCCCTGCGGCGGCGATTTTAGTGCGGCCGACCGCTGGCCCAAAACACATCCCCTCGCACGCTACGCCCCATACCCCCATACGCGGGGGCAGGATAGCCGGCCGCCTGGGGGCGCGACCCATGCAGCGCGCAGGGAGGTCACGCGGATGCTCGATGGGGCCGTCAAGCTGCGCCAAGCCGGCGAGTGTATGGGCGCGACCGTACTCCTGTTGCGGGATGCGGTGGCCGCAGTGCAGCTCCGGGCCCCAGATGGCGGCCGCAGGGGCAGCGAATCTTCGGCCCGCCGGTGCAGCCTTCTTTCGCCGATAGTCCTGTAGGGTTAGCCCAATTCACCCTTCCGGCCAACGCCAGTCACCAGGGCGATTCCTGCCCCACGCTTGCGCGATCCTGGGACTGGGCGGCCAGGCTTACCCCGCTCGGTAGGAAACGGGCGAACGTGGTGGCTCCTGTGGCCCCGTTTGGGCAACTGGTCGGCGCGGCCGGGCCCATCCTGCTGGCCGCGGCCCCGGCGCGATTTTACTCCGGGGCACCTGCCGACAGAAACAGAGACCGCCTTTTGAGCCGGCAGCGGTCTGCCTACGCGCGGGGGACTGACCCAGTTGCCACGATGGCCCGCTGGCAATCCTGCGTCAGACAAAGCGGGTGGATCGGGTCATCCAGGGAAGCGCGGACGGGTATTGGCACAGTCGCCAGTGAGTGCTAAACTGGGGCTGGTGTCAGAATGAACGCGGTCCCTGAGACTGAGAGAAGCCGGCACCGCAGTCTGCTCATACTCATGGCGGGCCATGTGGCGACATGGAGCTCGGGCGGGCCGGGTGAGGTGGCTGAGTCGTGGCCGGACGCCAGGGGCAAGTGGGGCGGGTGAGTCGGGCGGCAACTGGCTGGAGGAGCACTTCAAGGACTTCCTCAGGTGCATCAAGACGCGCCAGAAGCCGCGCAGCAACGAGGTGCTGGGCTACTACGTGATGACCGCGCTGCACATGGGCATTCACTCCTATCTGAGCAAGGCGTTCTACGAGTTCGACGAGAAGGAGGAGAAGGCGGCGAGGGTGTGAGGGGGCGGTGAACCGCCTGGGCTGCACATCTCGGGGCTTGCATGTGATGAAGGGGCAGACTGAGGAGGAGGCCGCATGAAGGGGGACGACGCTGGAAGTGCCGACGGCCTGCCCGGGCCCGCGGACAGGCCCCCCGAGCCAAGGGAGGTCTGCCGGGACCGACGGCAGCTCCAGATCGCGACTGCGCTTGGTCGCTGGTCGCCGGAGTTGAGCGATCTCTACGACGCGGCGTTGGAGGTAGTGGCGAACCCGCATCGGCCAGGGGCTTCCTGCATCCTGGGGCACCTGGTACGCGAGATCGAGTGTGAGTTGCGGGCATGGCTCATCAAGGAGCGTAGTG
>Ga0315282_10000892_pt1 | contig 58482 bp, 53 predicted proteins | sample YL17G07_20_MG_FD_203693 | JGI IMG/M metagenome (GOLD analysis project Ga0315282, IMG submission 203693) | Sediment microbial communities from Yellowstone Lake, YNP, Wyoming, USA - YL17G07_20 | ecosystem: Environmental > Aquatic > Freshwater > Lake > Sediment | place: USA: Wyoming | collected...
CGTCTCCACCATACTCGACATGGTTAGGTCCTCCTTTGAGGGATGTTTTGCGGCATCAAAACCTTCCCCAAGTAGGACCTGACTACATTATAGGAGGCTGAACCCTGGCCCCTGAAGTACCGCCATGTTCCCCGCGCCAACTCCCTCGCCGCCTCCACATACTCCGCGCGCACTTCCGGCGCGACGCCGGTCAGCCCGCGGGGCAGCATGCGCGCGAAGATCATCCGCTCCCAGGCCGTCTTGGCCGCGCAGTCCGCGCGGGTGAGCGCGCCCTGCCGGCGGAGCACCGCGAGCTGCTGGTGCGGGGGCAGTCCGGCCAATCCCTGCGCGGCGGCCTCCTCCAGGTCGAAGAGGGCCACCAGCAGCTCGGCCGCGACCGGCTCCCGCGAGGCGACCGGCACGCTCCGGTCGAGCAACCGCTCCAGGTGGGCCCGCGCCCGGCCCAGGTAGGCCAGCTTGAAGGCCGCGTGCTTGGCCGCCTCCTCCCGTCGCGCCCGCGCGGTCGGCATGCTCCGCGGCGGCGCGCCGCGTTCTGCATAGGCCCGCAGGGCCGCCTCCGTCCACCCCAACCCCAAGGCTGCCGACTCGGCCAGCAAGGCCCGCGCGTAGGAGGCGCGCAGCTCCGGCCGTACCTCCGCGGACTCGTGCAGGTTCCGCCACGCCGCCAGCAGGTCTCGGAACTGGAGCAGCCGCTCCTCCCGCGAGGTCTGCTTCACCGCGTACCGGCCCAGCAGCCGGCGGTAGTTCTCCCTCCACGAGGGCAGCGGCGCCTGCGTCCCATCTGCGGGAGGCGCGACGGCCTTCTCCGGAACCTCCGCGGCCGGCGTCGCCTCCGGCTTCGCTGCCTCTGGCGCCGACGTCGCCGGTTCCGCGGCTGGCTTCCCTGGCTCGGCCGGCGCGGCCAGCGCGGCCTGGTTGTGGAGATTCACGTTCTGTTCGGCCAGGTAGCGGTCCCCGAAGGTGCGCGCCGCCTCCTCCAGGAACGGCTCGAACTCCAACTCGCCCCGATCGTCCGCGGGCAGGCCCAACTGCACGTCAACGGTGTGCCGGTGGAGCAAGGCCGCCAAGGCCCCCGGCCGTGGATCGGTCAGGCCTTTGCACGGCTCCAGGCCGAGCCGCGCCCGGTCCGCGTTCATCCGGCGGAGCAGGGCTGCGCGCTGTGCCGGGGACGTCGCCCGCCAGAACAGCGGATCCGCGGCGAGCCGCGCGATCATCTCCACGCGCCCCGCCAACCGGCGGCGCAACTCTTCCTCCCGGCGCCCGCGCCACGCCGACAACCGCCGCACGCTCTGGGCCACGCGCTCCCGCGCGCGCCTCCGACCAGTGTGGATAGAATGGGTCATAGGTGTAGCTCCCTCCTGAAGGTGGTGTTCACGACGGTACTTACGCGCCCCCGCCGCCCGGGAGGGCGGCGGGAGGAACTGCTATATAACGCCCCTTCCGGGCTGGGTTCTTGTCGCACCCATTGGAGCCCAGGGCGTTGCCCAGGGCTACTATCTGACGCGCCTTTTGTTCGGGGCTTGGGCCCTGCCGGTTGGCCCACCCAGTGTCCCGGGCGTTCCTCTGCGCTCCTATATGGCGCGCCTTCGGGGCTTGGTTTTCACCTGACGACGAATCGCGTTCCTTCAGCCCCGGAGGGGCGCAAGACGATAGCCCAGGGCGAAGCCCTGGGTGGTGGTGCAGAGGAGAAGCACGAGCCCTGAAGGGGCGACATCGAAACGGCGATCAGTCCCATACGCAACGTTCATCGTACGTAATGCCGTACCGCATCAGGAGGTCTCGAAACTCCTCTTGGTAACTGAGCCGAGCGTGGTGCTCCGATTGGTTCCCTATGTACTGTTTCAGCGCCTCCAGTTGCGACTCCCCAACCGAGAACGCGCCATAGCCGTTCTGCCAGGCGAATCCCGCCGCAGAGGCTACCTGAGTCTTCATCCATTTCGAGGAACCGGTCTTGATCTCTTCGACCAGCTTCGCGCAGCTCTGTGTTCGCGAGAGGGAGCAGCAGATGTGCACGTGGTTTTCGGTGCCGCCGATACGGTGCGCGGGACAGTCGTGCGCCCGCGCGATGGCGGCGAGGTAGCGGTAGAGATCGGAGGACGTTTCCGTCGGGATCAGGGGCGCCCGGTTCTTGGTGCTGAAGTTCACCCAGGGCTCCGCCCTGGGCTGCTATCTTGCGCCCCTTCGGGGCTTGGCCCCCTTCTTCCTGTGGCAGCATCCCCACGCATAGCATCCTACCACAACCGGCCGTTCGAGAGGGGGTGAGAAGTGCCCTACGCCCCCACCTTCCCCAGCACCTTCGCCAGCGTGCTCCACCATTCGCTGCTCGCCCGGCTCTGCGCCGTGAGTCCCGCGGAGGCGTAGCGCATCCCCGTGCCCCCCAGGCTGGCGAGGGCCGCGAGCAGTTCCTGGTACTGGGCCGCGGTGCTGTCCCGGTAGTTCTCCTGCGCCAGCCCGTAGGACAGATTCTCCCGGTTGGTCGCGCCCAGCAGTTCGCCCGTCAGGCGCAGCCGCTCGCCCCGTGCCCGCCCCAGGTTGCCCCGGCTCGCGTAGGTGTGCTCGATCTCCGCCAGGCTGCGCCGGTTCGCCCGCTCCAGCTCGGCCAGGTTCTCCAGGTGTCCCGCCCGCAGGAATGGGCTGTCCTTGCCGGCCCGCGGCGCATAGTAGCGCTCCGCCAAGGCCCGCAGGCGCGGCAGCGCGAGCGCCGCCTCCCGCAGGTATGGCGCCGCCATCTGCATCTGCGCGTTCGCCCCTTCCTTCTGCGCGTCCGCCGCCTGGTTGGCGGCGTAGAGTGAACCGATGAATCCAATCCCAGCAGCCGCTGCAGCTCCCATCTCATTCCTCCACCGTGAGCACAAGATTGACCGTCTCCGGCCTGAACCCGAACGTCCGTTGATAGCGCGCGACGAGGGGCGAGTCGCAGTCCGCGCAGATGCGCGCTTTGCGCGCCCCCATTGCCAGCCCGAAGGCCACCGCCCCGCGCAGCAGCGCCCGCGCGGTGCGCCCATTCAGCCGCCGCTCCGGTGCGACATACCACCAGTCCACCACGAACACCGGCTCCTCGTCCCACAGGTCGGCCGGCCCTAGACGGCACCAGATCATCCCGGCGATCCGCCCCGCCTCCTCCGTCACGAGGATCCGCGCCTTTTCCGCCGCGAGGAACGCCGCGGCGAAGCGCGCCACCCGCGCCCGCGCCCCGGGAGCCACCCGCCGCCCGCGCTCGCGACAGAAGTCCAAGGCGAGCGAGACGCAGGCGTCGAGATCCTCCCGCGTCGCCGCGCGCGCCGCCGGCTCGCCCGTGCGGCCCCGGCTCAGCAACCGCAGCAGGCGCTGCATCACGCCGCCGCCGGATCGGGCGCGAACCCGAGGAACTGAATCACCGGCGGGTTCGTGCCAGTGTAGGATAGCTCGAGCTTGATCGCGTCGGCATGCAGATTCACTGGCACCTCGTAGTAGGTGCGGTGCTTCGTGACCACCAAAGTGCGCTCGGCGGCCCCGCAGCTTCGTCCCTGCGCGCGCAGGGTGAGGGACAGCGTCTCCCCGTTCGCGGAATCCGTCACCACCTCCAGGCAGGCCCGCGCTACCTGCACGTCCCGTCCCGGCGCGGACACCGGCCAGTACTGCGTGTGCACCTCTCGCACCGGCGCGGCCGCGCCCGCGTCCTCGCTCCCGCCGTAGAGCGAGACGCACCTCCCCTCTCGCGTCACCCCGTACACTGCGTCCCCGTCGCCCGAAGTGCAGATCCCCGCGAAGTCGTACGCCGCCGACGACCGCGTCCGCCATCCGCCCGTCGCCAGGTCGTAGGTGATCACCGTCGGCGCGCCGTCGAAGTGGCAGAAGAACAAGTACTTTTCCTGCCAAAAGACCGCGTTGTGCGGCTGGTCCCAGGCAATCTTGCTCGCGTCAATCCGGCCCCGCGAGACCGGCTGGGCCAGCCCCCCGGCGTAGGCGTAGAAGTGCGCGCCGGAATGCCAGATCACCATCGCCCGCGCGTCGGCCAACGTGCGCGCGGAGATGCAGCCCACCGCGTCCGCTCGCACGAACTGGTAGCCCGACCCGAGCGGCGTGTTCCCCCGCACCACGAAGAACTCGTTGTCGAGAAACACGAGGACGAGGTCGTTGCGCGCCAGCAGTCCCCGCACCTCCGAGCCGGTCTGCGCGTACCCGTCCAGCTCCGTGCCGTCCGTCACCAGCGACGTGCCCTCCTCCACCGTCGTCGGGAAGGCCCACGGCTTGCCCTCCGAAGAGACCATGATCGCCGTCGGCCTCCGCCACCGGCCCTCCTCTTCGTCCCAGTCCAGGCCGGCCGCCCACACCCGGCCCTGCGAGCGCGCGACGTAGCGCGCGGAGGAGGCAAAGTCGTTCGCCACCTCCAGCTCGTAGGGCACGGTCACTCCCTCTACGATCGCGTCCGCGTCCTCGCCTTCGTCGTGGTAGCTCATCTCGCTCGCCAGCGGCACGGCCTGCACGAACTCCCAGATCCCGTAGGTGTCCGTCGTCCCGTCGTAGCGCTGGCGGTAGACCAGCGCGTGGGTGACGTAGTCGCCGTACTCGCTGACCGGCGTGTGCGCGCCGTCGTCTGGCAAGGCGATCTCCACCGTGTACGTGTGCCAGGGGTCGGCCGTGGCCAGCTCCGACGGATCGCTGGGGTTCGAGACCATGAACGCGTAGTCCAGCTCGCCCAGGACATCTCGCCCGGCCAGGCAGTAGCAGTAGCGCACCTTCGGCGGAGGCGGGAGGAAGTCGGTGAGCGAGGGCGAGAACTGCTGCAAGACCACCACCGCCGTCCCGCCCGTGCCGTCAGGGGGGAGGTAGAACGTCCACGGGCTCTTCTCCCACGCCGCCGCGGGGAGGAGGTAGTTGCCGGTGAACTCCCACTCCGCCTCGAAGGCCCCCGAGTACAGCGTCGCCACCCACGTCCTCCCCGCAGGCGGAGGCGTGTAGCAGTCCGAGGTGACCAAGGCGATGCTCTTGAGGGTGGTGGCGGAGAGCGTGCCGAGGTGAAAGACCAGCCGCGTCACTTGTCCCAAGGGCAGGATCGCCGGCAGGCTGAGCCGCTTGATCACCTTGTCCGCGGGACAGTCGGGCTCCGAGTAGAGCACCAGTTCGTACCCCGACGGGCTCAAGGCCGTGACGCCGGCCGCGTCCGCGGTGAGCTGCTGTTGCAGCCAGCGCTGCCGCGCCTCCCAGAACTTGGCCCGCGCGGTCAGCAGCACCCCGTACTCCCACGTCTTCGGCGGCCCCTGCGTCGTCAGCCACAACCCCCCGAAGGTGTTCAGGTTGATGAACCGGGAGCCGCTCTCCGCATGCGCCTGCGGATCGTTCTCCACCATCACGTCGAGGACGAGGTACTTCGCGTTCGACGCCTCCACCCCGCTGCCCAGGTTCTTCTTCATGCAGGCCTGCTCCGCGGTCGAGGTGCTCCCCATCGTCACGCTCACCGCGTCCGTCAGATCGTTGTTGATCGTGCACCCCGTGCCCGGGCTGCCCCACGCCGTCCCGGTCTCGCAGTCGAACAGCTTGACCCCCGGGAAGTCCGAGGCCGTCACGGTCGGCTTCGTCCCGGAAACGTAGTCGTCCGGCGACCGGAGCGACAGCGGCCGCGTTTTGGTCCCCGGCGACCCCGGCTCGAAGACCATCAGCCCCGGCCGATTGCCGGTCGTCAGGAGGATGACCTGCTTGCCCAGGCGGATCGGAACCGACTCCGCCGGCCCCGCCATCGCCTCCCCTTCCGCCGCGCCCCACGCCCCGTCGCAGAAGCGGTGCACGTACCCCTCCGCGTCTCTCGCCAGCACCTCGGTCTCGCCGTCGGCCTGAAACGCGAACGGCGTCTGCTCCGCCACGTCGCCGAGCGGCTCGCCCGTTGTCAGATCCGCCACCAGCCCCTCCGGTTGGAGCGACCCGTCCGACGGGTCGTACCCGGAGAGGCGCGCCATCGCCGCCGCCTCGCCCGCGGGCACGCGCTCCCGCCGCGTCTCACCACCTGCGAAGTTGTCCTTGCCAATGGTCATCTCACACCGCCCCGGCTTTGAGCGCCTGCACGATCTGCGCACACACGGCCTCGAACTTCGCCGCCGCCTCCGCCGCCAGCGACAGGTTCGCGGGGCTGGAGGCACGCGCCTTGTAGGCGAAGGCCTTCGCCCCCTCCAACAGGGCCTGACTGGCATAGCCTGCAGGGATGGAGGTCACCGTCGCGCCTCCCTCCACCAAGGCCTCCGAGGTCGCGTAGCCGTGCACCACCAGGGGATGCTCGGCCGCGGCGCTGTCCGGCGGAGGGTAGAGCCGCACCTGCGAGCCGCTCAGGGTCAAGGCCTCCTTGGGAGTGCCATTGCTCGCGCCGTCCCACGCCTGCGAGAGGTTCGACATGTCCTCCAGCGCGGTCACGTTCAGCGTCGCCCCCTCCCGCGACACCTCCACCGCTTCGAACAGCGGCGAGGTGTCGTAGGTGTGCGTCCCCGCGGTCAGCGGGATCGAGACCCGCGCCCGGTGGCAGCGCGTGCGCAGTTCCACCTCCGCCTTCGCGCGGTTGAGGAAGTGCGTCAGCTCCTCTTCCGTGTACGTCCCCGCCTCATTGGCCGAGCCGACGGTGTCGTTCAGCTCCACCCGCAGCCAGGCCAGCAGATCGCTCAACGACGGCGTGCGGTAGCGCTCCGCCGCCCCCGCCGCGATCTCCACTACGAACTCGTTTCCGGTCACGCCGATTGCGCTCATCTCCGCCTCCTACGTGTTGATCGTCATGGTGCATGCGCCGTTCTCGTTGATCGCCACCCATGCGGTTCCCGTGGAGATGAACACCACGCTCGAGCCGGTGCGCTGGCCGCTGGCGAAGGTCACCGAGTCGGCCCCCTGGTCGCCCTTCGCGACCAACGTGTCCGCAGTCGCCGCGCTGTAGGTGGGGTTGCACGCGTCCGAGCCGACATTGATGCAGCGGATCCAGCTCCCCGCGGCCGCGCCGTTCGCCGGCAGCGTCACGGCAACGGCGCCGCTGTAGTTGATCAGCACCGTCGCCCCGTAGTGGTTCGCGCTCAGCGTCAGCGTGCTGCTGGTGTGACTCAGGGTGTACATCGTCGGGAGGATCGGCGGCCCGGTGATCTTCCCGCCGTTCGTGAACTGCAGGGCGGCCGCATTGCTGCGGGACAGCGTCAGCAGGTTCGATACCGTCGCGTCCGTCGCGGTGAGCGTCGTCGCTGCCACCGTCGCCACCGTGCCGGTCGGCAGCGCGACGTTCCCATCAGCGTTCACCGCGGCGGGAATCTGCACGCCCTGGATTCCCCGGGCTACGATCGCCGCGCCGGTGAAGCGCAAGTCGTAGGCCCCCGGCGGGGCGTAGCAGGCAAAGCGCCCGGCCGCATCGGCCGTCATCGGGTTGCTGAAGGTGGTGTCGCCGTCCTGGTCGGAGTAGATGGTCGAAGCGGTCGGGCTGCCAATGAGCGAGCCGTCCTCGTTCACGGATCCCGCGGGGTAGACCGTAACCGAACAGGCGATGCCCGCCCCCGCGGCGGTGCGGGTCACGCCGTGCAACTTGCCCAGATTCAGAGTGCCCATGTTCTCTCTCCTCAGAAGCGAAACGGTTCGTCTTCACGCGCCGCCATCGCAGCCACGATCCCGGCCAGTCCCTCCGCCCACCGCCGCTCGGCCTCCGCGCGGCGCTGGACGGCGACGCCGTTGTTCGGGTCCACCGGCAGTTCTTTCAGCACGTACTCCGCGGGCAGAAGTTGATAGTCCGCCGGCAGCCAGGCCAGCGGATTCTCCGCCTCCGCCGCGTCGGAGAAGTCCGGCAGCGGCCCCCACCCGCGCACCGCCAGCATCCCCGTGGCCGGGGGAATCGCGTCGAGCAGCAGGTAGCGCCCGGTGCGGGTGTGATAGCTCGGTGTCCCGCTCGCGCTGCGCCACCCAGAGCAATGCCGGTCCAGCCACGCGGTCGAGCGGTAGGGCAGCTCGTTCCCGTCGCCGTCCCACTCCACCCGCTCCACCGCGTAGCAGTCGTCCGGGAGGGCCGCGGCCGCGCCGTTCAGGGTCAGCGCTCCACCGACCCCGTTCGTCCACACCTTCTCGTAGGCCCGCGCCCGCCGGGAGATGATGCGCAGGGCCTGATTGGCGAGCACGCGCAGGAACGACGCGTTCGGCTTCGCCCCCTCCTTGCTCGCGATCTCATTGATGTAGGCCGCCAGATCCGTCCACGTGTAGGCCATCCCTCTCCTCCCCTTACGCGGCTGGGGGCGATCCGCCGGTTGGCGGATCGCCCCCGCGGCTCGCGTGTGTCGCTCGTTACGCCGTCGCCGGATTCGTTGACAGGTCCTGCATCACGAAGTGCGCGTCGCACCGCGTGCTGGAGATGTTGTAGGCGCCGTAGTAGGGGGCCTCGTAGTTGGCCTTGCGGTCGTCCTTGCTGGGCATCCACACCTCGCCGGACACGCGCAGGAAGTCGAACTCCGTCTCCGGGTGCCACCCCAGGCACTCCAGGGCCACGCCGTAGAGCACGTTGCGGGGCAGCGTGCGGCAGATGTAGATGGGGATCTGCTGCCCGTTGGACTTCTCGAAGGTCCGCGCCTGGCGCGATCCCACCGCGGTCTGCGCGGTCGCCCCGGTGCTGGTAACCATCACCGTCACCTTGTTGTCGGCCTTGTTGAGCCGATCAACGGCCTTGGCCAGCTCGCCGTGCACGAACAGGCCGCCGACCTCCTTGCCGGAGCTGTCCTCCGCGTCGTCAATCGCGTTGGAGATCACGGAGAGGTCCCAGTTGGCGGTCGGCGTCCCGTCCGAGGGCGTGCCGCCGGTGGCGAAGTCGGTCGCCTGAAGGACGGTGGACCGGAGGGAGGCGTGATCGGCGCGCGCCTGGTTCTGGAAGGTGGCCACCTGGGCTACGCCAGCGTAGTGCACCCCGTCCTGCACGATTCCCAGCAGGCCCATCGGCAGCTTGTCCTTGGAGTTCGCGAGATAGATCACGTAGTTGTCGGGGCTGGCGAGCAGCCCGTCCGTCTCGCACACGAAGGTGAAGGTGCCGGTGGTGGCGGAGGAGTTACCCCGCTCGCCGAAGCCCACGTTCAGGATGGTCAGCCCGGTGCAGTTCGCCACCGGCGAACTGCCGTTGTAGATGTCCACCTTCATCCCCGGCTGGAGCACCTGCACGTTCTCCGAGCCGAAGTCGGTGTAGGTGTTGTCACAGGTCACCGTGTACGTGTAGTAACCCGTGCCCGGGGAGTTGTCCACGTGGCTGGCGGAGACGATCCGCGCCAGCGCGGCGGTGCCGTTGCCCAGGCAGCTCAGCTCCAGGCCGTAGTAGAACCGGCGGAACATGTGCTGCACCGCCATGTCCACCGCCCGGCCCCAGGAGGTGTCCCCGCCCACCGCGCGGTGGCGGGTCTGCATGGTCAGCTCCGCGTTCGCGATCACCTCCTTGAGGGAGATGAGCTGCTTCTCGAAGGCGGGGGAGGCGCTGCGGGGGATGTCCTGGTTCTCGGTGAAGGCCTCGAAGGTCCCCCCGATCCCCGTCTCCATGAGCACTTCGAGGTGCTCGCCGCGGAAGACGCTCCGGTCAATGTTCGGCTGGAGGGCCTTGAACAGCGGCACCTGGTCCCAGTGCGCGTTCTCCGGGACGATCTTCCCGGAGGGATAGCTCTTCATGTAGTTGTTCAGGTCCGACAGAGTGATAGCTCCCATGTTCTCTCCTTTGCGTTCGTTTACTTACTTCTCGGTGTGCAGCGTGTTCGCGACCTCCGCCGCGCGCCGCGTGATGTCCCGCCGCTTGGCCCCCGGCAGGCGCAGATAGCTCTCCATGTCCGCCCCCTCCGGCAGCGGCGTTCCCGGCGGGCCGTCCGGCGCCGCCCGGTGCGCGGCCGCGTACTCCGCGTTGTCCGCCAATTGCTGCGCGGCGGCGAGGGTGAAGAGATCCCGCACGCGACCCATCAGCTCGCGCCCGGCGGTGTCGAAGCGGCCGAGGAGACCCTCCTCGTCCAGCCCCTCCCAGTCCATGCGCGCGAACAGGCGATCGGCGTAGGGAAGCAACAACTCGTCCAGCAAGGCGCCCTGCTCCTCGGAGAGCCCGGGGAAGGCGCGCTGGCGGGTATCGGCGAGCAGGTCCACGGCGGCCTGCTCGAACTCCCCGAGCAGGCGCTGCTGCTCGGCCTGCCACTCCGCGTCCTCCACGTCGGCCGACTCTTTGGCCGGCTCGGCCGCGGCCGTGAGGCGCTGCCCCTGCTCGTACAGGTCAATCACGAACTCGGGCGCGACCCACGCGCCCTGGAACTGCACCAACTCCTTCCCCTCCTCATCCACGTCGCGGGGAAGCCCCCGCAGGGCCGGATGCTCCGGCCGCCCCTCCTCAGCACCGTCCGACCGCGCGGCCTCCGGCGCCCCTGGCGCCGACTCCCCGGCCTCCCCCTCCTGCGCCTCCGCGCCCGCGGCCGGGTCTGCGTTGCGGCGCGCGTTCTCCAGTTGGCGATCCCGCAACACCCTCAACAGGTGCGCGGCCTTGCGCCCCTTCTCCGGATCAACCCCGGGCTCCGCGGCTTGGGCCGCCTCCGGGGTCACCGGTCCCGTCTGCGGGGCGACGGCGGACTCGGCCGCCTCGCCCCCCGTCGGTGCAACTGTCGTCGTTTGCGAATCCACCGTCATGTTGGTCTCCTTGTGTAGGGTCTAGGGGTTAGGGGCTAGGGGCTAGGGGCCAGAAACGGCCCTGGCCTGTCCGGCCCTGTGCCTTACGAGGGGTGCGGTTTGGGTTGCGGGCGCACGTCGCACTGCAGAGCAGTGCTGACCATGCGCCCCTACGAACGGCGGCGTCCGCCGGGTGGCGGACGCCATGGTGATTCCCTTGACCGAGCAACGCCTGGGTACTATACTGGCGATGCGTGACTACGCAGATTGGGGGAAGACATGACTACTGACGCCGCTTCACCTCGCCCCGCCGCGCGCCGCCATCCGACCCTCAGTGCGGCGGTCCTCACGGCCCTCACGCAAAGCGTGGCGCTGGCGTGGGCGCACGTCTTTCGTGGGCCCAGCGCACTCCACCGGGGGGCATTGTGGTACACCGTGGAGGTGGTCGGGCTGTTCGCTCTTTACTGGCTCGCGTGCACGCTGGTGGTGCGCGCGGTGGAACGCGCGCAGGCCGGGCAACCGACCCGATGGTGGAACCGAGAAATCGCCATCGGGGTCGCGTTCGTCCTGGCCATCTTCTTCCACTGGGGGATGACAATGAGCGTGTGGATGATCGTGCCGAGGCTGATGGGGAGGCATTGAGGGGGCCATGACCACCTCTGCCTCACGCAAGCCGTTCGGACGTCGGCACCCGAATCTGTTCGCGGCCGCAGTCGCCTGTGGCATCACGGCCCTCCGGGCGGGTCTCGATGTGTGGCTGCACGGCTTCACGCGGCTCCCTGCGGCCGGCATCGCTGTCGCCGCGTTCGGTACCTTCGTCCTCTACCGGTCTAGTTTGTGGTGTTTCACACACGGCTACGTGGTGAAGGAAGGTGGCCGCCGCGGCGCCAGGCTGTTGTGGGGGGTCATCGCCGCCGTGCTCGTCGCTTTGGGAGTCTTGCTCTATGGATGGATGGCCGTCTTCCTGTACGGCTCCCCCTGGGTGCGTTAGGCGCCGGGCGCCGTTCCCTCTGTTGCTCCATTGCTCTGCTGCCCCTCCGCCTCCCTCACCATCCCCTCCGCCTGCAACGCGTCCAGCCTCCCCGCGATCGCTTGCAACTCCTCATAGCTGAGCGGCGCGCAGAGGCCGTCCACGGCGGCCCGGGCGTCCGGGAGGCCGGAGTGAAGGAGGGCGGTCATCATCGCCACCTTGTGCTGCGGCCCCTGGTAGGGGCCGTAGACGCCGCGGGTCACGAGGTCCTGCTGGAGCTGGATCTTCTGCGCCTCCGTCAGCACGGGCCGCGGGCGAGTCTGCACGTCCTCGGTGTTGCGGAGGTCGGCGCCGATGAAGGAGCGCACCTTGGGGGCATTGCGATCGCCGATCACCCGCACCAGGCGCGGGGTCCGGTAGTGGCGCTGGGCGAGGAGGAGCTTCTGCCGCGCGACTTGTGAATAGGCGCGATCAAAGCCGGCGCGGAACAATGCCAGCCCCTGAACGTCCGACTCCTTCAACAGTTGCAGGCCGGTCGCCGTCGTCACTCCTGTCGGGTTGCGGCCGAGGCTGGGGTCCCGCACGCCGGCGAGCTGCTGCCCGTCGGTCCAGAAGCGCGCGAGCAGCATCTCCGCCTCGGTCACCCGCAGGTCATAGGTCAGCACCTCGAACCCTTGCACGTGCGAGGCCACCCGGATCCGCTTCCACCCCGTCTCCGGGTCCACGTCCTGGGTGACGTCGTTCTCGTTCGAGGCGCCGTGGATCACCAGGTCGCCGCGCAGTTGCCGGTTCTTCAGCTCGATGAGCTGGCTGACGGTGATGTTGTACTGGCGGTTCGGATCGCGGAGGGGAGTGACGAAGGCGAGCGGGTAGAGCCGCCCGGGCACGTGGAACCACTCCAGCGCGGCGAAGGGCATCTGCCCATCGGGGAGGGCCGTCTTCTGCAGGAGCACGCCATTCGCCCAGGCGTACAGCGACCCGCGCGGGTTCTTCGCAGTGGGCGCGACGTATATGCGCTTGAGCAGGGCGGCGTCCTTGCGGCGCTCGGTCCCGCCGGAGCCGCCGAGAGCCGCGCCGGCCAGCCCTTGCACCATGCCGATCCCCACGGCCACTTCCTCGGGGAGCACCTCCTTCACCAATTGGCCCGCCCGCTCCGACGCCGGGTAGAGGTCATTGATCTCCGCGACGTCACGCACGTCGGAGACGATGACGAACTCCGCCTCGCCGGCGCGCTCGCACCAGGGAGGGAGGTGATAGCGCCAGGGGTTCAGGGTCATGGTGGAGATGTCGCCCGCCCGCGGCAGGGAAACCTCCCGCCCCAAGGCTTGCACGAATCCCACCCCGTTCTTGCTCGGGTCCCAGGCGGTGAAGCGGAGGGCTTGACCGCACACCATCGCCCAGAGAATGTCCCGAAAGCGCTTCTCCTCCTCCTCGTCCTGCCCCAGGCGGAACTCGAGGAAGTCGGTGGCGATCTCGGCCGCCTCGACATCCTCGGGGTCGAGCGTCACCGGGACCGCGGTCTGCTCGCCCAGGTTATCGCGCAGGCTGGCTGCCGCCTGGCGGGCGAGGGAGTAGATCCAGTTCGCGGTCATCTGCACCGTCGTGTTCGGAGCGCGCACGGGCAGCTTCCGGCTCCAGCGGATGTCCGCGGCGGCCTGCTCCCACTGCCGGCCTTCGAGCATGTGGATGTTGTCCACCCACTCCGGCTCGTACTGCCGGCGCGCGGCATCGCAGGCGCGGTACACCTCCTCCAACCAGCCGACGACGGCCTGGGCATCGGCGTCGTCGGGGGTGCCGAGAAACGGGAGTCTCATGGTTTCTCCTTTCACTTAACACAAAGACACTAAGGAGGCACAAAGACACAAAGGATCAGGAAGTCAGGTTCCTGAAGGCCGCCCGGGCCGCGATCACATCCGCGGACGGGACGGCGGGGAGGTGGTCGTGGAGGTCGGGCGGGGCCGGCGCCGGCCCAACCTCCACTGTGCCTGTTGTCTTGCTCTTTCGGCGGCCAGGGGCGAGGCGGGTGTACTCCGCGAGGGTGCCGGCCTGCACGCGGTCGAGCAGGTCGGCGCGCTCCCGCGCCCAGGCGCGGTGGAACAGAAAGAGCCTGGCTTCTGCAAGGAGCCAGGCGACGGCTACGATGATCAATGCCGATGTGTCCATCTACTTCTCCTCTTGTTCCTCGCTCTTCGTGTCTTCGTGCCCTCTTCGTGTCTTCGTGTTGGGACAACGCGCCCGCTCCCGCGCGAGCTGCCTCCGCCTCCGCTGCCAGCAGTGTTCCGGCGATTCGCCGATGGGATAGCGGTTCGCGCGCAGGTAGCCGGTGACCCCGGGCATGTCCTCTCCGCGGCGGACGCGGCGGGAGAAGCGGCCGACTCCGTGGACCTCTCCCGGCTGGGGCCGGAAGAGGGCCACGCCGCAGCGCGCGCAGTGGGAGAGTCCGATCGCGGTGCGGAACCCGCACCGCCGGCAGCGCGAGCCTTGAGCAGGCGCGTTCGGTTTCGGCAAGAAGACGCGATGGAGGGAGGACATGACCGTTCCCCGGTGACCGTTTTTGCGTAGGTGGACACCCTACCGCGTCCTGCCAGGCGAGCCCTGGACAGGAGGCGCCCCACCCCTCGCCCCGACCTCTTGAGTCAGCGTTTCTCCGCCTTTTCAGCGAGGGTTTGCAGTGCGAAAGCGTGCCCTGTTCTTACGCCGAAAACGCCTGTTTGTCAATATGCGCGCAGGGAGGAAAATCTGATTCGCGGAGCAGTAAACGGGATTTACTGCCCTTTCGGCCAGCGCCGTCCTAGCGGCATTGCCGCCCAACGTGGAGCGCCTCGCGTTTCTCCCTGTCGCGACCGAGGCGGCTCGGTGTCGCGCGGGGCGCGAATCTGATTCGCGGGCGAAACCCGGTTTTGTGACCTGACGGGGGAGGGAGGGCAGGAGGTTGGTTGGGCGCGCAAAGGTCGCGCGCGGGCCGAAGTTGCAGGGGCTTCTACTCTATCTTCACTGCGCTAGTATGTTATTATATGTAACGTATGATAATAGTGCGTTAAGGCGCTTTGTATAGGCCTAACCTGGAGGCCCCGCGGCGCCGGTGCGCCGTCGCCCTATCGCCCCGCCGCGCGCCACACCCTCCTCGGGTGCCGCCAATCCCGGCTCTCCGTCACCCATGCCTCGCGGCTATCCCGCACGAAGGCCAGCTTGCGGCCGTCCGCGGACCAGGCCATGGGCCAGAGATCGCCGCCCGCGGGAACCCGAATCGCCTCCCCGGTGGCCGTGGAGACGATCCACAGGCAGGACTCTCCTCCATCTTCGGTCTCCGTGATCACCGCGACGCGATCGCCGCCGGGTGCGACCGCGATCCATGCGCCGTACGGCCCACCATGGAGCTGTTCGTACGACAGCAACTGCGTCGGCTCTGCTCCCGAGAGCGGGGCTCTCCACACCGACTGCCGGGTCTGCATATCCACCGGTACCGATGGGTCGCGCGTCCGGGACTCGCGCACGCAGACCACGGAGGCCCCATCCCGCGCCCAGTCCACGGGCTCGAAGGGCCTGGCGTAGAGACTGCCCGCGGTGGTAAGGGGCCGTTCCGACGACCCATCGGCCGCCGCGACCCAGAGGTCGCGGGCGCGGCCATCGGGGGCACGTGCCCCTCGCCGGAGCCTGGTGAAGGCGAGGGAGCGGCCGTCGGGGGACCAGCGCGGTAGGCCGTCCAAGTCCTCCGGGCCGGGATGGGAAATCTGCCGGCGCCGTCCGGTCGCGGGAGCAACGACCCAGATACCGTCGCCCATTCCGCTTCGCCTCCGGAGGCTCATGTGGAGGAAGGCGACTTCCTCGCCGACCGGCGAACCCGAGGGAGCCCTGTTGTTTCCCGGCAGGCCGAGGAGACGACAGCCCCGGCCCTCGGTCCAGAGGGCCAGGTCTGTGTCAAAGTAGGGTAGGCCGCCCGCAGGATAGTGGCCGGTTGCGGGCCTATAGCGCAGCCCGCCCATGGGGAAGTGCCGCAGCCGCCACATGGCGAACGCCCCCGGCCTTGGGCGGACCGGGAAGACGAACTCCCGCCCCGGCCGGCAAAGAAAGAGCCCGTCCGCGGAGCCATCGGGGGTCCGGACCCGGGTTGCGACGCCGCGCGCGAAGTCCACGACCATGGGGAACTCGAGGGCCTGGTCGTGATCGGCCCGGGTGGCCACGGACAGGGCGATGGTATCGGGTTCGTGCAGCCAGGCCACCCCCCATATCAGTAGTGGCCCGGCCGCGCGGGCGCGAGCAGCGCGGATCCTGTGCCACTGCACCAGCCCGACGGCCAGAAGCACCAGGGCCAATGCGGCCACCGCGAGGAGCACCCGACGTCTAACTCCTCCGCGCTCCCTACGCACCTGCGTGGCCGGGAACTCCATAGGGCCTCCTCGTAGGAATCGCGCCGCGCGACGACCCCGCCCTTGAACCCAGCGGATAGGCGAGGCAGCCGTCCTCGGTCAGTTCGATCACGAGCTTGATGCGTCTGGAGGTGGGCACGTCTGCTCCTCGCGCGGAAGAGACGTGGGCATTATAGCATGCTCCGCAGGCGCGCGGTTAGCTCCTCCCGATCGGCCGTACGCGGCAGCTCGCGCACCGTCTGCAGGTGGGCCGTGACTCTCCGGTCGAGATCGGGCAGGTAGGCGTATCCCAGCGCGTCCCCGACCTGAATCGCGACCTTGCGGAAGAGCGCGGTCGTGCGGAAGAACGCCTCCCACAGTTGATCGTCCCCTCCGCCGGAGTAGGTGGCCGCGAGCGCGTCGTAGGTCTCGCGCTCGAGCACCTTCTTGAGGCCCTTGCCGAGAAGGCCGGGCCGCCAGTTCCAGTCCAGCCCGATCTCGACGGACCACTCCAGCACCTTCAGGAGGAAGCACTGCTTCAGCCCGTCGAGCATAGTCGTCGCGGGCAGGAGGTCGTCTCGCCACAGATGCTTGGCGATATAGGTCGAGTTCCACCAGAAGTTGTTCACCAGGGCGGTGTACTCCGCCTCGGTCGGCGGCCGGAGGATGTGCGCGCGGTAGGTCGGGGGCTTGAGGGCCGCGGCTTCCCCGTCCTTGTCCACGAGGAGGCGGTATCCGACATCGAACCCCTCCGAGAGGGTTGCCGCGCGGCACTCCTGTCTCAGTGCCTCCACCGGCGCGAGGCCGAAGTCAATCTTCGTCCCGTCCTCGTACAGGACCAGGCGGGTGAAGACATCGGGGTCGCCGTCGCAGGTCTGCCCGTCCGGCATCCACCAGTCCCGCCGCAGCACCACCAGCACCGGCCCGAAGTCGGTGAACCACGCATCGCTCGCCGCGAACGGCGCGACGTCGGTGACGTAGACGACGGGGTCGTAGTCCGAGAACGTGTCCGCGGCCAGGCCGGGGTCCGCGCGCGTGCTCGTCAGCGCGATCGCCCGGACCTCCTCGTGCCGCTCGCCCAACCGCACCAGCCACCGAATCACGGCGTCGTCAGAACCTGCGCCCATAGGCCTCCTCCTCCGTCCGTCCGGCCCCCGCCTCTTCGCCTCTCACCTCTCTTCGCCTTCACCACTGCGTAGCCGTGCGGCTCGCATTCCTGCAGGACCCCGCCCCGCCCACACCGAACCCTCGCCTCCAACCCTATCTCCGGGTGGAGCGACATGATTCGATCTCAGCCGGACTTCAACCGCTTCCTCAAAGTCGTGCGCCGGGAGGGCGAGCCGGACCGCGTCCCCTTCTCCGAGCTGTTCCACGATGAAGAGATCATGGTGGCGATCCAGGGCCCGCCGCCCTCCGATGATCTCGACGCGGCCGTCGCGTGGCGCATCAAGTTCTGGCGCGACCTGGGCTATGACTACGTGAGCTTCAGCGGTGACATCGGCTTTCCGAGGGAAGGCCTGCACACCGGGGACACCGCGGGCCTGTCCCGCGGCGAGCGAGACTGGGTGAACGAGTCTGTCGGCGCCATCACCACCTGGGAGGAGTTCGAGCGCTACCCCTGGCCGGTCGTCACCGACGCCGCCTTCCGCACCCTCGAGGCGGCCGTGCTCCACCTGCCGGAGGGGATGAAGATCATCCCTCTCATCCCCGGCGGCCCGTTCGAGAACGTCACCTTCCTGATGGGCTTCGAGACCTTCTCCTACGCCCTGGTGGAGCAGCCCGACCTGGTGGCCGCGGTGCTGGCGAAGATAGACGAAGTGCTGTGCAAGTTAGTAGAGACGACGGTGAGCATGGACTGCGTCGGCGCGCAGTGGCTCAACGACGACCTCGGCTTCAAGGGCGGACCCATGGCCTCGCCGGCGGTGCTGCGGAAGTACATCTTCCCGATTCAGAAGAAGCTCTGCCAGATCGCCCACCGCGCAGGCAGGCCGAGCCTGCTGCACTCCTGCGGCAAGCTGGACGTGATCATGGATGATCTCATAGACGACGTGGGCATTGATGCGAAGCACTCGTACGAAGATGTCATCATGCCGGTGTGGGAGGCGAAGAAGAAGTGGGGGAAGCGCATGGCCCTGCTGGGCGGGGTGGACATGGACGTGCTCGCCCGCGGCAGCGAGGAGCAGGTGCGCGCCTACACGCGGCGGTGTATCGAGGAGTGCGCGCCGGGCGGGGGGTGGGCGTTGGGCACCGGCAACACCGTGGCGAACTACCTCCCGATGAAGAACTTCCTCGCGATGCTGGACGAAGGGTGGAAGCGTGGGCGTTACACTTCCTAAACCGCAGCCCGACTTCTCCCGCCTCCTCACCGTGCTCCGGCGCGCGGGCGAACCGGACCGCGTGCCCTTGATCGAGCTGGGCATCAGCGACGCGGCCTTCACCGAGATCTTCGGCCCGCCCCCGGGAAGCGAGGGCGACTCCTACCTTGCGTGGCGAACGGAGGGGCACCACGGTCTGGGCTATGACTTTGTGTCCTGCGGTCCGGACGTGAGCTTCACCCACAAGAGCCGCATCGCCGATGATACGGCCTCGGACGGTCAGCGCGGGTGGATGGAAGAGGCCGCGGGTCCGATCACGAGTTGGGAGGAGTTCGAGCGGTACCCGTGGCCGGAGGTGACAGACGCCTCCTTTCAATCTCTCGAGATCACCGCGCGGCACCTTCCGGAGGGGATGAAGATCATCGCCGGCCTGCCCTGCGGGCCGATGGAGAACCTGACCTTCCTCATGGGGTTCGAGACCTTCAGCTACGCCCTCCTCGATCAGCCCGACCTAGTGGCCGCGATCGCGGGGCGCGTGGACGGGATTCTCTGCCAACTGGCGGACGTCACCGCGAGCCTGGACTCCGTCGGCGCGCAGTGGCTGCCGGACGACATGGGCTTCAAGGGCGGCCCGCTGGCCGCGCCGGAGACGCTGCGCCGGTACGTCTTCCCCACCCAGAAGAGGATCTGCGAGATTGCCCACCGTCACGGCAAGCCCATCCTGCTGCACTCCTGCGGCAGGCTCGACGTGGTGATGGACGAGCTGATTGACGACGTGGGGATTGACTCCAAGCACTCCTTCGAGGACGTCATCATGCCGGTGTGGGAGGCGAAGCGGAAGTGGGGCGGGCGCATCGCCCTCCTCGGCGGCGTGGACATGGACGTGCTCGCCCGCGGCAGCGAGGAGCAGGTGCGGGCCTACACGCGCCGCTGTATCGAGGAATGCGCCCCCGGCGGCGGGTGGGCGTTGGGGTCGGGCAACACCATCCCCAACTACGTGCCCGTGCGCAACTACCTCGCCATGCTCGACGAAGGGCGGCAGCGCGGACGCTACGCGTAGGGCCGGCGTTCGCTACAGGCCCAGCACCCGGACGGCGTTCCCTCGCGTGATCTTCTGGTAGCAGGTCTCGGAGATGCGGCCTTGCTCAAGCGCCTCGCGGAAGTAGGGCACCTGCGGCACGTCTTGATTCACGTGACAGATGTCCGTCCCGAAGAACAGCTTATCCTGTAGCTCCTCGAGGAACCGGTAGCCGAACTCGGGATCGCGGGAGATCGCGTTGAACCCCGACCCCGCGGAGAGGTCGCCGTAGAGGTTGGGGCAGGCGCGGAGCAACTCCACCGTCCGGCCCGGCTTCGTCACCGGCCCCTTCGGATACCCGCCCCGCGAGGCCTCGTCTACCCCTGCCGCGATCTCCGCCCAGAAGGCCATGGCATGCCCGATGAAGATGGTGTCGGGATAGGCCCGCAGCACCTTCTCCAGCCGCGGCATCCCCGTCTCATCCGCCACCCCGTACAGCCCATAGCGAACATCCACGGCCAGATGGAAGAGCACTGGCAGGCCCGCCTTCCCGCAGTGGCGGTACAGGTTCATGCACCGCGGGTCGTCGAACCACACGTTCGCGGTCAGCTCGCCCAACCCCTTGCAGCCGGCCTGCTTCCACGGCACAAGCAGGAGGGAGAAGTCGGTGTCCGGCGAGTTGTTGAACCGCGGGTCGGGATTGCAGAAGGGGATGAACCGCCCGGGGTGCCGCCGGGAGGCCGCGAGCGTCGCATCGGTGTCGGGCGAGATCACCGAGCACTCCGGCGTCATGTCCAGCGGCAGGATCGCCATCCGCTCGATCCCTAAGGCGTCCATCTGGCGGAGCAGTTCCGCCTCCGTTACCTCCGGATCTCCGGAGAGTGGCCAGCGACCGAGGTGGGTGTGGATGTCTATCATGTTCCGGCCTCCCGCGTCTCTCTTGTCACACTCGCGCGGCGATTCCTGCAGGACCGCCCTCGCGCCTGTGGAAGTCGCGCCGCGGGGATGAAGGAGCCGATCGTGAGTACCGCTGCGACTGAGAAGCTGGCCCTGCTGGGCGGTCCGCGCGCCGTGCCGGAGGAGGACGAGGACCTGTTCCGCTGGCCCATCGTCACCGAAGAGGACGAGGCCGCGGTGCTGGAGGTGCTCCGGGCGGGCGGCATGTCCGGCACGAATATCACGCGCCTTCTCGAGGCCGAGTACGCGGCCTATCAGGGGGCGAGGTACGCGCTGGGGTACTGCAACGGCACCGCCGCCCTCCTCGGCGCGATGTACGGCTGCGGGATCCGTCGCGGCGACGAGATCATCTGCCCCAGCCTCACCTACTGGGCGAGCGCCCTCCCGGCCTTCAACCTCGGCGCCACCGCGGTGTTCGCGGACATCGAACCCGATTCCCTCTGCCTCGATCCCAGGGACATCGAGCATCGCATCACGCCTCGCACCAAGGCCATCATGGTGGTGCACTACTGCGGCCATCCCGCGGACATGGACCCGATCATGACCATCGCTCGGAAGCACGGGCTGAAGGTCATCGAGGACGTCTCCCACGCGCACGGCGCGTTGTACAAGGGCCGGCTCGTGGGCGCCATCGGCGACGTTTCCGCGATGTCGCTCATGTCCGGCAAGTCCCTCCCCGCGGGGGAGTTGGGGATGCTGTGTACGGACGACCAGTTGATCTACGAGCGCGCGATCGCCTTCGGGCACTACGAGCGCACCGGCGAACTCACCCTCCCCGAGGTCACCCCCTTCGCGGGGATGCCGCTGGGCGGCTACAAGCACCGCGCCCACCAGCTCTCCTCCGCCATGGCCCGCGTGCAGTTGCGCGCGTACCCGGCCCGCATGGCCGAGATTCAGCGCGCGATGAACTCCTTCTGGGATCAGCTCGAGGGTCTACCCGGCTTCCGCGCGCACCGGCCCGCGAAGGGCTCCGGCTCCACCATGGGCGGCTGGTACAACCCCCTCGGCCACTACCGGCCGGAGGAGCTGGGCGGCCTGCCGATAGACAAGTTCGCGGAAACCGTCAACGCCGAGGGCGGCCGCACCGGCCGCGCCTCCAACTTCCCCATGCACCTGCATCCGGTGCTGAACACGGCCGACGTCTACGGCGACGGCAAGCCCACCCGCATCGCCTTCGCCGACCGCGACCTGCGCCAGGAGCGCGGCACGCTGCCGGTGAGCGAAGCCCTCGCGGACCGCTGCCTCGGCATCCCCTGGTTCAAGCACCTCCGGCCGAAGCAGATTGGCCAGTACGCGCAGGCCTTCCGCAAGGTAGCGACGCAGGCGGACAAGCTGCGCTAGCCCAGTTCCCCACTCACGGTCACGGAGATCTTCATCCGGGCCCCCTCCATGAGCAGGGCCTCGGGGTCGCGCCGCACCGCGGCCACAGCCAGGTCGTGCATCGCGCGGGCGTCCACCACGCGCACGATGGCACCCCCGATCGCGGTCTGCTGCTGCGCGCCGGCGCGCGTCAACGGCTCGTCCATCCGGTTGAAGTCGTACTCGCGGCTCATCTGGTGGACGTAACTGAGGAGCGGGCGCGTCCGGCCCTGCTCATCCACCAGCGTCGCGCCGACGAGTTCCCGCGCCCCGACGTAGAACAGCTTCTCCTGCTCCTCCGCCGCGTGGAAGGTCGTGCTGGAGTTGTGCGACACGCCCATCAGCAGGATCTTCGCGCCCCACGCGGCGAGCTTGCGGAACGGGCTCTCCGCCCCGCACGGTGTGGTGGAATGCTCGGCCGTCAGTTCCCGCGCCCGCGCGCCGGCGGCGCACACGGAGTGGGTGACGTGGTGGCTGCGGAAGACGCCGGCGCGGGTCCGAAACGCCTCGTACAACTTGCTCGCCCACACCGGCGTGCGCAGCACGTCGAACACCGGCGCCGACACCTCGAGCAATTGGAAGCTGAACCCAGGCATAACCACGGTGCCCCCGGGGCCGACGGCCTCCAACAGGGCCTCGATCACCATCTCCGGCCCGCTCTCGAGATGGCCTAGACGGCGCAATGACGCGTGCACGAAGACCACGTCGCCTGACACCACGCCCGCGCGGCCGAGGCCCTCCACGACGTCGCCGCGGGGCACCGCCCCAACACCCTCGATCTTCATCTCCTTCGTGTCTTCGTGCCTCCTTCGTGCTCTTCGTGTTGAGCCCGCGGCGGCTACCTCCCCAGACTCCGCAAGTACTCCCGGCACCGCTTCACCGCCTCCAGCGGCGGCACGGAGTACCCTTCCTGCTCTACGATCAGCCACTCGGTGACGCCGCTCCCCTCGCACAACTCCAGCACCTCGACCCACGGGATCTCCCCCTCCCCGATCGTCGCCTTGCCATTCGTCGCCGAGTATTCCTTGAGGTGAATAGTGCGGGTGCGATGTAGATACTTCTTCAGGTAGGCCACCGGATCGCCCCCGCCGTGGCGGGCGTTGCCGAGGTCGAGCTGCATCACGACTCGGTCCCCTGAGTTCTGCGCGATCAGATCCCAGGCCGCCGCGCCGGTGTCCCCCAGGGCGTGGAACTCCTGATCGTGGTTGTGATAGCCCACGTGCAGCCCGTGCGGCGCCAGCGCCTCCGCTGCTTCCTCCAGCCCGCGGCCGAACTCGACCCACGCCGCCGGGTCCTCGCCCGCATCGCACCAGGGGATGATGAGGTACTTGTTACCGAGGGTGTGATGGAAGGCGATCTGTCCCTCCAACTGATCCACTTGCCGCTCCGGCCTCGGGACGTGGCTCCCCGCGGCCTTCAGTCCGTACTCGTCCAGCAGCTTCCGCAGGTCCTGCGCGGAGTGTCCGTAGTACCCCGCGAACTCCACCCCTTCATAGCCCATCTCCGCCAGGGCCTTCAGCGTCCCGGGTAGGTCCCGCGCCGCGTCCTCGCCCACCGAATACAGTTGTACTGCCACCGGAATCCGTGCCATCTCGTCTCCTTCGTTCCTGTCATGCGTTGCTAGTACGACCCATGCTCCCGCCAGGCCCGCACCATCGCCCGATAGTGCTCCGGCGGCGTCTCCCGGAACACCGCGTTGCTCGCCCCCAGCACGAACCCGCCGCCGGGCTTGCAGGCCTCCAGCGTTCGCCGTGTCACCTCCGCGATCTTCTCCACCGGCCCGAAGTGCAGCAGCCCGCAGTCTATGTTCCCACACAGGCAGAGCCGGCCCCCGGCGATCCGCTTCGCCTCCACGATGTCCACCCCGGCGATCGGGTCCAAGGCCTGGATCGCGCTGATCCCGGTGTCCGCGATCTGGTCCAGGATCGGCGTCACCTGGCCGTCGGTATGCAGCACCGAGTACAGCCCGAGCGCGCGCATCGCCTCTCCCCACTTTGCCAAGTAGGGCAGAATGAACCGCTCCATCTGCGGCGGCGTGAAGTACGGCCCGTGGTTGTCCGCGATGTCCGCCGCGCACACCGCGATTTCGATCCCGTGATCGCGCAGCTTCTTGCCGGTCTCGATCGCGCCGGCCAGGGCATCTTCCGCGTATTGCTCCACCCGATCCGGGTCATCGTACAGGAGATAGGCGAACTCCGCGTAGTTCGCCCCGGACGGGGGTGAGATGATCCCTCCCGACCCGGCCACCAGCATCAGCTCCGGCGGCGCGATCTCACGCATGACGCGGATCTGTTCCCAGCGCGTCTCTCCGGGCAAGACGTAGTAGGCGAGCTGTCCGGGCGCCACCTCCCAGTACCCGCCCGGCGTGTCCACCGCCGCGTATCCCAGCTCCGCGCTCACCGAGAGAATGATCTCCGCGTTGGTGCGCAGGGCCGTCTCCCGTTCGACCTGGGAGAGCTGCTCAAACTCCCGCCCCAACACCACGTGCCCCCCGGAGAACTCGTCCCACAGATGGAACTCCAGCTCCCACAGCGGCACCGCCCCCGCGGGCTGCCGGCATTCCATCGCCGCCCTCATATCGTCGCGCGCGCTCATCTCCTACCTTTCGCTATCACGGACGCACGGACCGTCCGACAGACCTTCTCCACCGCAAGGCCCGCCCCTGTCACCCGGCCACAGGGAAACGCGCGCCCGCACCGAAGGGTTGGTGACACAGAAGGGACCGTGATGGGACCGATTCTCGACGTGAAACTCGCACCCGACCAGGCCGCCCTCTGGTTCCTCGGCCAGGCCGGTTTCCTTGTCCGCGCCAGCAACGTCGCCGTCGTGATTGACCCCTACCTCACGGACTCCGTCGGAAACAGGTCGCCCGCATTCGCACGCCGGACCCCGCCCCCGCTGGAGCCGGAGCAACTGGAGGCCTCCCTCTTCTTCGTCACCCACGACCACACCGACCACCTCGACCCGGAGACGATCGCCCGCTATCCGCACCGGGATGCGACGACCTTCGTCGCCCCCCGCTTCGCCGCCGCCAAGCTCGCCGCGCTGGGGATCGCCAACGAACGCATCGTCGTCGTGGACGTCGATGAGTCGGCCGAAGTCCGCGGGGTGAAGATCACCGGCGTCTTCGCCCTCCCCACCGGGCGGGATGTGCTGGACACCGTCGGCTATCACGTGGAGTTCGCCAACGGCCGCAGCTTCTACCATGCGAGTGACACCGCGTTCTGCGACCTACTCCTCCGGGCCGCGCCCAGGGCCGAGGTGCTCCTCGTTCCCATCAACGGTAAGTGGGGCAACCTGGATGTTGGCGAGGCCATCGCGCTCACGGAGGCAGTGCAGCCGCGCTACGTGATTCCCTGCCACTACGACGTGATGGCCCTCAACTCCGAAAACCCGGAGACCTTCCGCTTCTTCTGGAACGCGCGCCACCAGCCGGCGGAGGCGGTGGTCCTGGAGACGACGGTGCCGTTCATATGGGGAGCGCCCTGATCTGAGGGCCTCCGCCTCTTCGCCTCAGCACTGCGCAGCAGTGCGGCTCGCCTCTTCGCCTCTTCGAACAAAAAAAGCTTCGGCTACTACTCCGCAGAAAGTGTTACCTCACTGCCTTTCATAACCGAAGCGCCATCACTATAGCGCATCCACCCCGTGGTCAATGGTCGGCGAAAAACATGTTGACGGGGATGTCCGTTCTTGTGAACATAGAGCCATGGCGCCTCTGACCGCCCCTGTCGTCGAGATCTTCTCCTCCATCCAGGGCGAAGGGCTGCTCCTCGGGGAGCGGCAGGTCTTCCTCCGCTTCGCCGGGTGCAACCTCTGCTGCGCCTACTGCGACACCCTCGGCGCACAGGTCCCGCCCGAAACCGCCCGTGTGGAGCGCACCCCCGGCCGCGGGGACTTCGTCTCCGTGCCGAGTGCGATGACCCCCGAGCAGGTGGCCGACGCGGTCCGCCGCCTCCTCCGCCCACACCCCGGCCTCCATCACTCCGTCTCCCTCACCGGCGGCGAACCATTGCTCCACGCCGCCTTTCTCCAGCAGCTCCTGCCGCGGCTCGGCGACCTCGGGTTGGGTGCGTATCTCGAGACCAACGGCACGCTGGCCGAGCCGCTCGCGTTGCTGCTCCCGAACCTCGACGTCGTGTGTGCGGACCTCAAGCTCCCCTCCGCCACCGGGCAGGGGCCGCTCTGGGACCCACACGAGGTGTTCCTCCTCACCCTCGCCGCCCACGAGGATCCCACCCGCCTCGACTTCGTCAAGGTGATCGTCGCCGCGAGTTCCACCGCGGAGGAGATTGACCGGGCCGCGCGGCTCGTCGCGGGGGTGAACCCGCGGCTCGCCATGGTGCTTCAGCCCCTCACCCCCACCAACGCCGAGACCCTCGCGCCCTCACCGGCCAAGATGCTGGACCTCCAAGCCATGGCCAAGAACCACCTCACCCACGTGCGCGTGATCCCCCAGACCCACCGCCTCGGCGGCTACCTGTGAACTCCGAATGCGACCAGCCAAGTCGCTTGACAGGCCACGCGGCCTGCGCTAGAATCCGATCAAGAATACGGGCTTGAGTAGCTGCAACGTCAGCGCAAGCGCGTGCCGGGATGGCATGCGTCTCTGCGCTGGCGTTTTCGACTTTCAGGCCGTCATCCCGGAGAGAGGATGGCGGCCGTGGGAGATCGGCTGCGCTTCGTGGTGTTCGCGCGCTTCCTCCGAGAGACGTTCCCGGAGGCGACGAAGGTCGCCGATGTCGCCGGTGGGCGCGGCCTGCTCTCGCTGGAGCTTCGACAGTTGGGATTCACGCCGACGATCATTGACCCGCGCCTGGTGACGAACCTGCCGCACCGGGTGCGGAGGGCCCTGCGACGGGAGGCGTTACAGACCGGCCGGGTGCCGCGAGTGCCGCGTCTCCATGCGCGCCTCGAGGAAGTGGACCTCTCCGAGTTCGATCTCGTCGTGGGGCTGCACCTGGACCAAGCCAGCGAACCTCTGGCGCGCCGCGCCGTGGAACTGGGGAAGCCGTTCGCGCTGGTACCGTGCTGTGTGATGCCGTTGGATGGTCTCGGTCGCAGCTATGCGGACTGGGTGACCTACCTGGCCGCCCTCGCCCCTGGAAGTCGGATAGCGCACCTGCCGATGCAGGGAGCGAACATGGCGGTATACCGAGTCGGGCTGCGTGGAAGCAGCGACACGCCGCACTCGACCCGGGACGGACGTGCGCTGAGCCGTGATCTCTCGCTGCCAAAGGAGCTCGTGTGATGGCCGGTCTGCACGTAGTGCTTGTCTGCCATACGGAACTGGACTTCGACGGGTCCTGGGCGCTCTACGACAGGCTGCAACCGCGCATGGAGGAATCGCTGGACCGCGTGGCACAGGCGACGGGAAGGCGACCCAAGGTCACCCACTGCCTGACAGGGGACTTCCTCTTCGAGCGGTTGGAGGAGGCCTTCCGACTGCTCGAGGCCGGGCACGAGATCGGCATCCACTCGCATCTGCCCGGAGCACAGCGCCGCCCGCAGCACAGCTACGCCGGGCACTATGCCTACCGACTCGATCGGCAGGGCATCCTCCACCAGGACCGGATGGCCGGGGCGCTGCGCGAGGTCGCCATCGCGGCCGGTCTCCCCGCGCCCCAGACCCACGTCAGCGGCATGTTCACCTTCCAGTCCACGACCATCGCGGTGCTCGAGCGCGCCGGCTTCTGCGTGGACTGCTCCCTCCTCCCGGGCGTGGACAAGAACAGGCACCCTGCGTGTGGGGACTTCGTCCTGGCCGACAATGTGCGCCGTCCCGATCCCTACGCCTACCGGCCGGATCGCGACGACCCCTGGACGGAGGGGAACGCGTCGATGATCGAGCTTCCAGTGAGTGCGAACCTGGGTGGTGGCGACGTGGCGGAGCAAATCGCCTCCTTGCGGAGGCGATTAGAGGAGGGCCGCGCGGTAGACGTGTTCCAGAGTTTCTGGCACCACTTCGAATTCGCCGACCTGGGCTGGACGCGCGGGAGCTTCGCGGACGCGGAATCGTTCCTGGCGCACTGCGGCCGGGAGCCCCTGGTGCAGTTCTCGACGGCCGCGGAGGCCCGAGCAGCCCTTGAGCGACACGGCCTGTAGCCGGCCTCCGCCTGCCGAACGCCTCGGCATCACCCAGCAGGCCGTCTGCGAGCACCTCTACGGCAAGGTCCGCCGCGGCCGCGCGGTCGGCGGCGCCCTCCGCAAGCTTCGCAAAGCCTGCGCCCACCGCGGCCTCGCCTGGCCCTGATCAATAACCCCCAAGATTGCATCGGCACGAAAGTGCCGATGCCCCGGGGACTGGCTCGGCCCACCGGCCGCTACGAACCCCGGACCCCGAACCCCTACTTCAGCACCATCTCCACCACCGGCACCGTCACCTCCGGCTTCCGTACCGGCAACTCCAGGGTCAGCAGCCCCGCCTCCTCGCCCTTCGGGGCGCTGCCCGGAAGGTCCGTCGGCCCTCGCTCGATCATCTTCACCTCCGAGCCGTCGTGCAGGAACTGCGCGTACTCCACCTTCGCGGCCATCCCCTCCAGGTGCAGATGCAGGAAGGGCCAGGCGAAGATGTGCACGTAGAGCCGTCGCGTGGCTCGGTTGTAGGTCAGCCGGCCGTCCTGCGGCGTGCGGAACTGCGCCGGGGCGCGCCCGCACCCGTAGATCGCCCGGCTGTGCGCGTGCATCCACGCTCCCATCGCCGCCAGGCGCTCCTTCGCTCGATAATCGAACTCACCCCGCGCCGTCGGGCCCACGTTCAGCAGCAGGTTCCCCCCCTTGCTCACGTTGTCCACCAGCATCCGCACGAGTTGCTCGACGCTCTTCCAGCTCGCCTCGTCCCGGTGATAGCCCCACGACCCGGAGAACGTCTGGCAGGCCTCCCACAAGACCGGCTTCCCGTCTACCATCACCCCGTCCTTCGGCACGTATTGCTCCGGCGTGCGAAAGTCCCACCCGCCGGGGACGTCGGAGAGGTCGAGCCGGTCGTTCACGAGGATCCCCGGCTGCAGCTCCCGCGTCATCTTCAGCAACTCCTCGCTCCGCCACTCGTTCCGCCCCTTGCCGCGGTCGCCGGGCACCTTGCGGAACTCCGCCTTCGGGTAGCTGAAGTCGTACCACATGATGTCTATCTTGCCGAACCGCGTCAGCAACTCCCGCGCCTGCCCGTGCAGGTACTCGACGTAGCGGCCGAAGACGCGCGACTCGTTCAGCTTGTCCCGATCCGGGTGATTGCGCAGCGGGTGCAGGTCGTCAATGAGGAAGTCGGAATGATGCCAGTCAATGACGGAGTGATAGAAGCCGACCTTCAGGCCCCGCGCCCGGAAAGCCTCGATGATCGGATGCAGCAGGTCCCGCCCGATGGGCGAGTTCGGGGCCTTGTAGTCCGTCAGCGCGCTGTCCCACAAACAGAAGCCCTCGTGGTGCTTGCTGGTGACGACCAGGTACTTCATCCCCGCCGCCGCGGCCGCGTCGGCCCAGGCCTCCGGATCGTGCAGGTCGGGGTTGAACTGCCGGAAGTACTTCTCATACGTCTCCGGCGCGACCTGCTCGTTGTGCATCACCCACTCGTGCCGCGCCGGCAGCGCGTACAAGCCCCAGTGAATGAACATCCCGAAACGATCGTGTACGAACCAATCGGTGTGACTGGACATGGTAGCTCCCTCGTTTTGTAGGGGCGTGATTCATCACGCCCAACAGAAGGGCGCCATGAATGGCGCCCCTACACCTCCACCCCCCTCTCCCCAAGCATCCTCACCACATTCCCTCCCAAGATCAACTCCTTTGTCCGGTCGTCGAAGTCCGCCTTCTGCACCCGCACGATGACGCCTGCGGGATCGTTGATGGTGTAGTCGCTGCCGAAGAGCACCCGCTCCGGCCCCGCGCACTGCACCGCCAGCTCCAGAATCCCCATGCGCTGGAAGCCATGGCCGCAGATATCCAGGTAGAGGTTCGGATTGCGCGCCGCCAACTCGCACCGCTCTCGGCACTCCTGCGGTGAGTCCCCCAGGTGGGCCAGAGCCCACGTCACCTTCGGGAACTCCCGGCACAGCCGCTCCATCTCCGCGTTGTCTTCTTCGTGGATCTGCACCACTAGGTTCAGGTCGCTCGCCAAGGCCGCAACGCGGGCGAAGTTCTCGGTCGCGAACTCATAGCCCCCGACGTAGCTGCACAGTTCCCCCATCCACACCAGCCCCGCCGTGTGACAGCGCCGCACCTCCGCCAGGGCCTCCTCCCCGAGGTCCGGATTCACCAAGAACGCAGGCAGGAACACCGGGTGGTCCCGGGCCGCCTTCATCGCCTCGTCGTTCCCGGCCCGCATCTCCTCGACAGTGCGGGCCAGCTCCCCCCGCATGGAGTTGGCCACCGCCCGCTCCACTCCGCAGCGCCGGAGGTACTTCGCCGCCGCCGCGATGTCCGGCGTGCACGGCGCCCACTCCCATACGCGGTCCAGCCCCGCCGACGGGAGGTGTACGTGGCAGTCAATGATCATCCTCAGGCCTCCTCCTCAGCGCTGCCTCCCCTCGATGGCACACAGCAACACCCCCGCCGCCAAACCCACGCGCCGGTCCAGCACGTGCCCGACATCCTTCGAGAAATCCACCGCCAGCTTTAGAACAAAGGGGTTGAAATTCTGACGAAATGTAGCAACCGGGATGCCGTCCACCTGCAGCTCGAACGACTGCGGCAGGAGGTTGGTGATGAAGCGCCGGAACAGGCCTAGCAGAAGGCTATCCTCCCGCAGCACGCCCAACTGCTGGTCCTCCGCGTCCATCAGGGCCCATTCGTCTCGCACCATGGAGGCCAGCCCCTTGCGCCTCAGCGCGCCCAGCCTCCTCTCCGTGACCGGCTCCAGCACGTCGTAGGCCGCCGACCATTCAATGATCTGGCGGGCCTTGATCAGCAAGGCCTCCGTGCTCATGCTTTCGTCCGTGTAAAGCCGGATGTCCCCTCGCAGCCGGAAGGCCTTCTGGTTGGCGAAGAACACGAGTTCCCCCGTGGGATCGTAAATGCGGTACGCGCCCCCGAAGAGCTTGAATGCCTGCCGGCGAATCTCGTACCGATCGTGGGTAAGCTTGGTGGTCGTGGTCATCGCGCACACCTCCCTGAACCCCGTCTTCGCCGGAGGCGGCGCAACTCATTCCCTCCCCTCGCTCCTCGCCCCTACGCCGCCGCCCCGCCCCCCTGTGGTCGCCGCGCGATCCGCCGCAATGGCTCGATGTCCTCCCCCCAGTGCTCGATCAGGACCTCCTCCGGCACGATCGCAAAGACGTAGTTCATCACGATCGGGATCAGTAGCAGGTCGTCAACGATTCCCACCACCGGAATCCAGTCGGGGATGAGGTCGAGCGGCCACACGATATACGCCCCCAGCCCCAGCACCGCCGCCTTCGCCTGCCACGGCACCCGCGGGTCGCGTGCGAGGTGAGCCACCAAACGCGCCATGCGCGGCGCCAGGGCCCCGAACTCCTTCCCTCTCGAAATCAGCGCGTGCTCCCTTTCCGCCATCGCCCCTCCTTGCCGTCAGCCTGATTGCGTCGGCACGCAAGTGCCGAGGCCGAGGCCTCCCCGGCCGTCACTCTCCAATCTCAGCTATCTAGTCTCGTTCCCTGCCCCACCGTCAGTATCCCCGTCCCCTCCCTATCTCAGGCCCCTCCCGCCCCAGGCGGTCAGCCCGTCACCCGGTTTTCTGTGCGTATTTCATGACAACACTGTCTTGACCGTCCGACAGCCTTGTATACACTAAGGTGATGCTGCGGGCCGCGCGGCGGGGGCGCGGCGAGCTACGCGACAGTCCCGCAAGGCCGAGGAGATATGAGGATGGCGGAGGTCACACGCGAACGCGGTCAGACGTCGGTCCGACCCGTGGACCTGAGCAAGTTGCTCGAACGGCTCGAACTCGGAATCGGACAGGCCGCTCATCTCTGCGGCGTATCCATTCGGCAGCTCTCCTACTGGACGGACAAGGGCCTCATCCACCCCAAGGACGGCGGCGGCAGCCGCACTTATGACTACGCCGCCATCGAGAAAGTCTGCCTCATAAAGCAGGCCCTCGACCAGGGCTACTCCCTGGAGGGCGCGGTGGCCGAGGCCGACGCCTTCCTGGGCCGCCAGTCCCGAGAGCGCGAGCAGATCGAGAGCACCTCCAGCGAGGACGTGCGCCGCCTCGTCGGCGCCCGCGCCGACCGGCTCACCCAGTTCGCCGACCGCATCCGCCGCGGCCTCCGCACCTACCGCGTTAGCGGCGACCTCGGGCGCATGGCCGCCTCCCTCACCGGCCTCGAAAAGCTCATCGCCTTCCTCGAATCCAACCCCTACACGGTCAACACCGCCCGCCAGATCGCCCTGCGAGTAGGGCGGGAAGCGGATGTCGTCCAAAAAGAGTTGGATCTGCTGGAAGAGCGCCGCTTCATCCAGAAGATTCGGTACCCCGGGGCGGATGTCTATCGCTACATCCCGCCCCGCCGACGATGATGCGCAGCCGGGAGGCCGTACCGTGTTCCATCTCGAGCGAAGCGTAGGTTGAGGAGACAGTCATGGATCGCGTTCGTACCGGCATCGAAGGTCTCGATACTCTGCTGTACGGTGGGTTGCTCAGGGGTGACTCGATGCTCGTCGCCGGCGCCCCCGGCACGGGGAAGACGAGTCTGGGGATGCAGTTCCTCTACAACGGCGCCACCCAATACGGCGAGCCCGGCCTGCTCATCACTTTCGAAGAGTTCCCCCAGCGCATCTACCGGGATGCCCTCAGCTTCGGCTGGGACTTCCCCGCGCTCGAGGAGGAGGGCAAGCTCAAGGTTCTCTTCACCTCCCCCGAGGTGCTCCAGCAGGACATCATCCGCGATCAGGGCCTCGTCGGCGAGATGATCGCCGAGATCGGCGCCCGCCGCGTCGTGGTGGACAGCATCAGCCACCTCCAAGAGATGGGCCAGGATTACCGCCAGTTCCGGGAGGGCGTGTACGGGCTAGTGAACGCCCTGAAGCGGGAGTCGCTCACCTCCATCCTCACCCGCGAAGTGCGCGAGACCGAGGCCATCGGCTCCGGGGTGGAGGAGTTCGTCGCCGACGGCGTCATCGTCCTCAGCCGCGCGTACGTCCGCAACACCAACATGCGCTTCATCGAGGTGATGAAGAGCCGCGGCTCCGCGCACCTCCCCATCCCCGCCCTCTACAGCATCACCGAGCACGGCCTGGTCGTCGTCCCGCCCTTCCAGGACCCGCTCTTCCGCTACGAGGACGCCGTCTCCACCGGCATCGAGCAATTGGACCACCTCCTCGGCGGCGGCATCCCCTACGGCGGCTTCTACCTCATCGAGCTGGAGGGCGAGGTGAACCCCGGCATCTTCGACCTCGGCTTCGCCCGGGAAGCCCTGGAGGCCGGCGACGCCTACCTGCGCGTCGCCGGCAAGAGCGACGCCCGCTCCGCCTGGCAGGCGCTCGTGAAGCAGGCCGGGCTGGAGCAGCCCCTCGCCCAGGCCATCGCCCGGGGACAGGCCACCCTCCTCTGGCCGGATGGCTCGGCCGCCGCCGGGCCCGATATCACCACCACCGTCTCCAACATCGCCGCCCGCGCGGGCGACACTCCGGTGCGGGTCCAGGTGGACATCACTCGCCTCCACTCCCTCCTCACCCCCGAAGATGCCCAGCGCCAGCTCTCCAACTTGGCTAACTTCTGCCGAGACCGGCAGGCCGTCGTGCTTGGCACCGTCTCCCCCAGCGCGGTGCCCTGCGACGAGATGGAGAAGCTGCGCGCGCTGGCCGACGGCATCGTCCGCGTCTGGACCGACCACAACTACTCCTTCCTCCAGGTGATGAAGACCGCCAACTCCGTGCGCACCCCGGTCTATTCCATCCACCAGATCGGCCAGCCCCCGTTCATCGAAATCCTCAGCTACTGATTCGAGGAGGCGAAGAGGCGTGACGGCCAGGCCTCACCGCCTGGCCGTTGCTCTTTGCTCCCTTTCCCTCCCGATCCCCCATTCTTGATTCCCCATTCCCGACCCCGCCGTCCCCCTCGCCTCTTCGCCTTTCGCCTCTTCGCCCGTGTTGACTTTCCCTCACGGCGGGGGTACTATCTCCCTGGCCCCCTGTCCGGGCGCACTTGGGACCGTGGGGCACGCGGCGCGCCTTCACACCCCAGGGGAAGCGGCCTGTCCGCGCGACGCGGGCGGGTCGTTTGCGCGTCGAGAAAGGATACACCCATGCACCGGCGCCTGTTGGTGGCGGGAGTGGCCGCGCTCCTCGCCTCCGCGATCCTCGCGGGGTGCGGCAAAAAGGACGCGAACCGCGACGTGGTCGCGCGCGTCAATGGCACGGAGTACACCCGCGGCGATGTCCTCCAGGCCTTCGCGCGGGACGACACCGGGGCCATGCTGAGAGAGCTGATTAGCCGCCAGTTGATCCAACAGCGAGCAAAGGAGCGGGGCCTTCAAGTCACCGACGAGGAACTCAACCGTCGCTACGCCGTGACCGCCGACGAGGCGCTGGCGGAAACTGGAAAGAACTACGAGCAGTGGCTCAAAGAGCACGGCCAGACCGTGGACACCTGGAAGCAGCAGGCCCGCGAGCGGGCCCTCAAAGCCAAGGTCCTTATCCCCCAGCAGCAGGAGCAGGCCTTCTTCGAAGCCCATAAGCAGGAGCTGGCCGGCCTCCCGCACAACAACGAGGCCGTCATCTACCGCCGCCTCGTCGTCGCCACCAGGGCCGAGGCCGAGGCCCTCCGCCAGCAACTCCAGTCGGCCAAGAACAAGGACGCCGACTTCGCCAGGCTCGCGGGAGAGAAGTCTCTCGACGCCATGACCCGCACCCGAGGCGGCATGGCCGGCTGGATGATCAAGGGGAAGGCCGTCCCCGCCGAGCAGGAGTTGGAGAAAGTGCTCTTCGCCCTCAAGCCGGGCGAGGTGAGCCAGCCGCTCCCCTTCAAGTCCCCCATGATGATGCCCACCGGCCAGCCCGGGGCCGTCCCCGAGCAGTGGCAGTTGGTCACCGTCGTCAAGTACCTCCCTCCGCACCCCGTCCGGCTGGAGGATAACGAAGATACCATCGAGGGCGTGATCCTCAGCGGGCAGTCCCGCGATCCCGAACTCATGATGCTCGCCAACCAGGCCTTGCAGACCCACGAGGAACTGGAGGCCAAGGCCAACATCGAGATCATCGCCCCGCAGTATAAGTCGCTTGAGGACCTCTACAAGCAGGAGCGCGAGGCGGTGGCTCAGATGCCAACCATGGGCGGGCCCACGGGGCAGCCCGGCGCGGCCGGGCCCGCTCCACAGGCGCCGCCGCGCGGCGGAACCCGCCGCCCGGCCCCTGGCACGCGGGAGCCCGCCCCGTCGCGCTCCGCGCCGCCGGCGGGAAGATAGCGACGAGCGAAGAATCCTGGAAGTGAACGGTACGCGCGCGGCCGAACGCGCGCGTACCCCTATTCCTGAGGCGGACGTGAGACACGGGCAGGCGGAGGCGAGGCTCGGCGGTCGGTTCGAGGAACTGGTGGCGATCATGGCTCGGTTGCGGAGCCCCGAGGGGTGCCCCTGGGACCGAGAGCAAGATCACCGCAGCTTGCGTCAACACCTCCTCGAGGAAGCCTACGAGGTGCTGGAGACGATTGACGCCGGCGACCTCCACGCCCTCCGCGGCGAGCTGGGAGATCTGCTGCTGCAGGTGCTCTTCCACGCGCAGCTCGCCTCGGAAGAGGGTGAGTTCGACATCGGTGGCGTGATCCGCGCGCTGCGGGACAAGCTGGTGACCCGCCACCCGCACGTCTTCGGGGACAAGCAGATCGAGACCCCCGAAGCCGTCGTCACCGAGTGGGAGGGCATCAAGCGCCGGGAGCGCAGCCAGACGGTCCAGGAGCAGGCCGCCACCGGGATTCCAAAGCAACTGCCCGCGCTCGCCCGGGCGCAGACCGCCTTGCGCAAAGCGGCCCGCGCGGGAGTGAGCGGCAGCGCGGAAGAGGCCGCCCGCGCACTCGCACAGTCGCAGGCGCGGTTCGCGGGCGCCGACGCGGCCGGGGCTGAGCAGGCCCTCGGGGAGTTGCTGTTCGCGGCCGTAGACCTGGCTCGCCTCCGCGGGGTGGAGGCGGAGCAGGCCCTGCGGGAGCGGGTGGACCGGTTTCTCAGAGAGGTGCAACTCCCCGCCAGCGGGGAGAGCGAGGAAGAGGGGGAGTAGCGGCTACGCACAGACGCGGAGGCGCCGGAGGGCCTCCGACGCAGGATTAGGCAGTCAAGCGAAAGGAGCAGTTTGCATGGCGGCACGTGCCAAGAAACGGGTGTACCTGTTCCACGAGGGCAACAAGGACATGAAAGACCTGCTCGGCGGCAAGGGGGCGAACCTCGCCGAAATGAGCAACCTTGGTCTGCCCGTTCCCCCCGGCTTCACCATCACCACGGCGGCTTGCATCGAGTACCTGAAGCAGAAGAAGATGCCGGCCGGCCTGATGGACGACGCGAGGGCGGCCCTGAAGCAGGTGGAGAAGGACACGGGCAAGGGGTTTGGCGATCCCAAGAACCCGCTCCTCGTCTCCGTCCGCTCCGGCGCGAAGATGTCCATGCCGGGGATGATGGAAACCATCCTCAACCTGGGCCTGAACGACCAGACGCTGGAGGGGCTGATCGCGCTCACCGGCAACGAGCGGTTCGTCTACGACGCGTACCGCCGCTTCATCATGATGTTCTCCTCCGTGGCGCTGCACCTCGAGCGGTCCAACTTCGACAAGATGATGGACGCGATGAAGCGCAAGCGCGGCGTCAAGCAGGACACCGAGCTGACCGCCGCCGATCTGAAGGAACTCGTGGCCCAGTTCAAGGCCTTCTTCAGGAAAGCGATGAAGAAGGACTTCCCCCAGGATCCCATGGTGCAGTTGCAGACCGCCATCGAGGCCGTCTTCAGGTCCTGGAACATCCCCCGCGCCATCGCCTACCGCAACTTCTACAAGATCCCGCACGACCTCGGCACCGCGGTCAACGTCCAGACGATGGTGTTCGGGAACATGGGCAATGACTCCGGCACCGGCGTCGCCTTCACCCGCGACGTGGCCACCGGGGAGAAGGTGATCTACGGGGAGTTCCTCATGAACGCGCAGGGCGAGGACGTCGTCGCCGGCGTGCGCACCCCCATCAAGATCGCCAAGCTCGAGAAAGAGAACCCCAGGGTCTACCGGGAGTTCATCAGGCTCGCCACCAGGATCGAGAACCACTATCGCGACGCGATGGACATTGAGTTCACCATCGAGAAGGGCCGCCTCTACATCCTGCAGTGCCGCGTCGGCAAGCGCACCGCCCGCGCCGCGGTCCGCATCGCCGTGGAGATGGTGGGCGAGAAGCTGATCTCGAAGGAAGAGGCCCTCATGCGGCTCGAGCCGGACCAGATCAACCAGCTCCTCCTCCCCGGCTTCGACCCCAAGGAGAAAGACCGCGCGGTCAAGGAAGGCCGCCTGCTGGCCAAGGGTCTGAACGCCTCGCCGGGCGCGGCCTCCGGTGCCGCCATGTTCACCGCGGACAAGGCCGCGGAAGAGGGCAAGGCCGGCAGGACCGTCGTCCTGGTCCGCCCCGAGACCACCCCGGACGACGTGCACGGTATGCTCGCCTCCAAGGGCATCCTCACCGCCCGCGGCGGCGCCACCTCCCATGCGGCGGTAGTCGCTCGCGGTCTCGGCCTGCCCTGCGTCGCCGGCTGCGAGGCGATCCGCGTGGACGAGGCCGCCCGCGCCCTCTTCGTGGACGGCAAGTCCCTGAAGGAAGGCCAGCCCATCTCCATTGACGGGACCACCGGCGAGGTGTTCGCCGGGCTCATCCCCACCAGCGCGCCCAACCTGGCGAAGGAGAAGGAGCTGACCACCCTCCTCAAGTGGGCGGATGAGATTCGCCGGCTCGAGGTGTGGGCGAACGCGGACTATCCGCGGGACGCGCAGCGCGCCATCGGCTTCGGCGCGCAGGGCGTCGGGCTGTGCCGCACCGAGCACATGTTCATGGAACAGGAGCGCCTGCCCATCGTTCAGAAGATGATCCTGGCGAAGGATAGCGAGACGCGCACCGCGGCCCTCAACGAGCTGCTCCCGTTCCAGCGCGGCGACTTCGCCGGCATCTTCAAGGCCATGGCCGGCCTGCCCGTCGTGATCCGCCTCATTGACCCGCCGCTGCACGAGTTCCTCCCCAGCTACGACGAGTTGCTGGTCGAGGTCACCAAGCTCGAGGCAACCTCGCCGAAGTCGCCCAAGCTGAAAAAGCTGCGCGGAATGCTGCACGCAGTGGAGAGCATGCGGGAGATGAACCCCATGCTCGGCCTCCGAGGTTGCCGCCTCAGCATCGTCATGCCCGAGATCGTGGAGATGCAGACCCGCGCCATCATCGAGGCCGCCTGCGACTGTAAGAAGAAGGGGATTGACGTTCACCCCAAGATCATGATCCCGCTGGTGGGTCACATCAACGAGCTGAAGTTCATCCGCGCCCGCCTCGAGCCGGTGGCGAAGGAAGTGATGAAGCAGAAGAAAGTGAAGGTGGACTACAAGTTCGGGACGATGATCGAGATCCCGCGGGCCGCGCTGACCGCGGACGAGATCGCCACCGAGGCCTCCTTCTTCTCCTTCGGCACCAACGACTTGACGCAGATGACTTTCGGCTATTCCCGCGACGACGCGGAGGGCAAGTTCCTCCTCCGCTACGTCGAGGACAAGATTCTGCCGGAGAATCCGTTCCAGACGCTGGATCAAACCGGCGTCGGCAAGCTCATGCAGACGGCCGTCAAGCTCGGCAAGCAGACCCGCAAGAACCTCGAGCTGGGCATCTGCGGCGAGCACGGCGGCGATCCCGAATCGGTCAAGTTCTGCCACCGCATTGGTCTGGACTACGTCTCCTGCTCCCCGTTCCGCGTCCCCATCGCGCGGCTCGCCGCGGCGCAGGCCGTCGTCCAGGGCAAGGTCGGCAGGAGCGACAGCCGGTAACGTCGCTCCCCCACAACGACAACGACGAACGGCTCGGGCCTAAGCCCGAGCCGTTTCGCTTGCCCTCCGGGAAGGCACGCTTGCCCCGATGCCGAAGAGACCCGCGGGGTGCACGCCGCCATGCCGCGACGCGGACGCCATCGTCTCTTGCTCTGCCTGGGCCTGGCCTGGCTGGCCGGCGGCGGCCTGGCCTGGGGCGCGGCACCCATGCCGGCCTCCGCTTTGTGGCCGCCCCCCCTGGCGGAGCCGACCGCCCATGACCGCGTGCTCATCATCGCCCCGCACTGCGACGACGAGGTGCTCGCCACCGGGGGGCTCATCCAGCATGCCCTCGCCGCTGGCGCGCAACTGCAGGTCGTCATCCTCACCAACGGTGACGGCTTCCGCTCCGCCGCCCAGCGCCTTGCCGGCCGCAAGCGGGTCAGCCCCGCGGAGTTCATCGGCCTGGGCCTGCGCCGCCAGCGGGAGAGCCTCGCCGCCCTCGCCCTGCTCGGGGTCAGCGCGCGGCAGGTGATCTTCCTCGGATACCCGGACGCCGGCCTGGAGCGCATGTGGGTGGAAAACTGGGCGCTCGATCATCCCTACACCAGCCGGCCCACCGGGCAGCACGCCAGCCCCTACCCCAACTCCTTCCGCCGCGACGCGCCCTACGCGGGGCGCGCCGTGGTAGATGATCTGAAGACCATCCTCGCGCGCTTCCGGCCGACGCTGCTCGTGCTTCCCCATCCCGGCGATCGCCATCCCGACCACGGGGCGGCCTATGCCTTTGCGACGGCCGCCGTGTATGAACTGGGATGGCAAACCCAGGTGCGCACCCTCTGCTACCTGCTCCATAAGGCCGCGTGGTCCGAGCCCCCCGGGCCCCACGACGGCCCCATCCTCGCGCCGCCCGACCGGACCGACGCCTGGAGCGCGCTCTCCCTGACGCCGTCGCAACTCGCCGGCCTCCGCCAGGCCGGCCGGTGCTATCGGACCCAGCTCGCCGTGCTGCTCCCCTTCATGCGGAGATTCCTCGTGCCCAAGCAGTTCTTCGCCGCGGTCCCCTGGAGGGAACTCGGCTCTTCTATCTCGGGCGCCCCCTCGATCACCGCGGCCTTCGATACGGCCTACCCTTCCGCCGGTCCGCGCGTGAAGACACTCCGCGCGGCCCGCGACGGTGCACACCTGCGCCTCTCCCTCGAGCTGACGGCGCCGCTCGGCACGGGCAGTTCCTGCCGAGTATACCTGCATCCGCTCACCCCGGCGCGCGTGGAGGCGCCGCAGCAGTTCGTGCTCTACCCCGTCCGCCCGGCCGACGGCCTGCGCGTGACCGCGAAAGGACTCCTGCTGGAGGCGCTCCTGCCCTGCGAGAAGGGGGCGGCCGGGGTGATCCTCGCGGCCGACGTGCGGACCCCGGACCAGCGCGCCCGGACGCGCTGGATAGTGCTGGTGGGCCACTAGCCGGCCAGGTGCCGGGAGGAGGTGGAGGCATGTACGAGCACAAACTCGCGCCGCTCCTGCCGTGGCCCGTGTTCCTGGGCCGCATGGCGCGGCACGGCGGGGCCGCGCTGCTGGTGGGGCTCGGGTCGCTGCTGCTTGGCGTCGCCGGCTATCACGGTTTCGAGCATCTGGACTGGGTGGAGTCGCTCTTGAACGCCTCCATGATCCTGGGCGGCATGGGTCCCGTGGACACCCTCCATACGACGGCCGGCAAGGTGTTCGCTTCCTGCTATGCGCTCTTCTCCGGCGTGGTCTTCCTGGGGGTCGCCGGCCTCCTCTTCGCCCCCCTCCTCCACCGCATGCTCCACCGCCTTCACCTGGAATCGGTGGAAGACCGCCAACCGCCCTCCTAGGCGCACTCACGCCGCTGGCTCTCGGCTTCCCCCTCCCCGAGCGAAGCGACTCTTGCCCGCAAGAAAGGAGTCCGGCCGGCCCCGGTCGTATACAAAGGCCGCCCGTGGACCGGCGCGGCCCCCGCCGCGGACCGGGCGGGCCACACTCCCTCCTGAGGAGCAGGAACATGCACGTGCCTCGTCGTGTCGTTGTCGTGTGCTTGGTCGCCGTCGCACTCACTGCCGCGCTGGGGCCTGCTCAGGCCCAGGTGGGCGCGCGCGCCATGGGGATGGGCGGCGCCTTCGTCGGACTTGCCGATGATGCCACCGCCACCTACTACAATCCGGCCGCTCTCGTCTTCCTCCCGTGTGCCAGCCTCACCTACACCCACGCCTCCGAGAATCAGAGCGAGGCCGTCGTCCGAGACCTCCCGCCGCTGGGCGCCTCCGGCACCCTTCGGGGCGTCGGACTGATCCGGGACTTCGCCTCCTACGTCACCCCCTTCGATGAACAGACCGCCGTCGGCCTTAGCTACCTCAACAGCATCCTGGCCTCCGCCAGCATGTACGACGCGGACCTCCAGGGCATGGACACCGTGGAATGGAAGGAGCACGAGTACTGGCTTTCAGCCGGCTACAAGTTCGGTGAGACCACCGCGGTGGGGGCGAACTTCCGCTGGATCACCGACAACATCAGCGTCGACTTCGCCGGCTTCCCGAGTAACTCGGACTCCGACAGCGCGTGGGCCCTGGACGTGGCGCTCTTCCAGCGCTTCCAGGAGAACGTCACCGGCGGGCTGATCATCCGGAACCTGAATCAGCCGTCACTCCAGCATCCCATGGACCTGGTGGACGTTCACCACGAGCTGCCCATCACCGGCAGCATTGGCGCGGCCGCGAAGATGTGGGGCCTGACGGCCGCGGTCCAGATAGAGGATGTGAGTGATGCCGTCAACCGGGCCGTCCGGTTCGGGGTCGAGCAATGCTTCACGCGTGATCGCCTGAAGTTCGCGCTCCGCGCGGGCTGGTTCGGCGATGAGAGCGCGCTCACCCTTGGCGCGGGCGTCATCTACTCCGGCTGGTCGGCCGATGTCGCGGTCGTTGACGTCGGGTCGAATGCCACCTGGCTGGTCGGCGTGACCGGCATCTTCTAGCCGCGCTCCTGTCTAGGGCCGGGGTTCGCCCCGTGCGGACCCCGGTCTTTTCAGGCCTCCTTCGGCCGCCCCGGGAACGGGTTCGACCACGCACACCGGCCCTTCGCGTCGCTGATCTCCACCCGCGCGTAGGGCGCCCGCGGCAACGGGAACTCCCCGCCGGTGAGCGACTCGCCCTCGGCCGCCTGACACCGCCCGCCGTTCTCCGGCGCAGACACCAGCGCGATGGAGGCCACCGGCGAAGTGGCAACCTGGACTCGGTCTTCGGTGACCCGGAGGTCCAGGATTTCCGGGCCGATGGAGGCGTAGTACCGCCCTCGGCGTAGCGCCTCTATTACGGCGGGGGCACTCAGTTCCTCGGCCCGAATCATGGTCCACGCCCCGCCGTGGTCGTGCTGGTGCCGGTGCCCGTCGTCCACGGCCAGCGCGCCGCACGTCCATCCCAGGGTCAGCAGGTCGTCCCACTGCACGGTGCTATAGCCGCGCAGGATCTCGATGTCGCATCCGGTGTTGTACACCTCCACCGCGAAGCAGCCCCGCAACGGGGTGATGTCCGAGGCCATCAGCCCCGACCAGTAAGGGTGGGCGATGAAGGCCTCTCCGCTCGCCGCGCGAATCGCATCTATCGTCTCCTGCGCTCCCGCCTCCGGGCGGCGGGGCACCTTCCCGCGGGAGGACACGTCTAGCCCCACGATATGGTAGCTGGTGCCCTGGGCCGCACGGCCGACGTTGTACTCTAGGCCGGAGAGGAGCAGGAAATCGGGATGCTCCGACGCCGGCTCCACCACGTTCCAGTGGTCCGTGATCGCGAGGATATCGTAGCCCGCGCGGCGGTAGAACGCCGCGGCGTCCGCTGGCGACAGATCGCCGTCGGAGGCGGTGGTGTGGGCGTGCAGATTGGCGCGGTACCACGCGCCGGCGCAGGTGAATGGATTCTCCACCACGGTCGCTCCTTCGTTAGCTGATCTCCGCCTCAATGCCGAACCCCCGCGCGAAGCCCTGGATCTGCTCCAGCCGCGCGCGGCTTTGTGGCTCGCCGGGGAGGTCGTACCTCAAGCCCAGCCATTCGTACTTCGCCCCGGTCGCGGGGTTGTAGGGCAGCAGCCCGGCCTTCCTCAGGCCCACCTCCTGCATGAACCCAAAGAGGGCCCGCAGGTTCTCCTCCGTATCGGTGATCCCCGGGATGAGGGCGAGGCGCACCTCCCTCTCCGCCGCGCCCGTCGCCAGCCGCGCCGCGTTCGTCAGGATCTGCCGGTTGCCGCCCTGCGTCCACCGCCGGTGCGCCTCCGGATCCATGACCTTGAGATCGTAGAGCACGAGATCCGTGTGCGCCAGCAGGCCCGACAGCGTCTCCCATTGGCACGCGCCGGAGGTCTCCGTCGCCGTGTGAATCCCCTGCTCCTTGCACCCGGCCAGCACCGCCGCCGCGAACTCCGGCTGCCACGTCACCTCCCCGCCGGTGAGCGTGATCCCCCCTCCCGAGCCGTCGAAGAAGGGCTTCAGCCGAACCGCGCGCGCGACCACTTCCGCCGCCGAGACGCGGTACCCCTTGATGGCCAGCGCGCCGTGGAGGCAGCCCTCGCCGCACTTCCCGCAGGTGACGCAGCGGCTCCGGTCGAGGGTGTGCACACCGTCCTCCACCCGGTGCACCCCGCGCGGACAGTTGACCACGCAGGCCCCACAAGCCGTGCAGCGATCGCGCAAAAAGACCAGCTCCGGCTCCGGGTTGCGCGACTCCGGGCTGTGGCACCACGCACAGGCGAGGGGACATCCCTTCAGATACACCGCCATGCGGATCCCCGGCCCGTCGTGCACCGCGAAGGTGTCGAGGTCGAAGATCACGCCCTGCACGTCCCTCACCTGCGTCCCTCCTGGCGCCGGATGTGATGCTCCTGCTGCTCCCGGCTGAGCATGGTGAAGTACGCGCACCAGCCCCCCATGCGCACCCGCAGCGACCGGTAGTTCTCCGGCTCCCGCTGCGCCGCGCGTAGCTCCTCTGTGTCCGCCACCGTCAGCGTCATGATCGTCCCACCGGTGGCGACGAAACCGCGCAGCAGCCCGATCATCCGGGCGATGCCCTCCTCCCCCTCCACCAGGCGCCGCGCGAGCCGCAGGTCGAGCGGACTCCCGGCCGGGAGGTTATGGCGGTGCATCCTCGCATAGGAGAGGATCGCGCTGGGGATCCCCTCCAGGTCCCGTCCCAGCGCGGGAGAGAAGTTCGAGGAGACCGGCTCGCCGCAGAGCCGGCCGTCGGGGGAAGCCCCCAGCCCTTCGCCGATGCCGATGTACCAGGAGAACGTGCCCGCTCCGCACGGGAACTTGATGATCTCGCGCTGCGCCTCCGCGTGGCGCGCCACGGTTGTGGCGAAGGCCTCGATCACGGCCCGGCCCACGTCGTCCGCGCGGGCGTCGTCGTTGCCGTACTTCGGGGCCGCCAGCAGCTGCTGCCGCAGCCCCCCGTGCCCGACGAAATCGGCCACCAGCGCGTCGCATACCTCCGCCATATCCGCCCGCCTCTGCTCGAAGACCACCGTCTTGAGCGCGCTCAGCGAGTCAATGGCATGGGCCGCAGCTTCGGCCAGCAGACTGAACGTGCGGAACCTCGCCCCGCCCGCCGTCATGTCCCGCCGCGAGGCCAGGCAGCCTTCGATGAGCGCGCTGAGCAGAGGGACGGGGGCCAGGATAGCGCGGTCATCAACCGTCTCCGCCACCCGCCGCACCACCCGGCCCACCATCGCCTCCAGCTGCGTGCAGAAGGCCTCCCACACCTGGTCATAGGTGGTGAAGGTCCGCGGGTCTCCGGTCTCCGGCCCCTGCTGGCTGCCGTCGAGTCGCGACCGGCCCTGATTCAGGGCCCATTCCAGGCACAGCATCAGCGACAGTCGCTGGAAGCGGAAGTCCGTGCGGCCGGGCAGGATGATCTCCCAGCACCCGTCGTTGGTGTAATCCCTCGCCTCCGGCGTGGGAATGCCGATGCGCTCCAGTGACGGCACGATCGCCTCGTCGTTGAAGAGCGCGGGCATCCCGCCCCCTTCCCTGAGCACCTCGCAGGCAAAGGCGAGCAGGGCCTTCGGGGAATCGCGGTGCAGGCGCAGACTCATCACCGGGTTGGTCATCTGGTGGCGCCGGTAGCTCTCCAACAGCAGATAGGTCAGCGGGTTCGTGCCGTCTTGGCTCGCAGGCGTGATCCCGCCGACGATGATGTTCTGCAGCCAGTGATTGGTGGCATCGAGTGAGTCGCGGTCGGTGCCGAGCTGCGAGGAGGTGGAATGGCGCGTGCGACGGGAGAGGTCGAGGGGCTCCTCCTCCCGCGCCTCCGGGCGCTGCTCGTCCAGGGCCTGCGCCCGCTCGCTGAACTTCAGGCAGAAGCAATCCACCAGCTCCGCCGCGAACTCCGCGCCTATCCGGTCGGCCGCGAGGTCGGCTTCCAGGTAGGGCCACGCGTACTGATCCAACCGGCCCATCGCGTTCCCGTTCCGGGTGGAGTGGAAGGTCATGTGCAGCAGCCACACCGCCTGCAGGGCCTGCCAGAACGTCTGCGCCGCTCCCGCCGGCGCCTGCCGGAGGTTGGCCGCCATCTGGCGCAGCTCGGAGGCGCGCGCGACGTCCGGGGCCGTCTCCGCCTCCGCATCGCAGCGAGCGGCGAGCCGGCCGGCGAAGGCCATCACGCCGTCCAGAGAGATGATGACCGAGCGGAGGAAAGCCGTCTCCTCGGGAGTGGCGGCGCGGGCAAGCTCCGCCTCCGCCCGGGCGCGCAGCCCGGAGAGCCCGACCCGCAAGAGCGTGGGATAGTCCGGCACGATGTGCCCGAAGCACGAGGTGCTGAGACCCTCCGCTTCCGCCCGGGCGCGGTCCGCCTCGGTCAGGTAGTCCGGGAAGCCCCACTCCGCGTGAATGCGGGGCTCCTCCAGCGTCATGGACCCGGCGAAGAGCTGTCCCTCCCACAGCGCCTCCGGCATGCTGGCGAGCTTCAGCGCCTCGGCCCTCGCCTTGCGCACCGGCAGGGGCTCGGACAGGTGCTGGGGGTCAATCGCGGCCGGGCACGACCACGGCGCCGGAGGCCGCTCCATCGCCGCGCGCACCCGCTCCCGCAGGGCGGCGACTCGTGCCGTCTCGGGACCGCGAGCAAAAGGCGTCGGCGCGGACATGCAACTCCTCCCGGAGCGATGCAACCACCCTCCTAGCTATTACCGCCCCCGCCGCGCACTTCCCTCGCGCGCCCGCGGGGCAGGAGCCGGCCGGCCCTCGGAGAAGTGTCTTCGCACCCGGGGAGGCCTCCCGGGCGGGAGCGAGCACCGTGTCCGAACCGGCACAGGCGCAGCAGCAACTCTATGTCGGCGTTGACGTCGGCGGGACGAATCTCCGCGCCGCCGTCGTGGATCCCCTGGGCCGGATCATCGGCGAAGCCCGCCGCCCCGCCCTCGCCGACCAGGGCCTCCGCGCGGCCATCGTCCGCGTCATCGAGGCCGTCGAAGAGGCCATCTCCAACGCCGGCTTCACCGCCGCCGACATCCGCGGCGTCGGCATGGGAGTCGCCGGAGGACATGACTCCAAAGCCGGAATCTGCCTCTACTCCCCCAACTTCGCCGACTCCCGCAATGTGCCCGTCACCCCGCCCGTGCGAGAGGCGACCGGGCTGCCGACCTTCATGCTCAACGACGCCTTCGTCACCACCCTCGGCGAGCACACCTACGGCGCCGGCAAGGGCAGCGACAACGTGGTGATGATCACCCTCGGCACCGGCATCGGCGGCGGCGCGGTGATCGAAGGCCATCTGCCCATCGGCCCCACCGAGGGGTTCGCGGAGGTGGGCCACATGACTATCGAGCCGGAAGGGCCCTTCTGCGAGTGCGGCAATCGCGGCTGCTGGGAGGCAATGGCGGCGCGCAATGCGATTATCCGCCGCGCCCAGGCCAAAATCGAGAGCGGCCGCTACACCACCGTCGCCGAGTCCGTCCACTACCGCTTCGGCTCCATCACCCCGGCCCTCATCGCCCACTGCGCCGAGGAGGGCGATCCGGTGGCGTTGGAGGTGATGGCCGAGACCGGTTACTACCTTGGGGTGGGCCTCACCAACCTCATCCAGCTCTACAACCCCGAGGTGCTGATCGTGGGAGGCGGCATCGCGCAGGCGGGAAAGGTGCTGTGGGATCCCATGCTGCGCACCGTGCGGGCGCGGGCCCACATGGTGCCGGCCAGCACCGTGCGCATCGTCCCCGCCCAACTGGGTGACGACGCCGGGGTCGTCGGCGGCGCCGTGCTCGCCGCCAGGGAACTCGCCAAAGGGGCCTGAAGAGCGGAACGAACAGGGCCGCTGCGGCGTCATATACGGTATGAGTACCCTGGGGCAGCCGCAGGGCGGCTGCGGGCGCGGTGTGCTTGAAAGACCACCGGGAAAGCACCCCTCCGCTGCGAATAGTGCTACAATAGGGAAGCGGGGTTTCCGTGCCGGGCGGCGGGGGAAACCTGATGTTGGGCGGGTTCCCACGCCAAAGGAGAAGCAGTTTTGGCGCGATCTTTCCGAGCAATGATCTGGGTCTCGGCCTTTGTCGTGGCCGTGATTGTTATCCGCCAGTCCATGCAGGGACGGGCGCAGCGGGTGGACCTCAAGTACGGCGAGTTCATGCAGAAGGTCGAGGCGCGGCGGGTGGACTCCCTAACCGTGGACGCAGGCAACGTCGGTCTGGGTGTCTACCGCGACGAGAGCGGCGCCCGGCGTCAGTACTCCGTCAACCTGCCGACTGACCAGAAAGTCTACGAGGAGGCCGTGCGCAAGTCCGTCGGCAAGGACCTCTCCTTCCAGAAAGCCGCCGTCTCCGATGCCATTCTCACCGGCCTCTTCTACCTGCTGGTCACGGGCCTGCTCATCTTCGGGTTCTGGCTGTTCGTCATGCGCCAGACCCAAAGCAGCGGGAATCAGGCGCTCTCCTTCGGGCGTAGCCGCGCCCGCCGCAGCCCGGAGACCGGCCCCAAGGTGACCTTCGACGACGTCGCCGGCGTGGACGAGGCCAAGACCGAACTCATCGAGGTGGTCGAGTTCCTCAAAAACCCCCGCAAGTTCCAGGCCCTCGGCGCGCGCATCCCCCGGGGCGTGCTCCTCGTCGGCCCTCCCGGCTCGGGCAAGACGCTCCTCGCCCGCGCGGTCGCGGGAGAGGCCGGCGTGCCCTTCTTCCACATGAGCGGCTCCGAGTTCGTGGAGATGTTCGTCGGGGTGGGCGCCTCCCGGGTGCGCGACCTGTTCGAGCAGGCCAAGGCCAATCGCCCCTGCATTGTCTTCATTGACGAGATTGACGCCGTCGGGCGCCAGCGCTTCGCCGGCCTCGGCGGCGGCCACGACGAGCGGGAGCAGACCCTGAATCAACTGCTGGTGGAGATGGACGGCTTCGATCCCAACTCCGGTGTGATCCTCGTCGCCGCCACCAACCGCCCCGATGTGCTCGACCCGGCCCTGCTTCGCCCCGGCCGCTTCGACCGCCGCATCCAGGTGGACAACCCCGATCTCAAGGGCCGCGTCGCCATCTTCGGCGTGCACCTCAAGGGCAAGCCGCTGGCCGAGGACGTGGATCCCGAGTTGCTCGCCCGTCGCACCCCCGGCTTCTCCGGCGCGGACATCGCCAACATGGTCAACGAAGCCGCCCTCCTCGCCGCCCGCCGCAACCGCTCCAAGATCGTCATGTCCGACTTCGAGGACGCCGTCGAGCGGGTGGTGGCCGGCCCCGAGCGCAAGAGCCGGATCATCTCCGAGCAGGAGCGCAAGGTCCTCGCCCACCACGAGATCGGGCACGCGGTGCTGGCCGAGTTGCTCCCCCGGGCCGATCCCGTCCACAAGGTCACCATCCTCCAGCGCGGGCTCGCCCTCGGCTACACGCTCCAGTTGCCGACCGAAGACCGCTACATCATGAGCCGCTCCGAGCTGATGGACCGCATCACCGTCCTCCTCGGCGGTCGCGTCTCGGAGGAGCTGACCTTCCAGGAGATGACCACCGGCGCGGCCGACGACCTGAAGAAGGCGACCGAGATCTCCCGCCGCATGGTGACTGACTTCGGCATGAGCGAGGTGCTCGGCCCGGTGGCCATCGGCAACCGCCACGAGCAGCCCTTCCTGGGCCGCGATATCATCGAGGACCGGAACTACTCCGAGCAGGTGGCCTCCACCGTGGACAAGGAGATCTCCACCATCATCGAGGATTGCTATGCCCGCGCCCGCCAGCTCCTCAGCGAGCACCGGGAGCAGGTCGGTGTTCTGGTCGAATACCTGCTCGAGCGCGAGACTCTTACGGGTGAGGAGATCCGCGCCCTGATGAGAGGAGAGACGCTGCCTCCGATGCCCGAGCCCGTCCCTGAGCCGGAGGAACGGCCGGCCGCTCCGACCCTCGAGGGCGAGCGGGCCCCGCGCACCGGAGAGCAGCCGCAGTTGGCATGACGTACAAGTCGTTCGCGACCACGTTGTTCGCGCTGGCGGCGGTGCTCCTCATCGCCGCCGGCGCCTTGCCCGCAGGTTCCCGGGTGCAGGTCCTCGTCAATGGCAAGCCCGTCGTCAGTGATGTGCCCCCCATGCTCATCAACGGCGTCACCTACCTTCCCCTGCGCGCCACGGCCGAAGCCCTCGGCGCCGAGGTGGAATGGCAGGAGAGCACCAAGACCGCCACCCTCTGCGGCAAGGACATCTGCTATCCGGTGCACACCGCCGACCCCGCCAGCGGAGTCAAGATCGTAAAGAACCGGATCCTCCTCCCGCTCCGCAAGGCCGCCGAGACCCTCGGCGCCACCGTGGTGTGGAACGAGAAGGCGCGGCGGGTGGAGATCACCAAGTAGGGGCCAGGGTCCAGGGAGGGGCGACGGCGGGGCGACGCGCGTGTCGCATGCGTCGCATGGCGGGCGTGTTTGGTGAACTTCCCGAAGTCCGCGTCACCCCCATCCCGAGAAGCGAGCCCCCGGCCGCGTGTCGTCATGTGTCGCCATATGACGGTTTTGGGGAACTTCTCGAAATCCTGGGCGCCTGGTCCGGGGGTTGCCCCCAGGCGGGGCTCCGGGGTATGACGCAATACGACGCAACTTGACGGTTTTGGGGGCCTCTGACTAGGTCGACATGGAAGTACCGATGCCCCCACCCGCAACGCCTGCTCCTTTCCCTTTTTGCCTTTTGCCTTCTCCCCCCTCGCAAACGATGGATAACTAGGCATCGCCGGTGTTAACGGCGAGGCCTGGGCTGGCGACCCCGCCGCGTGGCGGCCCCCGCCCGCGCGGGAACGGCCGCCGGGACGGGGCGGCGCCCGGCCCAGACGAAGGCGAGCAGCGCGACGACATAGCCTCCCACCCCGGTCCAGAAGCTGGCCGTGATGCCCGCGTAGAGCGCCACCACCACCGCCAGCACCGAGGCCAGCACGGAGGCAGCGCCGTTGATCCCCCACAGCCACGGCGTGATCTCTGGTGAGCGATCGGCCGCAAGCTTGAGTCCGAGCGGGAAAGGCGCCCCGAGGAGGAGACCGAGGGGAAACAGCAACGCAACCGCGAGGGCGATGCGCACCGGCGTGGTGGCGCCCTCCTGCGCACTCACCACGTAGGGAGTGAGCAGCCCGAAGGCGGCGAGACCGAGGAGCAGAAGCCCGAGCCGCACCGCACCGGCGCGGGCCAGACGCGCACCCTCCACCCCCTGGGTGAGCCGGCTTCCCAGGCCGCTCGACAGGAGCAGCGAGAAGAGAATGACCGTGAGGCCATAGGTGGGATGGCCGAGGAGGACGATCAGCCGCTGCATCTGGGAGATCTCGATGAACATGAACCCGAGGCCGATGCCCCCGAAGAAGACGAACAGGGGGAGATGGCCTCGTCTCGCCCCCCGGCGCGCGGTGAGCCAGAGCGGCAGAAGGAGGCACGCCAGCGTCAGGCCCACCACCGTGACGAGCAACAGGCCCAGCACGTGCACGGCCTGGAGGTGAGTGGCGACGTTGCCTGTCTCCCCGGCGCGCACTTGTAGCAGCTCCCGGGGCCGGGCCAGGTGAAAGAAGAAGGGCCGGTTGTCGGTAGGAGGACTGATGTCCAGCGGGTACGTCGCCGCGACTCGGGCCGGGCCCGCGCCGGAGGTAAGGGCCGCGAAGGTCTGGTCCGCCGCGTGCGTGGGGCTCAGCACCACGCCGAAGCCCATGCGCCGGGCGAGCGCTTCCGCCGCGGCTACGTCTTGCCTTGAGAAGGGGCTTGGGCTGGCCATCAGGGTGACCACGCCCTCTGTCTGCACTTCCGGGGGAGGCAGGCATCGCACCAGCAGCAGGTGCTCCCGCGGGGAACGCGCCCCCAACTCCAGGAGGGCCTGCGCAGCCAGCGCGGTCGTGCGGTAGGCCTCCGCAGGCCGCCCCCGGTTGTACCACCGGGACACCGTGAGGATCCCGGTGGGCGTGAGGTGAGAGAGCATGATCTTCCAGGCCTGGACCGTGTACAGGGAGTTCTCGGAGAGCACGAAGGCTCCCGCCGCGGTGGCCGCGTAGGTGTCAATGAGGGACATCTGGATGATGTCGAACCGCCCCCGCTGGCGGGCGAGGTAGCTTCGCGCTTCATCATTGACGAGCGTCACCTTGGGGTTGCGCTCCAGGTGACCGGCATAATCCCCGAAGCGCCCGGTGAGGAGGTCGAGGATGTTGTCGTTGATCTCCACCCCGGTCACGGACTGCTGGTCGAAGGCGAGCGCGGAGAGCACGTCCCGGCCGCCCCCCACGCCGATCACGGCTACTCTCGCGTGCGGCCGGAGATGGTGGGCGAAGTTGGTCACATCCCACTTCAGGTATTGCACGTACTCCAGGTCGCCGTCGAACCCGGTGAGCACGGTGAAGGCGGTGGAGTCAATGTCTATCCCGAGCTGCGGGATGAGGCAGGCCGGTGCGGCCGCGCTCATGCCCCAGCCGATGGGCGGCGTAGGCTCCTCGGGGCCGCCCACGCGGACCCGGGAGAAGGAGTTCCACACCTCGTACGGCGACTGCACGGTGCGCCGGCCCTTCGCCCACAGCAGACGAAGCAGCGGGTGCTGCTGGCGCACGAGGACGGTGTGGCCGGTGGCCAGCACGGCCAGCAGGACGGCCAACGCGGCCGTGGTGCGCACCAAGGATCGGGCGCCGTCCTCCCGCGCGAAGGCGAGCGCGCCCGCGGCCGCCAGCGCGGCCACCACGAACGCCGCGGTCGGCCCGTCCGTGACCCTCAGCGCGAGCACCAGGGCCACACATCCCAGCGCCGCGCCCACCAGGTCGGCCGCATAGAGGGTGCTCACCTGGCGGGGAAAACGGGTGAGCGCGAGGCAGACGCAGATCCCGCTGAAGGTGAACGGGAGGGCGACCGCCATGTAGGTAAGCAGGAGACCGGCGAGCGCGCCGAGGGAGGCCTCCGGGCGGAAGGGAGTGACCGCGTGGACGACCAGGCCGACGATCGCGGCCACCGCGAAGAGGGCGGCGGAGAGAGCCATCTGCGGCTTGGCGCGCGCCGGGGTGAACAACCCCGGGCGAAGGTAGACGAGGAGGGCGCCGGCCGTCATGCCGAACATGGCCACCGAGATGGCGAGAAAGGCAAAGTGGTACCACATGGTGACGCTGAAGATGCGCGTCAGCAGCACCTCGAACATGAGCGTGGCGAGGGCCACCAGAAACAGCCCCAGGTGCGTCAGCCGTCCGGCGGCGTTTGGGCGAGACTTCACTTCGTGCAGGCCTTTTCCGGGCACGGACCCCAGCAGACAGATACCGCGCGGGAGATATTGTAGCAGGCCGCGGCGAGGGGTCGCAAACGGGGGTGCCCGAGGGAAGAGGCTAGGGGCCGGAGCCGGCGCTCCGGGAACGGCTCGCGGCCTCTCGCACGCACCGGAAGCCGTCGTAGTTGTCGTTCCCGGTGACGAGGACGCGCTCGTAGTCCCGGCGGGCGCAGCGGAACCAGGTCGGCCCGCCCACGTCCCAGGCTCCCCCCCGAATCACCCACCACGTCCCCGACGTCGGCCCGGTCGGGTTGCGGGCGGGCGCGGAAGCGTAATAGCGCTCATCGTATCGGTCCGCACACCACTCCCATGCATTCCCGGCCATGTCCAAGGCTCCGTAAGGGCTCGCCCCCGCCGGGTAGCTGCCCACCGGCTTCGTGCTGTGGGAGTTCTGGGCATTCGCGCACTTCTGCGCATCCCACCCGTTCCCCCACGGATACTCCCCTCCTTCCGTCCCGCGGGCCGCCTTTTCCCACTCCGCCTCCGTGGACAAGCGCTTCCCCGCCCACCGCGCGTAGTCCGCGGCATCCAGCGGAGTCACATTCACCACGGGATGATCTTCCTTCCACCCCCATGCAGGCGCCACCGGCATCTTCCGGCCCGTCGCCTGGCAGAACTTCCGGTAGTCGGCCACGGTCACCAGCCTCTTGTCTATCCAGTAGGCATCCAGGGAGACGCGGCGCTGCGGGTGCTCGTCCGGGTCGCCCTTCCCGGCCGGGCTCCCCCTCAGGAACTCCCCGGCCGGGACGTAGACCATCTCGGCCCCGCCCTCGCTGGCCCAGACATCGCCCGCCTCCGCGTCCGCAGGAGGGGCGGGGGTGCGCCAGACCACGGCCTTCGGGTTCACCTGCGGCGCCGGCGAGGCGCGCTCCGCGGGCCGCTTCGGCCCGCCCGCCCCAGCCAGGCCCGCGAGCGCAGGCAACGCCGCCGCTGCCAGCGCCACCCCGAGCCAAAGCCGCCATCGTGCCACACCCGTTACCTCCGCGGAAGATACCCGTAGCATTTGCCTCGGCCGGGTCCCCGCCTGCAATGCCAGGTATCTGTCCCCGAAATACCATACTCCAGGCGGCAGGGAAAATGGCACTCCCCGTCCAAGAGGCCGGCATCACGCTCAGGAGGAGACCAAATGGCAGGGAAAGGCGAAATCACCGTTCGGGAGGCAGGGCGCCGCGGCGGCGCCTCGACCAAGAAGCGGCACGGCCCCGAGTTCTACCAGAGCATCGGGACCATGGGCGGCAACACCACCAAGCAGCGCCATGGGCGAGAGCACTACGTGAAGATCGGAAAGAAGGGCGGCGGCCAAGTGAAGAAGCTCATCGCGCTCGGGAAGCGGCTGCAGAAGGGCTAGCTGCCGGTCCGATCGCCGGGAGGTCTCATGTTCGACGACCAGCGAAGCAAGAAGGTCATCCTGGTGCTCCACTGCCTCCTGAACCAGAACGCCCGCATTGACGGGTGCGCCTACTTCCCGGGGGCGATGGGCGAGGCGGCCCAGGCGGTGGTGGAGAGTGGTATCGGGGTGCTCCAGATGCCGTGTCCGGAGTTGTGTTGTCTGGGGCTGGACCGCGCCGGGCGCTTCCGGGACGGCGCCGACCTCGGCATCCGGGAGGCCCTGCTGGAGGGGGAGGGACGCGCCGCGTGCGAGGCCCTGGTGCAGCACGTGATGCACAACGTGAGGGAGTACCGGAAGCACGGCTTCGAGATCGTCGGCGTGGTGGGAAACGATGGCTCACCCGCCTGTGGCGTGGAACTCACTCACTACGTGGATCGGGGTGAGGGCCCCGGCCCCGGCGCCTTCGTGCTCCTGCTGCGGGAGGCGTTGGTCAAGGAAGGGCTGAACCTGCCCTTCGTGGCGCTCCGGGACCACGCGTGGGCCGAGAGGGCCGCGCGGGTGAAGGCCTTGCTCGCGGCTGCTACCAAGCGCTAGGGGGCGTCGCGCCGCGGAAAGCGGCGGCGAGTCGATACGCGGTCGCCGGAGTGTAGGGAAAAAGGCACCGCCCAAAAGCCCTCTGTGATACAATGATCGGTAGTCACAGGCAAGCCTGCGGGGCTGTCGGTGGTGTCCCGTCGCTAACTGACAGGGGCGCCGGCGGGACGGATCAGTCGCGCATTCAGTCCCGTCCGCCTGGGCAGGAGGTAGTGGAATGGACGCGTTTCAGTTCCTCGGAGGAGTGCGGGGGCCCGCGTCTCCGCCCGCTCGTTCGTTCGCGACTCCCCCACATGTGCCGCCTCCCCCCGCGTGGCAGCCGTCTAAGCTGGTGAGCCGTCTTCCGGTGAAGATCAAGCGGCCCTCCGGCCTCTACGGCCCGGTGTTTGGGCTGCTGCTGCTGGGCGCGATTGCAGCCGGCGTCTGGTACGGCCAGCTCCTGGACCTGGTCACCCCCGGCTCGCCCAGGGCGACCGCAAAGGCCTTCATGCGCTCCATCTACGCGGGCCACATAGACCAGACGGAAGCGCTCTGCACGGCCGCGACGAAGCCGCTCCTGGCCCCCCTCGAGCAGGCCGCCACGCTGGCCCAGCGCAGATCCGGCACCGGACCTCCCGGGGAATTGTCCTGGTGGGCGACCGCGGTTCAGGTGACCGGAGATCGGGCCACCGTGACGATCGCCCAGACCCTCACGCAAGGGGGATCGGCCCGATCGTCTGAGTTCCCGCTCACTCTTGTTAAAGAGAATGGCGAGTGGAAGGTTGACCTCGCCGGCGAACCCGACGGCGGGTACAAGACGGTGATGGGACTGAGCAAGCTGGTCAAGTACCGCTGAGAGCCAGCCGCCACACAGGGCCGCCGACGCGGCGCCGCCCTCCCTGGCCGCGCCCGCCGGGTATCTCTCTGGACCGTGCTGCAGCCTGAGTTACCCCTTGGTCAGGCCGCTCTCCAGCTTCTCCAGCCGCTCCAGAATCGCGTTGATCGCGTCGTCCTGGGCCTTGAGGTGGGATTGGATCTGCTGCGCCTCGTGGAACGTGGCTTCCGCGTCCTTGTAGGTCATCTCCGCCCGCTTGTCCGCGGCGAGCCCCAGGACACTCTGGCCGACCATGATCACCGACAACATCACCAACTGGATGAACGTCTGGCTCACCCACTGGACGAACGTGAGCAGGCCGCCGTGGATCGCCTGCGGAACCACCAGCAGGGCGAGGACCGCAAAGGCGTACGCACACCACATCGTCCCGACGGCCGCGGTCAGCACGAGTGCGACCCGGCCGTTGATGCCCACGTGACCGTCGCGGGTCCTGGGTGGCCCGGCCTTCTTGCGCTCCTCGATGTGCGGGTGCCTCTGGTGCTCGAAGCTGATTCTCATGACGTGTTTCTCCCGTAAGCAGTATGCTGGGCGCCTGTGTGCTGTTCCCCAATTTGGCCTCTACGGCTGAGGCCGCTCCCGTCCCGCGAGGCCTCGTTCCCACGGACTGCTTCTCCCCATCCTTCTCCCAGGCCCCGGGGAGTGAATGGCAGGTCGCGGCGGAGGGAGGGAGCAGCTTCACCTGGAGCGAGACAGATTCCGGCGCGCTCATCGCGACGCTAACGAACAACAGCTGGGGCGAGGCCGGCGACCGCGGCGTCCCGCTCCGTGGCCGGGGCCCCGGCCTCGCGCTTTGCGGGCCGCGCCGCCCAGACGAAGCTGAGCAGGGCCAAGGCATAGCATCCCACTCCGGTCCAGAAGCTGGCCGTGATGCCCGCGTACAGCGCCACCACCACCGCCAGCACCGAGGCCAGCACGGAGGCGGCGCCGTTGATACCCCACAACCACGGGGTGGCCTGAGGCGAATGAGCGGCTGCAAGCTTCAGCCCGAGGGGGAAAGGCGCACCGAGGAGGAGGCCCAGAGGAAAGAGGAGGGCGATGGCCAGCCCGATGCGCACGGGGGTAGTGGCCCCCTCCTGGGTGGCCACCACGTAGGGGGTGAGGAGGCCGAAGGCGGCGAGGCCGAGGAGAAGCAACCCAAGGCGCGCGGCGCCGGCGCGGGCGAGGCGCTCCCCCTCCACCCCCTGGGTGAACCGGCTTCCCAGACCGCTGGACAGCAGCAGTGCGAAGAGGATGACGGTGAGCCCGTAGGTGGGGTGGCCGAGCAGCACGATGAGCCGCTGCATCTGGGAGATCTCGATGAACATGAACCCCAGGCCGATGCTCCCGAAGAAGAGGAAGAACGGCGCATGACCTCGCGTCACACCGCGGCGGGCGGTGAGCCACAGCGGCAGGAGGAGGCAGGCGAGGGTGAGCACCACCACCGTGATGAGGAGCAAGCCCAGGACGCGCACGGCCTGGAGGTGGGTGCCCACATTGCCCGTCGCGCGGCTTCTCCGCTGCAAGAGATCCCGGGGACGGGCCATGTGGAAGAAGAAGGGCCGGTCGTCCGTGGGCGGGCTGATATCGAGCGGATAGGCCGCGGTGAACCGGGTCAGGTTGCTCCCGGAGGTGAGGGCGTCCGCGAGAGCCTGATTCTCCGCGTACTTCGGACTCAGGACCACCTCGAATTGCATGCGCCGGGCGACGGCCTCGGCCTGGGCGACGTCCTGCGGGGAGAAGGGACGGGGGCTAGCCAGTAAGGTGACTACTCCATCCCGGTGCTGCGACGCGGGCGGCATGCATCGGATCAGCATGAGGTGCTCCCGCGGGGAGCGGACCCCCAACTCCAGGAGGGCCTGGGCGGCGAGGGCCGTCGTGCGATAGGCCTCGCCGGGCCGCTGGAGGTTGTACCATCGGGAGACGGTGAGGATGCCGTTCGGGCTAAGGCGAGAGAGCAGCAGCTTCCAGGCCTGGACCGTGTAGAGGGAGTTCTCGGAGAGGACGAAGGCGCCCGCGGCGGTGGCGGCATAGGTGTCCACGAGGGACATCTGGATAATGTCGAACCACCCGTGCTGCCTCGCGAGATAGCTCCTTGCTTCATCGCTGACGAGCGTCACCTTGGGGTTGCGCTCCAGGTGTCCCGCATAGTCGCCGAAGCGGTCGGTGAGGATGTCGAGGATGTTGCCATTGATCTCGATCCCGGTCACAGATTGCTGCTCGAAGGCGAGCGCGGAGAGCAGATCCCGGCCGCCCCCGACGCCGATCACGGCCACACGCGCGTGGGATCGAAGATGGTGGGCGAGGTTGGTCACGTCCCACTTCAGGTACTGGACTCGATCGAGGTCGCCATCGAACCCGGTAAGAATGGTGGAGGCGGTGGAATCAATGTCTATCAGAAGCTGCGGGACCAGGCAGTCCGGAGTCACGGGGCTCATGCCCCAGCCAAGAGGATGAGTGGGCGCATCAGCGCCCCGGCCAAGGAGATGGGTGGTCGTATCAGGGCTCCCGACGCGGACGCGTGAAAAGGAGTTCCATACCTCGTACCGCGTCTGTGCCGTGGGGTTTCCCTTGGCCCACAACAGGCGGAGCAGGGGGTGTTGCCGGCGAACGAGCACGGTGTGGCCGGCGGCCACTACGGCCAGCGACAGGGCCAGCACGGCGCTGGCTCGCATCAGCCGCGGGGAGCCGCCCTCGAGGGCGAAAGCGACGGCGCCCGCCGCGGCGAGCGCGGACACCACGAACGCGGCGGTGGGCCCGTCCGTGACCCGGAGGGCAAGTACCAGGGCTACGCACCCGAGCGCGGCGCCGGTAAGGTCGGCCGCGTAGAGCGTGCTCACCTGCCGGGGGAAACGAGTGAGGGCGAGGCAGACGCAGACGCCGCTGAACGTGAAGGGAAGAGCGATGGCCACATAGGTAAGGAGGAGATGGGGCAGGGCGTGGAGGGAGGCCGCGGGGCGGAAGGGAGTGACGGCGTGGACAACGAGGCCAACGATGGCCGATGTCGCGAAGAGGGCGCCGGAGACGGACATGTGAGCCTTCGCGCGGGCGGGGGTAAAGAAGGCCGGGCGCAGGTAGACGAGGAGGGCGCCGGCCGTCATACCGAACATCGCGACGGAGATGGCAAGGAAGGCGAAGTGGTACCACATGGTGACGCTGAAAATGCGCGTGAGCAGCACTTCCAACATCAAGGTGGCGAGGGCCACCAGGAACAGCCCGGCGTGCGCCAGCCACCCGGCCGCCTTCTCGGGGAGAGACTCCATGTCTGACCCAAACAAGCACCGCGCCGGCACGACGTCTGCCTGAACTCGCCCGGTGAGCGGGCCGCCGGCGCTGATCTATTGTAGCAGGCCACGGCTATGGGTCACAAGGCGCGTTGGCCGGCAAGTCGTATTTCGGGGACAGACTCAATACTGTTTACTTAATCAGAATAGCGCTCGCATAGTCGATGTTCTTGACGAGGGCGGTGGGGCCTCGTTTCCGGGTTCGGTATTGGCTAATGCGCTGGCGGACGCCGCGGGGAACGCTTCGGCCT
>Ga0315282_10000894_pt1 | contig 58407 bp, 44 predicted proteins | sample YL17G07_20_MG_FD_203693 | JGI IMG/M metagenome (GOLD analysis project Ga0315282, IMG submission 203693) | Sediment microbial communities from Yellowstone Lake, YNP, Wyoming, USA - YL17G07_20 | ecosystem: Environmental > Aquatic > Freshwater > Lake > Sediment | place: USA: Wyoming | collected...
CTAGTGTCCTTCCGTTGTTTCTCGGCGTTTGTTGGTTTCGCCGCTAATGCGGCTTTGGAGAACAAGTATGCGGTTGAAAGATCGAGTGGCGCTGGTCACCGGGGGCGCGCAGGGGCTTGGTGAGGCACTGGCCGAACGCCTGGCCAAGGAAGGCGCGCACGTAGCCATCGCCGACATCAACGCGGGTGGAGCGGCCGCCGTCGCGGATAGGCTGGCGCGGCAATACGGCGTCAAGACGCTCGCATTTCGTATGGATGTGACCGACGAGACTGAGGTCGCAGCCTGCTTCCGCCGGATCGAAGAGCACCTCGGCCGGTTGGATGTCCTCGTGGCCAACGCCGGCGTCCTGATATCTGGCGAGGTGACCGAGTTTTCCGTCCCGGACTGGCGAAGGGTGATCGACGTGAACCTGGTCGGCTACTTCATCTGCGCGCGCGAGGCTGCAAGGGTCATGTCGGCTCAGAAGAGCGGTGTCATAATCCAGATAAACTCCAAGTCCGGCAAGAAGGGCAGCTTCCGCAACTCGGCCTACGCGGCAAGCAAGTTCGGCGGCATCGGGCTTACCCAGAGTCTCGCTCTGGAGCTTGCGCCATACGGAGTCAGGGTGAACGCTGTCTGCCCCGGCAACCTGCTTGATTCTCCGCTCTGGGTAGACGGCCTCTACGAGCAGTATGCGAAGCGGTTCAACCTGACGGTTGAGCAGGTTCGGCAGAAGTACCTGGACCAGGTCCCGCTCGGCCGCGGCTGCACGTACGACGATGTTGCCAACGTCGTGGTGTTCCTCGCCTCCGACGAATCGAGCTACATGACCGGCCAGGCGATCAACGTCACCGGCGGGCAGGAGATGGGGTAGGGAGCCGGGGCGCCGCACCCCGGCAGGAATCAGGCTCTACGGCCTCCGGAGCCTCAGCCGCGAGACGATAGCAGCCGCCGCAGCGACCTTGAACGCATCGACGCCGATGAACGGCGCTGCGCTCTGGAGCCACGACCGCACGACGCACTCCGTCGCGGGCCGGCCGGTAGTCAGCATCAGGTACCCGGTATACCAGGGGACGCCGGCCGCATAGATTGCGGCAGCGCCAAGCGCTCCGGCGAGCGCGGCATTCGGGAGTCCCCTCCGCCCCAGCTTCTCCCAGCTCCAACCGGCCAGGAAGGCCCCGACGACGAAGCCCGGGATATACCCGAAGCTCGGCGAGAGCACGGCCGCCGGCCCCCCGTGCGGCGGGTTCGCAAACACCGGCGCCCCGGCCAGCCCCAAGGCCAGATACTGCAGTTGGCTGAGCGCACCCAACCTGCTTCCGAGCAGCATTCCGGCGAGGATGGCCGCGAGGGTCTGCATGGTCACTGGAACGGGCGTGAACGGCAGGTGAACGCTCGTCCTCGCGGCGAGAACGGTGAGGGCCGTGAACCCGAACGTGAGCAGAACGTCTCTTGCTTGAACGCGCGACTTGATCGCGCCGATCCGAATATGCCTCATCTGCTACCTCATAGTCTTCGGTTTGCTAATGGACGCTTAACCCAGCGGTGTTCGGATTCCTGCCGCCTTGCGGTACCTCATCGCTTGAAAACCCCAGCCAGCGCCAGCACCGCGAGAACGGCAAGCGAGATCAGCACGTACCTCTTGTCGTGCTCCAGAGCGAATGCGGTCAGCGCAGCAATCACTCTTGCAACCGGCGTGATCAGCAGGACGAACAGCCCCAGGTTGATAGTGGCTGCCGGGTTCAGGTGGACAGTGCCGCGCAGGATGCCCGAGATGGTGGGCGGCGACGGCGGCGCGCTCGGGTGCCGCAGGTAGAGGACGCTGCCCCATATAAGGATCAGCAAGCTCAACGCGACACCAGACCCCAGCGCTGTCGCAACGGTCCTGTTGAGATCCACTCTCATCTATCTCACCCGATCCTGATTCCAAAGCCTCTAAGGAACATCTGCACGGCGGTGACAGCCACCAGGACGACGAAGGCCAGGCTCAGTGCGCGCGAGCGTGCCCGTCCGGTGACTCTCGTGCCGATGCGGGCGCCTATCAGCACGCCGATGGCCGTTGGCGCGGCGACGTAGGGATCGATATGGCCGTTGGCCCAGAAGACAATCGCTCCGGTCGCGGCGGTGACGCCTATCGTGAAGTTGCTTGTGCCGATCGCAGCCTTCAGCGGGATTCCCATAACCGCGTTCATGAGCGGGACCTTGATTATGCCGCCGCCGATACCGAGCAGGGCGGAGACAACGCCGGCGCCAAGACTTCCGAGCATACCGGCCGGTACGTGGGTGACGACGTAGGAGATGTTGGTTCCCGCTGCGGGGTCGTAGTAGCTGCCACTCAAGCTCCGCGCGGGCGCAGCGACAGTCGTCGGCTCGGCCGAAGCGCTCCGGCTTCGAAGCATGGATACCGCCGCATAGACGAGAACGCCGGCGAAGGCGAAAAACAGGTAACGGCCCGGCACGTGCACGGCGAGGAACGCGCCGAGCAGCGCGCCGGTCGTTGTCGCCACCTCAAGAAGCATCCCAAGCCGGATGTTGGTGAACCGTGCCGCTACGTATACCGTCGCCGCTGCGCTGGAGGTCGCGATGACGCTGATGAGGCTCGCAGCGACCGCAACCTTGACGTCCTTCTGGAAAAGCAGAGTCAGGCCGGGCACGAGGATTATGCCCCCGCCGAGTCCAAAAAGAGCGCCAATGAAGCCGGCGACGAGCGCAAGCAACACGAGGAGCAGAAATGTCAGGATCATCCGCGGCAGCTCGTTCTTCCGAAGGCGCAGGGGCTTACGTGCTCCCGCGCCGGTTCACGGCAGCCATTATACCATGCCGCGGCTGTTGGGTGTTGGTGGGTCAAAGGTCGTGACTGTTCAGGAATCTAGCGCACCCTGGCCATCGTGAGTCTGTCGAAGGATGAGACGGGCTGCGCGGTCGGGCTGTTCTACCGAATCCTGAACAGTTACCAAAGGTCGTGGGTCATTCGAGGCCTGCTTCGTCGCCCGTCGCCCCTCATTCCTCAGCCCGCGCTCCTTGTTCCTCCGTCCTTTCCCCTCCCTCCTTCGCCAGCTCTGCCTGCCAGGCGCCGACCAGGCCGTCCCAGTACTGCGCGTGAGGCTGGACATCTTCGGTCTCGTCGGTGAGCTGCGGCGCGTTCTCCAGATCCGCCTTGTGGGCCGGCAGCACGAGGCGCCTGTTCGGCTCGTCGAGGAACATCAGCTCAAGCGGCACGGCTGTGCACTTGTCGTCGTAGCAAACCGCCGCGAATGGTATCTCGCCCGTCTCGGTGTCAACGAGCAGGTCGTCGACCCTGCCTATCGTCTTGCCGTCGGCGTCAGCGACGGGCCATCCCAGAAGCTCGGGCTGTCCCGGCTCCTGCTCGTATTCCAGCTCGCTGAGCCTCACAAGCTCGCCGGCAGTTGTGGTCTCTTCTTCGGCCATATCATCTCCTCTTATCGGCGCTGGATCGCCGGGTCAGCCGGGTGTGGTGGAGCGCCGTCCTCTTCTTGGTTACCCCTGGCCACGCCGCAGCAAAACCGCAGACCCGATGTGCAGGCCGAGCACTAACTGTGCGCTCCCCATCGTCACGGCCATCTCGAGATGCCCCGAGCTGCCGAACAGTGCGACCGCCTCCCCGGGTGCGGCCTCGCCATAGGCGGCCGCCAGGCCGCGAATGGTCCTGCCGCCGGCTTCCATCGTCACCGCCTGCGTCGCCCACCTGCGGAACGGCGCCTCCTCGATATCGGTGATGCAGTTGCCGAACCGGTCTACGTGGATCACGCTTCCAGGGTAGACGTCGCCGGCCGGCTGCGGAGGCGGCGGCAGGAGCACCGGATCGGGCACCTCGGGGCCGAGATCGGACAGGGGCGCGCCGAGCGACAGCCGCGCGGCGGCGGGGGCGAAGATGTCCCTGCCGTGGAACGTTCCGCTGACCCCGGGGAGCATGTAACGAGGGTTGACGATCTCCACAACGCGGGGCCCGTCCTCTCTCTGGATCGCGTAGGTCAGCAAGCCGTTGTCGGGCGCGACGAAGGTCCATTGTCCGAGCCGCGCGGCAATCGGCCTCCGCTCCGTCCCCACGCCGGGATCGACCACCGCCACATGCACCGAGCCTGCAGGAAAGTAATGGTACGCGGTCTTGAGGAGATACGCCGCCTGCTTGACGTTCTGCGGCTCTATCTCGTGTGTCAGGTCTACGATCCTTGCCTTTGGATTGATGCCGAGGATGACACCCTTCATCGCGCCGACGTAAGCATCCCGCAGGCCGAAATCCGTGAGAAGTGTGATGACTGGGGACATCGAGAGCCTATCCGCCCTGAAGCTGCCTGAGATGGTCCTGGGCCACCGGAATCCAGTCAGGGTCGCCGAGCTCCACTACGGAGTTGTAAGCCGCCGCTGCGTCGGCTTGCCGTCCGGACCGCGCCAGCATATCCCCCTTCTCGACGAGGAGTCTGGAGAGCAGCTTGCGCGCGGCAATGGCAAAGCTGTCGTTGCCGCCTATGTCGATCGCCTTGCGCAACTCAGCCTCCGCGCGGGAGCCGTCGCCGGAATAGTAGCTGCCCGCTCCGACGAAATAGTGTCCCGCTGAGTAGCTGGGATCAGTCTCGAGAGCGCTTGACCCCAGGCTCAGGGCAGAGCCATAATCGTTCCTCCCCAAAGCCACGTGAGCCAGGTCGGCGTAGACGGACGCAAGCTTCCTGCGTGCCGGCCCGGCAGCCTTGGTCCCGCCGGCAGCGCGCACCGCGTTCAGGTACTGATCCAACGCGGCGTTTACATCGCCCTGGGCGTAGAGCTTGTCTCCCTGAGCAATGTATCTCTCTGAGGTCTCCTGTGCCGTCCGCTCGACATAAGCGTCATAGGCTTGGTTCACCGCGTAGACCGCAAAGACCAGCAGGCCCACGAGACCGATCACCAGGAGCGCAGCGCCGAGGAATGCCTTGGTCTCGGCGGACAGGATAGGTTGGCGAGGCACGGGCGGTGCAGACGGCGGGACCGGCGCTGTAGGAGCTTGCGCGAACGGGTCCGGCACTGCCTGCCCCGGCGGCGCTCCGGGCGGTGGCGGTATCGGAGAGTAGCTGCCGGACGGCTGGCCTCTCGGAGGGTAGGGGCCAGGCGCAGGGCCATAGGTCGGCGGCGCCCGCCCGCCATAGGTTGGGGAATGGCCCGGCGAAGCGCTCGTCGAGAACGGGTCGCCGTACAGAAGCGCTCCATTCGGCGGCTCGTTCCGCAGATCGTTCGCCATCTCCTCCGCCGTTTGGCAGCGCATGTCCGCGTCTTTCGCCATTGCCCTGCGGATAACCGCAATGAGGTGCGGCGAGATACCTGGCGGGGGAGCCGGCTCCGAGTTCATTATGTTGTAGGTTATAGTAACCACTGTGTCGCCGGCGAACGGCTTGTGGCCTGCGAGCATCTCGTAGAGGACGACACCGAGCGAGAACAGGTCCGACCTGCCGTCGATGTGCTTGCCGGCAACCTGCTCTGGTGACATATAGCTCGGCGTCCCGAAGACCTGGCCGTCGGCGGTGATCGAAGGCTCGGACATAATGCGCGCTATACCGAAATCCGTTAGCTTGACGTGGCCGCCTGGGAGCAGTTGAACGTTCTCGGGCTTCACGTCCCGGTGGACGACGTTGTGCTGGTGGGCGTAGGCGAGCGCGTTGCAGATCTGGAGGGCGATGTCTACGGCTTCCTTGACCGGGAGAGCGCCGCGGACCTGCAGCACGTCGCGCAGAGTCTGGCCCTCCAGGAACTCCATTGCGATGTAGAACCTGTCGCCCTCCTGGCCGACGTCGTAGATCGTCACGATGTTCGGATGGGCGAGCTGGCCGGCCGCCTTACCTTCCCGCAGGAACCGCTCAATGCGCTCTCGCTTCTGCGCGCCGGTCAGGTTGGGAGGAATGTAGAGCTCCTTCAGCGCGACGTGCCGACCCAGCGCCGGGTCAACGGCTTCGTAGACGATGTCGTTACTCCGGGCGATCTCTCTCAGTATCTCATATTTGCCGAGAGTGTTGGTTGAAGCCATCAGCTGTCAGCGGTCGGCTGCCGGCAGCCAGCAGTCGGCGTGCCGTTTCGAGGAACTCTGGTAACTGACTGCTGGCCGCCGATAAGCTATCTTAGCAGCCCGAAAAGCCGCTTCTTGTGCCCCTCCTTCGGCTGGTCCTGCTGCTCTTCCTCGTGCACGATGTCCTTGACGGCAATGACAAGTACCGTTATGTTGTCCGCTCCGCCGCGGTCATTGGCTGCGTCCACAAGGTCCATAGCAGCCTGCGAAGGGCCCTTGCCGACGGCCAGATCACGAATCTCATCCGCCGTCAGGCTGCCCGATAGCCCGTCCGAGCACAGAAGGATCACGTCCCCCCGGCACAGGTCCTCGGCGATAATATCGGGCTCCACCGTCGGCATGTTCCCGAGCGAGCGCGTGATAACGTTCCTGAACGGCGAGAACTGAGCTTCGTCCTCGGTCAGCGCGCCGCGCTTGACTTGCTCGGCAACCCAGGAGTGGTCCTCGGTAATCTGGCGGATCTTGCCTTCACGGATAAGATAGGCCCTGCTGTCGCCGACGTGAGCGGCGTAAGCTTCGTCCGCGCGGATGACGACAGCCGTGAGTGTCGTGCCCATCCCCGACCGTTCGGCGATCATCCGTGCTGCGTCGTAGATGAGGCTGTTCGCCTCGTGGACGGCGCGGATGAGCCTCCCGGCGACATCTGGTGATGGATCGGCATAGTAGGCCCTGATCACCGTCTTCAACGCAATCTCGCTCGCGATCTGCCCGGCTGCATGGCCGCCCATGCCATCTGCAACGGCATAGAACGAGCCCTTCTTCGCAAGGGTTTCCACGTCCTCCGGCTCGAAGAAGTCGAACTTGTCCTCGTTGTTCTCGCGAATGCGGCCGAGGTCGGTGCGGGCGCCGATCTTGACGACGGCGCGGACCGTCCTCGCGCGCTCGGCAAGCTTGTCCCACTCCCGCTCCAGCTCCGCAGTCTTCAGTTCGGCGGTGATCTCCTGCTCGTCCTCCGTGGACGCTGCCTTGCTTTTGTCGTTCATGCTCAGGCTCCTTTGAGAAACCGGGCCCTATCCCATCCTGATGACCCGCGTCCTGGAAAGGCGGTCGTGCAGCATCCTGCCCTGGCGGTCCCATACGCAGCACAGGATGCCCGCTATAGACAGGGCGGCTGGCAGTAGGGCCAGGAAGCGAACCGCTGCCGTGCGGCGATCAGGCGCCTCGCCGGTATCCCGGATAACTGCTATGTCTACAGCCGCCATGCCGGGTGTCTGGGCACTTGCAGCTACCGACTGGATGAAGTACGATGGCACACCGACCGCCACGATCGACCAGAAAGCGGCATGCGCCCACGGGTGGTCGCCCGTGTCCAGTGGAACGCTCGGGTCGCCGACCACGAGCCAGGACGCGATCCACAGCACAGTGAACGCGCTTGCCAGTACGAGAAGATCCATAGCTGCCGCCAGTGCCCGTGCGGGTAGGCCGGCGGGTTCGGCGCGAGCCGGGTCAACCACCGGTACGTTCCGCAGAAGCTCCTCTTCCGTCGGCCGGTCGGCGCATTCTCTGCAGTACGACGTGCGATCGATGAGCACCTCGCAGTCCTCGCACAGCTCCAGTCCGCAGGCGTGGCACGTGCTCACGGCGATCCGCCACGGGTGCTTCGCACAGCCCTGCTGCTCGACGGCAAGCTGCGACCTCAGCCGCTCCCCGCACTTCGCACATTGCCTGGCATTCGGGTCGTTCTCGGCGCCGCACTTCCAGCATATCATATCGTGAACCTGAAGACGCTCTGGCCGAGCGTAAGCTCGTCGCCATCCTGAAGCTCCCTCGGCTCGTTAGGTGTAAGCCTTTCCCCGTTTACGAACGTCCCGTTCGTGCTGCCCACGTCCGTGATGGTGAAGCCGGCGTCGGACGCGTTGATCACAGCGTGGCTGCCGGAGACGTAGAGGTCCGGGATCACGACGCTGTTCGCCGGCCTCCTGCCTATCGTGTTCTCGCCCGGCCGGATTTGGTGTTCCTGGCCGTCCGGCTTGGCGACCAGCCGCGCGAGGGTCGGCAGTTCCTCGTGTACCTCGACCGCCTCGACCGGCGGCTCCAGCGTCTGCTCGGGAGTTGCCTCGAACCGGGCTTCCACGCCGGGTTCGACCGGGATTTCGGCGGCCTCGGCCTGGTCTGCGGCCTCATGCTGCTCCGGCTCGACCTCCACGGGCGGCGACGGCTCCTCGGCCGCTTCCTCGACTGCCACGGACTCCTCCGAGAGCTTCTCGCGCTCCTCCGCCTCCTCGACTTCGCGGACCGCCTCCGCAGCGGACACTGCCGCGTCTTCCGGCGGCGCCTCGAGCTTCAGCACCGCCGAGCCAAACATCAGCTCCGTTCCCGGCTCGACCTCTGCCTGCTCGCCCGGCTCGATCTTCTTCCCTCCCGCGAAGGTGCCATTCGTGCTTCCGACGTCCTCGAGGAGGTACTTGCCATCGGCGACCGTGAGTGTCGCGTGTTTGCGCGAGACGCTAGGGTGGGTGAGGAGCACGTCTGCGTTCTCCCGGCCGATGGTGTTTGGCCCGGGGTTCAGGGCGAACTCTCTGCCCGTGGACGGCTCGACCAGCTTGGGCACCAACTCCGCCGCGACGCCGGGTTGCTCGGCAGCAATCTCGAACCCCTCGCGGGCACTAGCCAGCAGGAACCCGCAGTCGCAGCAGTATGTCTCGCCCGGAGCGTTGGTCGTGTGGCAGACCGGGCAGGTGACGCCGAGCGCCTGTTGGGTCGCCTCTGTGCCCACTCCTGGCATCGTCTGTGTCGCGCCGGTATCGGTGAGCTGCGTTTTCTCCATGTCGTTCTCTAGCATCTGTTCGTCCCTTTAACCTCCGGTTCTGCCACGGTCCAGGTTGTAGATTGTCCCAACAAGCGTCTTCTCGACACTCGCTCCCTCTTTGATGCTGTCGATGGCCTTCTGGACCTCCTGCGCTTGATCCGTCTTGCCCTGCTGCTGCAGGATCATCATCGTCTTCTGGAGTTCCTGCACCGCGGCGCCAGGAGCAATCATCTGGGTCCGCATGCCCATGACCGTGCGTTCGAGCTGGCGGGAAGCGAGCGCCACTTCGATCTCCTTCTGGACCTGCTGGTTGACGTTGGCGGCAACCAGGTTCTCGTCCGCCGTGAACTCGAGCACGACGTCCGCCTCCAGCCGCTCGGGCCGGCCTGTGACGGAGTCGTCGCAGTTCAGCTCGAGCCTGGCGACACGGTAGGTTCCTGCCGGCCTGGCGCCAAGCTCAAGTTCGAGGAGCGCGCTTTCCGCGCTGCCGCGCTCGACATCCGGCAGCGTGACCTCGGCGTATCTGTTGCCGAACGTCGGAAGCCGCCCGTAAATCTGGCGGAGCTGTGCCCAGCGGGAGAGGTTGACCCTTAGGTGCAGGTTCCGCGCCACGACGGTCATCAAGGTTTCCAGCTCCTTGCGGAAGACCTCCGGGATCAGATCGGGCCGTGTGATGTAGTAGTAGTTGCCTCCCGATTTCCGCGCGATGCCGGCGAGAAGCTCCTCATTGTACTCGTTCCCAAAACCGAGAGCTGTGATGGTTATCCCGCGGCTCTTCTGCTCGCCGACCATGCCGACAATCGAGCTGAAGTCCTTGATCCCTGCGGTCGGGTCGCCGTCGGTGAAGAGCAACGCGCGGTTGACGTAGTTGCCGGAGTAGACGCCCGCAATCTGGCTCGCGCCGGCAGCGATCCCGTCGTAGAGGTTCGTGGTGTTTCCGACCTCCAGCCGGTTGATGTGCTCCTTGATGAGGTTCTTGTTGACCACGCGCCGGGCGGGCATTATCACGTCAACGCGTTCCTCGAAGGCAACTATCGAGAGCACGTCGTTCGGTTCGAGCAGATCGACGACGTAGCCGCAGGCGCGTTTGACGTATTCGAGCGGCTCCCCTTCCATCGACCCGCTGCGGTCAATGATGAGGCAGAGGTTGAGCGGCATCCTTGCGCCGCCCATTGCGCCACTTGCCTGCAGGCTCACGAGGACGTGCTCGCGGGAGCCGTGCGTAGCGATGGCGTACTGGTTTCCTACGACGGCCTGCATATTGAGCGCCTTCTGTGCCGCCCCTGCCATCTGCGTCCGACCTGGGTCGAATCCCTGGCCGAATGGCCCCGATACCTGCGTCTTCCCGGGGTCAAAGCCCCCATTCGAGAGCTGCGTCCGTTCGTCATCGGACGGAGGAATCATCTGTGTGCTGTCCATTGTTCGGTTCTCGCTCCTCTGTTAGGGCCGGATTCTCAGCTTGGGCGGATTGCGGGTCCCGCCCGAGCCGACCCACTTGGCACGGCGCTCGCCGCTCGCGCCTTACCCCTCGTACCTGAACTTCGTGCTCCCTATCTGCACCAAATCACCGTTCGTCAGCTCGTGGCGGGTGATCCGCGCGTTGTTTGCAAACGTCCCGTTCGAGCTTCCCATATCGTACAGGACGAACCGGCCGGCCTCGTTTACCACTCTCGCGTGCTGGCGGGAGACCGTATTGTCGCTTGCAAGCGGCATGCTCCTGTCGGACTGGCGGCCGATGGTCGTCTCGCCGTCTGGTGCCAGGCTGAAGGTCTGGCCGGCGTAAGGGCCGGAGATGCCGACGAGCTTTGGCGCGCCTGTTACCTCAGCGCTCGGAGCGGGCGCGCCGAGAGGCGTGCCGGCAAACGGGTCCCAGCCCGGCTGCGCGCTCTGTCCTGCAGAAGGCGGCTGGGCTGCGGTCGGCGGGGGAGCGCCCACAGTTCCACCGGCGTCCGGCGTCTGGCCCGCCGCCGCGCCGGCCCCGACAGTGCATGCGCAGTTGCCGTTCGCATCCTTGATCTCCCCACAAAACGGGCAGATGTGCTCGGACGTCGGAATCCCAGCCGGACCGGGGTAGGCATCCACAGGCCGCTGGATGAGCGACCTCGTGGCCTTGTCCCGGAACAACAGCTTCGTCATACCGATCTGGATCATGTCCCCGTCTCTCAGAAGCTTCTGCTGGACCTTCTGGCCATTCACTATCGTCCCAGCCGCCGTGTTGAGGTCCTTCAGCAGGTGCCTTCGCTGGTCGGCCCTGATCACGAAATGTCTCGGCTCCACGTCCGGGTCGCCGAAGATCGGAATGTCAACAAGCTCATCCCGCCCGACGATGGTCTCCGGCTTGAATATCTGGAACTCCCTGCCCTCGTTCCGGCCCTTGAGGTGCACGAGCCACGCGCGCTTTGCCATCTCCTCGATGAAGCTGATGAACAGGCCGATAGCGGCTCCTGTGAGCGAGAACCCGATGAGCCTCATCAGCCAAACGGGGATGGCGATGGCCCCGGTTCTGTTCATGCTGGCAAGTAGAGCAAAGACGAAGCCACCGACGGCCCCGCCGAGGAACCCGCCGACCGCGCCATTCAGCATCTTCTTGTTCGACTCGGTGGACAGGCCCTGTGACAGGCCGAGCAGGAGGCCGAAGAGCGCCCAGCCAAGCGATCGGCCGATAAGCCGAAGGAAGAAACTGAGGAAGGACGGAGGCCCGATGGGTGCGACCGACCCAGTGCCGCTCGTGTCCCCAGCAAGCTGCAAGATCGGATGATAGAGCGTGTTGCCGAACGCGAGGCCGAGCCCACCACCGACTGTGCCGACCCCGATCCCGAACACGACGCTCTTCATCGCGTCACGGGGCGACACCCCGGAAAGGGCCTCAGCGACCCCGAGACCTGCGCCGACAAACAACCCGATGACCGCTCCGAGCAAGAGAACCTGCGTGTAGGTCATGTCCGGGTCGCCGGCCGGTGTCAGGTAGTCGATCGGCTCCGCAACCGCCCATCCGAGCAGTCCACCGACTGCGCCGAGTATAAGATAACGCGTAATTCTTGCCAAGAGTTATCCCTACCCGTCAGCTATCAGCTACTGGCCGTCAGCTTCCGCTGACGCGCCTGCCAACGAAATGAGACTACCAAAGGAACGAGGGCACCCCGAGCGCGGCCAATGCTGAACAAAAGAGCAGCGCTCCTACGTCGATCCACCTTGTCACATTTGCTCTCCTCGCCGGACCTTGGACTTCCGACCTCACACCTCGAACCTGAACTTCGTGCTGCCTATCTGCACCTCGTCGCCGGGCTGGAGGACCTGGCGTCCTGTGATGCGCGCGCCGTTCACGAACGTGCCGTTCGAGCTTCCCTCGTCCGTGATGCTGAACTCGCCGTTCTCTCTGCCAATCCGCGCGTGCCTCCGCGACGAGGTGCTATCGTCAGTCAGGGCGGCGGCGTTCGCGGCGTCGCGCCCTATGGTCGTCTCACTGCCGGTCAGCTCGAATATGCGGCCTGCGTAGGGGCCTTGCATACCGATCAGCCTCGGCGTCGCAGCGGTACCCGATGGCCCTTGGCGCATACCCGCAGCATCGACGCTGCAGGCGCAGTTGCCTGTGATCGGGTCCTTCTTCTGCCCACAGAACGGACAGACACTCGGATCGATCTGCTGTCCCGGTGCGCCCGGCGCGGAACCAGCCGCCTGCTCCTCGGGAAGCTGCACGCCGAGCTTCCGCAGTCCCCGTTCGAGCGCCCTGCCCCGTGTGCGCAGCACGACATACAGCATACCCCCAACAAGGCCCAGGAACAGAATGCCCGCAGCGATCGGTGCCCACCCGATTGGCCCCGCGCGGACCCGGCCCTTACGCGGCGCCGCGCCTTCCCCTTTGCCGGCCTTGGCCGAGGCAGCCGCGGCGGATGCCTTGACCGTCCGCACCTTGCCCGACACCGCCAGGGTGTCCGTGAACACCGGCTCGTCCCGGTCCAGCGGCACCTCGAGGTCCACGGTCATCTTCCTGCCGTCGTAACCAACGGTCACGCTCTCCTGGCCGCCGGCAATATCGTGGAACTCCGCCACTCCCTCGCTCGAAGGGTCAACCAGGGTCGTGAACTCCTCCGAGTTCGCGTCTTTGAGCGTCACGACGGACGACTCCACGCGCTCGTCCGGGCTCGCTTCCGCAGGTTTCAGCACTATTCGCACCGTGCGCACCCGGTCGAAATCGGCGCTCTTCAGCTTGAGCTCTGTCTTGCCCGCCAGGTTCTGAAGGCTCTTTGCGGCTAGGTTGCCCGTCTTCGGGTCGTAGACCTTGAGCTCGCCGGCTGCAAGCTTCCCGCTTACGGAGGCTGGAGCGAGATCGATGGAGGCGGCGTCGCCGGCGACGCGCTTCGGAGCCGTCACCTGAAGTTTCTGGCCCGCGTCCTTGAACTCGAACCAGTACAGATACGCGCCCTTCTCCGAGAAGGCAACCTGGATGGTCGGATCGGCGAGCGCTGGCGCCGCGAGGACGACCGCAAGTTGGAGAATGGCGACGGCATACCGCAGAACGCCGCGCCCGCGCACTCCGCGCTCTGCCCTCTGCCCTCTGCCCTCTGCACTTCGCACTTTGCACCCTGCACTTTTCATCCTTCATCTCCCTCAGTGAGTTCACGGATGGCTCGAGGCAGCCGTGGCAGGAGGTCGGTCGCGGCGGCGCCGGCTTCGCCGATCTCTTCGGCTGCAATCTCACCGGCCAGCCCGTGCACGTAGGCAGCACAGATAGCCGCATCCAGCGGGGAAAGTCCCTGCGCCAGGAAGCCAGCGAGCGAGCCGGTCAGAACGTCTCCCGTTCCACCCGAAGCCAACGCGGCGGTCCCGGTCGGGTTGATCCACGCCTCGCCATCCGGAGAAGCGGTGACCGTACCGGCGCCTTTGAGCATTACAACGACGCCAAAACGCGCTGCAGCATCCTGCGCGGCCCTCAGTCTGTTAGACTGGATGGCCGCGACCGTAGTTCCGGCGCCAGGCGAGCCCCCCGCCGCACCTGCACGCGGCCCGGCGAGAAGACGCGACATCTCGCCTGGGTGAGGCGTGATCACGGCCGGGGCCTTGAGCTTGCCCAGCACGCTCACATCCTCGGCGACGGCGTTCAGCCCGTCTGCATCGATGACCATCGGCTTTCCGATCCGGGGCAGCAGTTCGTGGACGAAGGCAACCGTCTCGGCGTTCCTGCCGATCCCAGGGCCGATAGCGGCGGCATCGCAGCGGTCGATCAACTCCAGAACCTTTCCGACTGCGGCGCGCGAGAAGCTTCTGGCCTCCGTCTCCGGCATCGGGACGGTCATCACCTCCGTCACCTTCACCTCCAGGATATCGTTCAGGCTCTCGGGTATGCCGAGGGTCACCAGCCCCGCACCGACCCGGACCGCCGCCTCGCCTGCCATCGCCGCCGCGCCAGTCAAGCCCACCGAGCCCGCAATGATCGCCGCATGGCCGAACGTGCCTTTGTGAGCGTCGGGTGGACGGCCGGGCAGCCGCCAGCGCACGTCTTCGTCGGTCGCTAGGAACGTGCGGATGCCCGCAGCCTGGAATGCGGCTTCAGGGATGCCGATCTCGGCGACGCTCACCCGGCCGGCATACAGAGCGCCCGGAAACGTCGCCAACCCGATCTTCGGCAGGCCGAAAGTCACCGTCCGGTCTGCTCGGACGCAGCGGCCGCAGATCTGTCCCGTATCGGCGTCAAGCCCGGACGGCAGATCGACGGCCACGACCGGGCGTCCCGCCTCGTTTACCGCGTCGATGACCTCGCCCGGAAGCCCCGTGATCTCGCCTTTGATGCCGGTGCCGAACAGCGCGTCAACGATGAGATCCGAGTGAGCGAGCACGGTGCGCACCCGCCCGATCTCCGCAATCTCCTCGACCTCGATCCCTGACTTGCGGGCGATCTCAAGATTGACCCTGGCGTCGCCCGAGACCTCGTCGGGCCTGGCCGCGAGCAGCACTCGGACGTCCACCCCGATCTGCCGAAGGTGGCGCGCGACCACGAACCCATCGCCGCCGTTGTTCCCCCGGCCGCAGACGACCACCACTCGGCTGCCGTCCATATCGTCCAGCATCTCGCGCACAACGTCGAACGTCCGGAGGCCGGCGTTCTCCATCAGCACGATGCTCGGCACACCGAACTCCTCGCCCGCCCTCCGGTCCAGTTCTTTCATCTGTTCGGCAGTCACGATTCTCATCGCAGCAACCAGCTTCCTACTGTCACCCAGTGCTCACTACCATCGCGGTCGCAGTTGCGTAGTACTTCGAGTGTGACAGGGTGACCATGATACGGCATCCCGCCGCGGCGTTCAGAGCTTCGCCCGACAGCCTGACAGTCGGCTGCCCGCCCGCGCCGTTCACCAGCTCGACATCGTGCCAGGAGAGCGAGCGCCCAAGAGCCTTGGCGACGGCCTCCTTGGCGGCCCACCTTGCTGCCAGATGCGCGTGGCAGCGCCTTTTCCCCAGGCAGTAGGCAAGCTCGGCGTCGGTGAACACGCGCCGCGCGAACCGGGGGTTGTCCTCCATCACCCGAGCTATCCGGTCTACCTCGATTATATCGGTTCCGATGCCGACGATCTCCATCTCTTCGATAACTGCTACGCCGGATGTGGGACGTTTTCCTGCAGAAGCGGGCTGTGGCTGGATAGGTCGGGGGGTCAGGGGGCAGGGGTCGGGAATCAGGGTTCAGGGTTCCGCGTTGAACACCAAGGGTCGCGCACTCAGATCGCCTGCTTCACTTCCTCTTCCTCCCCCGACCCGCGGACTGCATGGGAGGCTGCTTTCCCCACGCGTCCGGCGGCCTCTTTGGAGCTCTCTGCAATCCGCCGCCGCAGTTCACCTCCAGGACGGGGGGCCAGGAGCAGACCCGCAGCGGCTCCAACGGCGATCCCGATCAACATCCCATAGAGCAAGTTCCTGTTCATGTCGCTCACTCCTGTTGCGGTATCTTCGCAACGACCTTATACCCTGCGGACTCTCCCGTCAAAAGCCTAGTGTCTCGTGGATGAGCGGCGCCGGCTCGGGCGGGGCGTCGGCGAAGCGGAAAGCCGACCGCACAAGCTCGACCGCCGGTTCGACCTGAACGGTCCCACTGTAGACAAGCAGCGCCAGTTCCTCCCCCGCTTCCGTGCGGTCGCCGGTCTTCTTGCGCAGCAGAATCCCAGCCGTCGGATCAATGGCATCCTCTTTCCGCTGCCGGCCGGCACCGAGCAGCCCGGCGGCTCGGCCGATCGCGCCCGCGTCCACAGCAGCGATATACCCTGCGGAAGCGGACCGCACCACGGTGTGAAAGCTCGGCTGCGGCAGGCGCGACGGGTCCTCTACTACACGAGAATCGCCCCCTTGAGCTGCAACCATCTGCCGGAACTTGTCGAGCGCTGCGCCCGAGGAAAGCAGGCCCGCGAGACGCCGGCGAGCTGCGGAAAGCGCGGACTTGTCGATCGGCTCCGAACTACGCCGGCCTGCTGCTGCGGCGAGTAGCGCGCCAAGCTGCAGGCAGAGCTGCCTCAGATCGTCCGGGCCGCCGCCGGACAGAGCCTTCACAGCCTCGGCGACCTCGACGGCATTCCCGACCGCAAGGCCGAGCGGCTGGTCCATTCCCGTGATCGCCGCCACCGTGCGGCGGCGCATCCGTGTGCCGATATCTATCATCGTCCGGGCGAGCTGCCGTGCGCTTTCGATGTCCTTCATAAACGCGCCGCTCCCCACCTTCACATCAAGCAGGATCGTGCTGGCGCCGCAGGCGAGCTTCTTGCTCATCACGCTCGCTGCAATGAGGGGAACACACTCGACCGTGGCTGTGACGTCGCGAAGCGCGTACATCTTCTTATCCGCGGGGACAAGGTCGGCAGTCTGGCCGGCGATGACGCAGCCGACCTCCCGCGCCTGCTGTAGGAACTGGTCCTTTGAGAGGCTGGTGGAGAGGCCGGCGATGGATTCGAGCTTGTCGAGCGTTCCTCCAGTGATCCCGAGGCCGCGGCCGGACATCTTGGCGACTGTGAGGCCGGCGCTCGCCAGGAGCGGAGCGAGCACGAGTGTTGTCTTATCCCCGACGCCGCCGGTGCTGTGCTTGTCAACGGTCAGGCCCTGCAGGCTCGAAAGATCGACCGTCTCACCCGAAGCGATCATCGCCTCGGTGAGCGCCGCGGTCTCTTCCCCGTCCAGTCCATTGATGCACACGGCCATCAGCCATGCCGACATCTGGTAGTCCGTCACATCGCCCGAGACGAAGCCCTGCACAAGCGCGCGAATCTCATCGGCGGTGTGCTTCCCGCCGTCCCGCTTCTTCGCCAGGATATCGTAGGTACGGATAAGCATTCGCGCTATCGCCCCATTGGAAACGTTCGCCATCGACCGGCGCTGCTCCTTGCCTGCTTATCCGTGCCCGTTGCGTTTCGCAGCTTCAGACGGAGGGTAATCGAGAACGTCTAAGAGCCGGAAGGAGGCGAAACCCGATGCCGGCGCAGAAGACCGAGGAGATGGCAAGATTGGCGAGGAAACAGGGCAGGCTGGTCCTCGACGCGGTCGAGCAGATGGTGAAGGAACACGGTGGACAGATGACCTCTGCGGGCGGCATGCTCATTGCCGCGTTCGGCGAAGCCGCTCAGAATTGGTGGGATCTCTCCCTGTTGGGCAACCTGCAGTGGACGGAAGCGTCACCGAGCGAGAACCAACACATCGAGGTCATCGTGATGGACGCGGACGACCGTCGGATGATCCCATGTCTGAGCGTGGATGTCACGGTCATGAGTGAGACCGGCGATGACCTGGGCACGAAGCGGCAGCGGATGTTCTGGAGCCCCACGGCATACCACTATGGCGCGAACTGGTCTATCCCTGGAGAAGGCCTCTATGACATTCGGGTGCATGTCGGCCTGCCGGAGTTCCCAAGGCACGACAAGGAGCTTGGGCGCAGGTTCACGCAGCCGGTGAACGTGCTGTTCAGGGGGTTTCACCTGAGACCGGGGCGGGAGTAGTGAGAGCGGCAAATGGAACGCTTGTCCGGCCCAGCGCCACGGGCTTGTCGAGCTGCTCGGACTAGCGTCCTGGCCCTTTAGATCTCGGAAGCTGCCGATCAGTACTCGTCGGGGTAGAACGTCATCTTGCCGTCTTTCCAATCATCGAACCACTGCACGTGGCCGTCCGCGAAGGCAATATCGTTCCCGTTGTTATGCACCCCCGGCCAAGAGAGCCAGTAGGGGTACCAGGTGTTGGTCCCATGGACAGGATGCCTGTAATAGACCAGCCCATCAGCCTGCTCGTCGTTCGACAGCCCCGAGTCGTACATCATGCTCTGCAGCCACCCGCCGGAGTCGTCGCTATAGCGCGGTCGCAGGCAGAAGAAGAAAACCATCTTCGTTGGGCGGTAGACTGAGAAGAGGTTGAAGCCTATAAGGTTGGCGTCGAGAGGATGCGAGCGAGTGCCATGGGCCCAGTCGATCCCATAGCCATAGTTGAACTGCTGCTCGGGACAGAGGTAGGCCTTGTTCTCACCCTTGATGGGGTTGGTCTGGTGGGCCGATTTCATGTACTTCGAGATTCTCTCTGTCCAGCCCAGGTGGTCCCCCCATACGGTGAATCGGTACTGCGGAGCGGGAGTCCATCCCTGATAGTCCTCGGCATAGAGCATCGCAGCGTTCACTATCTGTCTGAGGTTAGACAGGCACCTCGCCTTCTTTGCGCTCCTCTTGACCATCATGAAAACCGGGAGGAGGATCGCCGCCAGGATGGCTATGATGGCAATAACGACGAGAAGCTCGATGAGGGTGAAGCCTCTTCTGTTCGCGGCGTAAGGCCGATACATAGTGCATCGCACCTCGCTTTGTGCATCCGATCGCGTACGGCTATCATCATTGTTACCACTCTTGCGCCTGCACGTCAACCGGGAAACGGGCTTTTTTCCGTTTCTAAAGGAACCGGCGCTCGTCTCGTGCAAGTAGTAACGGGCGTCACGCACAGAACCGTCTCATCGGCGCGTGACCGGGTGCCATCCGAGAGCGTCGTTACGGATATGGCCGGAGGTGCGTCCAGTGAACCTTTCCCGCTGCGGGCGCAACTCTAGGTACAGCTATGAAAGGAGGTCTCAGGTCATGAGGTTAGGAGTCACGGCAGTTGTGGTGCTGCTCGGCGCGTCTCTCCTTCCGTCGGTTGTTCGTGCGGACGGGTGCATGTTCCCCGACGAGGCCGCGTGGAGGCGGATGAGGGAACGGTCGATGATCAACGAGCCGGAGCAAAAGGCAGTCGTTTTCTTCAGCAAAGGCAAGGAGGATCTGATCATCAGCCCGAGCTATGAGGGCCCAACCGACAGGTTCGCGTGGGTGATCCCGGTGCCGAAGAGGCCGAAGCTCGAGATACTGAAGGGAGCGATCTTCCACGAGCTCGCTGCCCTCGTGCGGCCTAGGCCGAGGGATCAGGCAAAGGCAGGGGCTCCGGCCATGGGGATTCCCGGTGGGGTGACCGTGCTCGAGCGCAAGACGGTCGGCGCTTACGACGTAAGTGTCCTCTTGGCAACGGACGGGCAGGCACTCATGAAATGGCTTAAGGCGAACAAGTACCATTTGCCGTCGAAGGCCGTAGGGCCGATCACCCACTACGTCAAGGAAGGCTGGACCTTCGTCGCCTGCAGGGTGAAGGCTCCGTCCGCCGCGAAAGGCCTGCGCACGGGCACGCTTGCGCCGATCAGACTGACCTTTGCCGCGCAGAGGCCCGTCTACCCGCTGAGGCTCTCCTCGGCCAATCCCAAACCGTTCTCGACTCTGGTCTACCTGATCCTGCCGACTGGCGAGGAGGGCGAGCGAACGGGGCTTGTCAAGCTCGCGAGCGGCCCAGGCGGCTACGGTGGTTATGGGATCTACAGGTCCGCCGCACTCGCCCGCGGCCAGAAGCGGTATCCCACGCTCGCCCGGCTTACCCGCGACGAGGCGGACGTTTACGTCAGCCGAGGCCAGTTGCAGCCGAAGGACTGCACCGCGGACTACGTTTGGGAGGTTTCCTCCCGCCGCGCGGCGCGCTGATGCGGGATCGCTCTTCCTGAACACCCCGTTCCGGACTGCGGCAGCCCTTGGAGGAGCGAGCAGCGAGGATCGAGTCGCGAGTAGTACCGTGGTCGTCTGCAGTCCAGGCAAGCCACGGGGCTCCAGACCGGTTCAACTAGCGGCCGCACAGCTCCTCTGGCACGCGCGGATCGTCCGCGCAGGTGAACCCGTACGCCCTCACCGGTATCCATGGTAGTGGAAGGCTCAGGAGGCGTGGACCACTCGAAGCAGGCTGATGCATCCCTTATGGATCTCGTGCGGGCACGCGACGCAGAGGGATTCGACGCGCTTCGGCTGCGGTACAAGTCGATGCTCCTTCGCCACCTGCAGTCAATCGTCCATGACGCGGACGCCTCCGAAGACCTGCTCCAGGAAACGCTCCTGCGGGTCTGGACACGAGCCGAGCAGTGGGACGGGCGCGGAACGGTCAAATCCTGGCTGTTCCGAATCGGCACCAACCTGGCTCTGAACTCCCTCCGCTCGGCGACCCGCAGGAAAGAGACATCGCTCGATGGAGGCTCGATAGGCTGGGAAGATGACGATTCCGTTGTCCCCGGATGGATGGTTGATTCCATTACCCTTGGCCCTGAAGCCGCTCTGGAGAACGCCGAAAGACTGGCGACGCTGCGGAAGCTGATCGAGGGGCTGCCGGAAGAGAAACGCGAGCTGATCCGCCTGGTCTACGGGGAGGGTATGGCGCTGAAACAGGCCGCCCAGGCCATCGGGATACCCGAGGGTACGGCCAAGTCACGACTTCACCACTCCGCCAGGCTTCTGGCGCGCGAATGGAGGAACCGAGACAATGAGTGATCTACAAGCAACGCGGCTGCACGCAGGCGCTGCGTGGCACAAGGAGTCTTTTGACAGGTTCATCTCAGAGGCCCTGCCGAGGCTTCTCGCCCGGCGCCTGCCCCTCACCGCGTATGCCGTCCATCCAATCGACGCCTACACCTGCCGGGTCGGAGTCGCAGTGAACGAGGTGGAAGTCGAGTACACGGTGCTCCAGCCGGACGAAGAGGGGCTCTTCAGAGTTGACGGCAGGCCATTTGTCGTAGTGCCTGTCGCGTCTTGCGAGGATCTGGCCGTGGCCGAGATCAAGTGCGTGGGTGAGCAAATGCACGATCATATAGGTTCCCAGCTCGGAGAGGCATTCGGCGATCTGCCCTGGGACGAGCAACTCGTCCGGGCTTGGCTGCCCCTGGACACGTGGGTTCGCGAGATCGTCACGTCCCGCCTTGCCAACCCAACCGACCGGTGGGCGACGGGCCAGCCTCTCGATACGACGAATGGGACCGCGGCCAGGACGCACCTTAGGCGCATCGTCGTCCCTGAGATCGAGAAGGTGATCACCCCGAGCCAGTTCGGCCGGGTCTGCCCCTTTGAAGTCCCCGAGGGGCCAAATGTCGGCCGCGTCTTTACCGTAGCGGTCGGGGCCGAAATCCGCGGCGGCAGGATCGAGATCGTCGATGACCGTCCCGAAGCTGGCTTGGGCCTGTCCGCTTCTATGGTGCCATTCCTTGAGCACAATGACCCGAACCGTCAGACCTTCGGAGTGAACATGATGCGGCAGTGGCTGGTGCCGCCGGACCCAGAGCCTGCTCTAGTGCAAACGGGAAACGAGCCGGATTCGCCGCAGACCTGGTGCGGACGCAACCTGCTGACGGCCTTCATCTCGTATGGTGCCGAGACTTACGAAGACGGGATTCTGATCAGCGAGTCGTGTGCCAAACGGCTCAGCTATCCCGATGCCGTCCGGATAGGCGACAAGATCAGCAACCGCCATGGGACCAAGGGGGTCGTAAGCCGCATCCTGCCTGACGATGAGATGCCTCATCTGCCCGACGGAACGCCCATGGACTTGGTGTACAGCTTCATAGGCATACACAGTCGGCTGAATCTCGGCCAGGTGCGCGAGGCGGTTGTGGGGAGGATCGCACGGGCAGAGGGCGAGCCGGTCATTGTGCCCCCGTTCTCGGCGCCCAGCGAAACCGAGCTTCGAGAACGTCTGTCCCGAGTCGGCCTGCCAGACGATGGTATGGAGGTGCTCAGGCTGGGGCGTGATGGCAGGAAGATGGAGCGACGGAGCACTGTAGGCTGGGTGTACTGGGGGCGCACCTGTCACACTGCGGCCAGTAAGATACACGCGTGTGTTGCAGGCCCGTTGTGCAATCGGCAGGGAGAGCTCGAGTACCACGCGCTTCGTGACCTGGAATGCTTCGAGAACATCGCCAGCGCATTCAACACTTGCTCCGCGGATCGCGCCGACCTTGAGGACTTCGTGGCGGCGGTCGAGACCGGCCCGGTCGAGCAGGCTGGTCCTCCGACCCCGAGGTTCACCGAGCTGCGGAAGCGGCTTTCCGCAGGCGGGGTTGAGGTCGAGCTCAGTGATCGTGGGCTGTCGTTCACGCTTGGTCCACCCTCGGGCGGCACGCTCAGGCTGGCCCAGCCGGTCCCGCATCCGTGGCTTCGCGGGCATACTCTGGCCGAGATCGGCGTCGTCGAGGAGTCACCCGAGTACCATGCCCTGGCCGAGTCCAACGCAAAGATGCAGCGTGCCCTTGCCGGGGACGTACCCGCATCGCTCAAGCAGCAAGCGCTCTCTGACCTGGAGGATCATGTTCGGGCTTTCTTCGATGCTCTCCTTAGGCCAGAGCAACTCCGCCTTGGAAACCGAGTCCTATTCAGCGGCCGCACGGTCGCCGCGCCGGCAGTGGACCTCCAACTCGACCAAGTCGGCCTGTCGGACGAGATTGCCTGGACCATCTTCGGCCCGCTCGTGACCCGCGAGCTCGGTGACAGGTCGCATGTCGAGCAGCGCACGGATCGCGGGGCACGCGCGCTAGACCGGATCATGACCCGGTCATGGGTCATCATCAACCGCGCGCCAACCCTGATTCCGACAGGGTTGATAGCGTTTCGCCCCGTTCGGATTCCCGACCCAGTCATCCGGCTCCATCCGCTGATCTGCTTTCTCATGAACGCTGACTTCGACGGGGATCAGGTAGCCGTGTTCCTGCCCATTGCCGAGGCTGCGCAGCGCGAGGCTGCGGAGAAGCTCTCGCTTGCCGGCCACCTGCGCCGCGACCCCAATCTCTACGGCCTGAGGTTGCTGCTCCACGAGGCCCTCTGGGGACTCGCTCAGCTCGGCCTCGCTCCGGGTGGGCTTGAGGAGATTGCCGGGCTTGCCAGCGGGCCTGTGGCGCTTGCTGGCGAGCTTGCCGATCGGGATACGGTTGCTGCCGCTCTCCGCGAGATAATGCCCAGAGACGGTGTTGACGCCGTGATCCAGGCGATGCAGCGGCTGATGCAACGCGGCCTGCAGGTCGCGAAGGCTTCAGGGGCTTCCATAAGCCCGTTCGTCGGCTCAAGCCTGGCGTGTCCTCCACCGCCGGAAGGCGACGACCCTGACCGCTGGAGCGCGTACGTCGAGGAGGTCACGGATACGCTGCAGAGCCAAAGCGACTTCTCATCTCCCGATCTGGGCCCGCAGCTTCTCTCTGTGAGATCGGGCGCGCGGGGGAGTGTACATCACCTGCTCCGGCTCACGAGTCCGTCGGGTATCGTGAATGATGCGGCCGGCCGCCGCGTGGCTATCAGGCACAGTCTGCGTGACGGTTTGGCTCCGGACGAACTGTTCGCGTGCGTGGCGGGTGCGCGAGAGGGGCTGGCCAGACTTGCCGCCGACCTGACCCAGCGCGCGTACGGGGTGGGAAGCGCCGTCGGCCCGACGGGCTTCGGCGTCCTTGCCCGGGCTATGCGTGCCTCGCATCCGGGACCGGTCTTCGCCCGAGCTGCAGCAGCCGGCGAACGCGACCCGCTCACCGAGACAGACAGCCGCCTGTTTGTTGGGCTGGGTCCGATTCGGACAGCGTAGGCTGTGCTCCCTCCCCCCGAGGGTCGGCGGCGTAGGGGCTGAGCATTTGCCCTTCGGATCTCGCGCATCTCTCGACCCTAGATGCACATGCTCAGCCCATCGCTTGCAAGCTCGGTTCTGTCGAGGCGGCTGCGGAAGCGGCTTGGCGCGCCGATGCCCGGGACGTAGCATCTGCGACCCGCTCAGAACGAGCTGTGCTCAGTTCTCGCTATGATCTCGTCTTGCAGTGCTCTACTGAGGTCGCAGAAGTAGTCGCTGTAGCCTGCAACGCGCACAATGAGATCCCGGTGCTTTTCCGGCTCGGTCTGTGCGGCGCGGAGTGTGTCGGCGGTCACGACGTTGAACTGGACGTGGTGGCCGTCCATCCTGAAGTAGGACCTTACAAGCTGGCACAACTTGTCCAGCCCCTCGTCTCCCTCCAGCATCCGCGGGGTGAACTTCATGTTGAGCAGCGTGCCGCCTGTGCGGACATGGTCCATCTTGGCGACTGATCTGATCACGGCCGTCGGGCCGTGCCTGTCGGCGCCCTGAACCGGCGAGATACCTTCCGATACGGGCTGCCAGGCCAGACGGCCCTCCGGCGTGGCCCCCGTCACGGAGCCGAAGTAAACATGGCAGGTGGTAGGAAGAAGGTTGATGCGGTACACGCCGCCTTTCGTGTTCCTCCTGCCATTCACCTCGTCGTGGTACGCATCGAAGATCGAGCGCATAATGTCGTCGGTGTAGTCGTCGTCGTTCCCAAACTTAGGCGTCTTGTTGAGTAACACCTGGCGCATGGACTCGCGGTCTGCGAAGTTGTCTCGGAGCGCGGCCAGCAGTTCCTCCATCGGGATGTCCTTCTGGTCAAAGACGTGATACTTGAGCGCTGCCAGGCAGTCGGTCATCGTGCCAAGGCCGACGCCCTGGATGTAGGTGGTGTTGTAACGGGCCCCGCCGTCATTGTAGTCCTTGCCCTTCGCGATGCAGTCATCGATGATGATAGAAAGAAACGGCGCCGGCATATACTCGGCGTAGAGCCTTTCGATAACGTTGTTGCCCTTGATCTTGATGTCAACGAAATGCTTGAGCTGCCTCCGGAATGCCTGGAATAACTCGTCGTAGGTTCCGAACCTGGTTGGGTCACCGGTATGAAGGCCGATCCTTTGCCCTGTCCTCGGGTCCACGCCGTTGCTCAAGGTTATTTCGAGAATCTTGACCAGGTTCAGATAGCCGGTCAGGATGTAACTCTCCTTGCCGAATGCGCCTGTTTCGACACAGCCGCTTGTGCCGCCGCATCGCGCGTCCTGGATCGACTTCCCCTGGCCCAGAAGCTCCTCGACGACTTCGTCAGCATTGAACACCGATGGCTGTCCCCAGCCCTTCCTTATGATCTGGCAGGCTCTCCTCAGGAACCTGTCCGGGTTCTTCCTGCTGAGTTGGATATTCGAACTGGGCTGCAGCAGCCTCATCTCGTCGATAACGTCCAGCAGGAGGTAGGTGACTTCGTTGACTCCATCCGAGCCGTCTATCTTGAGGCCGCCGGTGTTTATGTTGGCAAAGTCGGTGTAAGTGCCGCTTTCTGCAGCGGTGACCCCGACCTTCGGCGGCGCAGGCTGGTTGTTGAACTTGATCCAGAAGCACTGAAGGAGCTCTTTGGCGCGCTCGGGCGTCAGCATGCCGTCGTCCAGACCCTTTCGGTAGAACGGGTACAGGTGCTGGTCGAGCCGGCCGGGGTTGAACGAATCCCAGGTGTTTAGCTCCGTTATCACGCCGAGATGGACGAACCAGTAAGCCTGCAGCGCCTCGTGGAACGTGCTCGGCGCGTGGGCCGGCACGCGAGAGCATATCTCTGCTATCTCCTCGAGATCCTTCCTCCTCTCGGGGTCCCGCTCTGCCTGCGCGATCTCGCGAGCCTTCCCTGCGTAGCGCTCCGCGAACCTCATGATCGCGTCCGCGCAGATTGACATCGCTCTCAGCTGCTCCTGCTTCCTGTAGGCCTCAGGGTCGTCGAAGTAGTCCAGGTTGGCCAGAGCCTGCTTTATGTCCTTCTTGAAGTCCAGGAAGCCCTTGCGGTAGATCTTGTCGTCCGCTACCGTGTGCCCGGGCGCCCTCTGCTCCATAAACTCCGTGAAGATGCCGGCATCGTAGGCGTCCTTCCACTCCGGGGTCATCTGCTGGAAGATCAGATCCCGGATGGAGCGGCCTTGCCAGAACGGGATAATGGTCTCCTCGTATACGCGCCTGGCATCGTCGCTTACCTCGAAAGGTATCTTCTCCCGCGAGTTAATGATCTCGAGGTCTTGCAGGCTGTGGCAGCACAGCTCCGGGTAGGTGGGGGTTGCTTTCGGGGCGGGCCCGCGCTCTCCGACGATCAGCTCTCCGTCGTTGATGCAGATGGTCTTGTTCTCGAGGAGGTGCTTGAAGGCGAGTGCGCGCCGAACAGGCGGAGACATCTCCCCTGCCGTCCGGTAGAACTCCGTGATGAGATCGGCTCGCTCCGTCGATATGGTCGGCTTGGCCTCCAAGCTCATCTGTCTCAGCCGGGCTACTCTCTCGTTCATACCCTCAGCCTCCATTGATCAGCCCAACGCCGGTGGCCCCGGTCCTGAACCCTGGGTCACGACCGCACAACGGCCTATCTAGACCGGCGTCCACATTAGCATTCTAGCATGGCGGTGATCTCTTGTCATTCATGGTCGGGTGATCCGTGGTACTCATGATCTTACCACCGGGGACCATCACAGTCACCACAAACCCGGCGGTTCAGAACGCCTGCAGCAGCTTGACGCTGAGCTTCCCGGTCGTTTTCTCGGCATTGGGGTCCCCATAGATGACGTAGGCATCGATCCCGCGGCGGACCTGCTGCCTGTAGAAGAGGAAGATGTTGCGCTGCCCGCCCTGCTGCACGACGCGGCCTCCGATGCCCCGCTCGGGAGTGATGTCGTGGTTGACCGTAGCCCACGCCTGCCGTCGGATCGCCGCGTACGGGCTTGGGCTGCCGATCCGCTCCCAACTGAAGAACGCCCCGAATACGAACCTCGGGCCGAGCTTGAGCTTCTGAGCGAGCGAGCCGCGGAGGTAGCCGCCGCCGTCCTGCTTGCCCCAAGTGCAGCTCAGGCCGCCGTCCCTGTCAACCGTGTCCTGGTTCCAGGGGTAGGTCAGCGTAGGGCCTATGTTGGGGAACTGCTCGCGCCTGCCGTGCCGGTACAGGAACGAGTAGGCGCGACCGTCAGCGCAGGTGGCCGTCCACTCAACCATCACCCGCTGCACAAAAGGACTGCCGTCCCCGTGCTTCCAGTTGTGCCCATACAGGGAGAGGAGGACGCTGCGCAGGTTCCGGCCCCTGTAGCTTTTCTTCCTATAGACCCCGGCCTGAGGCCCGCCGGCCCCGTTGTCTGTCGTATAGCCGAGCTCGGGCTTGAACGTCCAGTCAACATGCCCAAAGTCGATGTAGGAGTTGACGGCGCCGTCCCCGCCGTCATTCTCATAGTGAATCCATCTGCACTGGCCGCCGGGCTCGCCGGTCGTGGCGCTGGAGTACACTCCGCCCCCCAGGCTGTGCTCGTACCGTCCGATCTGCTTGCCAAGTCTGGCGCGGTAAAGGGTGACAGTGGTCCGGTGCCCCGGCGTGTTGCGATCTGCCAGGTTGAAAACTACGCTGGACATCGCGCCGATCTCGCGGCGGTAAGTGAGCACGGTGTCGTTCTCCTGGCCGAAGGTGGCTGCATTCAGCAGGCCGAAGGTGTGCGGGCCGCTCTTGCCGGAGAGCTTCGCGCCTACATCGAAGTCGGCTATCCGGCGCGTGTACAGGACCCTCTCATCAACAGGGAACTGCCACTCGGTGAAGAAGGGCCTGTTATCTGAGAGCAAGCGCTCCGTATAGGAGAAGTCAGCCGACTCGACCTGCTGCTGCACCGTGCTGAAATCCGGCGTGACTGAGATCAATGCAGCTGTGTCGTTGGAGAACGTATACTTCAGGTCCAGCCCTCTGTAGACCCGCTGGGATCCGCCGCCTCCCGTCGTCCCGAGCAGGTAAGCAAGCGTCTTCGGCCTCGGTTTGAGGTCGGGCGGGCTGACTCCCTTCCAGTGGGCACAATACTGAATGTCGCTGGTCCCATTCAGGTCCGGCCACTCGGTGCGAATCTGTTCCGCGGCAAGATAGCGGACAAAGCAGATGCCAAACGTATCCTGGCGGTTTCCGTAGACGAGCAGAGAGAAGGGGATGGCCATCTCGACATTGTAGCCATCCTCGACGATCTTCGCCGCAGCCTGCCAGTCGCCCTTGTACCCGATGTTGGTGGAAGAGCTGCGTTCGAGGTACTCGGCTTGCGTGCCGATAGCGCTCACAACGAACATGGACCAGTAGCGGTGCTGATGCATCGAGTCGATTCGGACAGCGACCGTGTCGTCGCCCTCCAGCTTGCCGTTCCTCTTCGTCTCGGCGGCCCTGATCGTGCCGGGAACCAGGTTCGCTGCATGGAAAGCGACGTAGACGTCTTCCTTGTCGTAGCATGTCCTCGCCACGGTCTGGAGCGGCGCCGGCTGTCGGGTCTGGGCGTCGAAGAAGCCGGTCCAGTCCGGCAGGCCTTGCCAGCACTCGTCGTCAAGAACGCCGTCGAGCTTGGGCGGCTGGGTCACGAACCGGGCTTCGACCGTGACCGGTACAGGCAGCGCCGCAGCCGAAATGCTGGCTGCAGCAGCAAGCAACAGTGCTGCAAACGACCCGTGTCTTAAAAGCAACATCGCTATCCTTTCTTGGAGCATACTTGCCAACCAGCAATACGGACACCGCTGAGGGCCTAAGGGTTCACTTGGGCGGCCGATCCGTTCGGAGGCGGGCATACACACACATCCAGTATCGCGCCACGACGGTCGGAAGTGTTAGGATGGTGGGCCTGGCTGTCTGCCGCGTGCTGCGGACGGACGGCTGCTCTGCACTCGTTCCTGCAAGCGCGTGGGCGCTTTCGGACTTTGGCTTTCCAGTGGGAGCTACTGCAAGACTGCCCTTCCGGGTGTCTTCTGGGCGACGTAGATGCGGATGGCTTTTCCGTCCATGTCCGTGATCAGCCAGGCATGGCCGGCAAAGGTGTCGATGCCGTCCTTGTCACCCGCGTGGAGCGTGCGCGGGTTCTGGCGTTTGCCCTCCTGGTCCAACCAGAAGATCTGCACGTCCCTCTTTGACTGGTTGTCCAAGATGATGGTCACAGCATCGGAGCTTTCCGCAGACCGCGTGTGAGACTCCTCCTTGCCCGGGATAGCCACGAGAGGGACGTACTTGATCTTCTTGACCTTCTGCCGCCCGGAGTAGATGCGGTCAACCATCTCGTATCCCTTGGGGTCATATGAGCGAAGCCACGCACTGCCGCTCTCGGGGGCCGGTTCGATCTGGCCGAAGTCCCCGCGGGTGTCGAAGTACCACATCGTCAGCTCAGCTAGATACTCGTGGTAGTTGCTCCCCGCGTAGGCAGTCTTCCACTTGCCTTCCTTCACCGCTTCCTCGTACCGCGACTCGACGAGTTTGCACATCGCCTCATCCGCGCCGTAACTCAGTATCGTGTGAGCGAACTCGTGGCTGCAGATGTCACGGCCGAGGTACCGGTCGTCAGGCAGCTTCAGCAGGTTCTCCTCGCCGCAGCTTGCGTTGAGCCCGCCGACGCCCCGCGTCCGCTCGTCGATAGTCTTCTCTCCATCGTAATGAGCGCCCTTGAGGTGCCGGAAGTATGGAAGGTCCGACGTGACCTGATTCTTGCCGATGATGTGCATCTCGGCTCCCACTTGAACCAGGTTGTGCGCAATGCCCGGCGAGCTGCCGATCTGCTGCCAGATCCTCCGGCTCGCCTCGGTAAGCGCCCGATCGTCCACGTCGGCGTGCGCCTTGATAGGGATGCCGTGGCAGTCCAGCTTCTTCGAGAAGAAGCCCAGTTCGGGCGGGTTCATATAGACTATCTGCGGCTCCGCCGTCTCGCTCTTGGGAGCCGGTTTCGCGGCATTGGCCTCGATAACGGCGGCAGCCAGCAAGGCCGCGGCCACCCCGAATGCAATCGATACGCTCACGATTCTACTCCACATGCCAACGCAAGATGCCCGCCGAGCAGCCTGGCTGAAGCTGCACTTCCAGCCGCAGTGCGTCGGTCTCGACTAGGTCGAAGGTGGCAGCGTTATATGTATCCTTCTCCAGCCCATACCCGATTGGGTTGGGGACGGGCTTCCAGACCTCACCTTCCCTGTACAGTACCCTCCACGACTGAGGAACGCGGCATGGGCCGTGGCCGCTGTCGTCGAACCAGTACACCTTCCCCGCCTCGACCTTCTCCATCTTTCGGAACTCGTACTGGACCCATTCGAGGCTGCCCACCCTCGGCCACCAGTGGAAGAATCCTGCGGATTCGTCGCACGAGTCCTGAGGATCGTAAGGGTCATGGATCAGAGCTGCATCCCCGTCGTTCGAGGCCGAGACAGCGCTCGTGGAGGCAATCGTCGGTGGGAGCAGTGGTCTTGCACCCGATGCGGTCCGAGCGAGCCAGACAGCCATCTGCCCTTTGCCTCGATGTGCCCACGCATAGTAGGGGATGGCCGTGAGCTCCTGCTCCTGCTGCGAGACCTGCGAGCCGGGTTCACGCCGGCTCAGCCCGTAGGCTTTTCCCGCGATCACATATACGCCGCCGAAGAGGTCCTTGCGGTATCCGGCCTGCAGCTCGGCATCGTCTGGCAGCACGATGTTCCTGACGGACCCGTCCTTGTTGTCCGGCCACTCGGCGCAGTAGACGAGTGGGCCTCTCTCGAGGGCGACCTTGCCTTGGTCCTCGGCGACCTTCTCGTGTGCGATGGTACGGCGAACACGCATCGGAAGCAGCAGTTCGACCTTGTCGCCCGGCTGCCAGAGCCGTTTCGCCGCTTCGGCATAGGCCGTGTCGCCGGTCAGCGCCGCTATATCCGCCATCGCGGCGTACATGTAGACTGCCCGCACGGCGTTGGCCGACTGCCTCATCCTGCTGGAGGACCGGCTTGTGGTCCTGGTTATACTCTCCCCAAAGCTCGATGCCGGCCCTGTCCAACCCGGAACTGCGCCCTCGGCCTCGCGCGTCCAGGAGGAACCTGGCCAGGTCCAGATACCGCTTCTCTCCCGTCACTCGGTAGAGCTTCGCCAGGCCCATCTCGATGACCTGGTGGCCGGGAGGAGTGGGGTTCTTGCCGGGCCCGAACACTCTATCGATCAGGTCCGCGTTCTTGATGGCCACGTTAAGGAGAGACCGCTTTCCAGTAGCCTGGTAGTGCGCGACCGCTGCCTCGTAGAGATGCCCACAGTTGTAGAGTTCGTGGCTTCTCGCCAGATTGCTCCACCGTTCCGGGCCGTACCACCGACGCAGGCGCTCGGCGCGGTTCGTACGGCAGGTGTACAGGTAGCCGTCGTCCTCCTGTGCCGCCGCGATCTTCTCTATTATGTTGTCCAGATACCGATCCAGGTCGGGGGCCGGGTGCAGCATCAGGGCATATGAAGCGCCCTCCAGGATCTTATAGACATCGGTGTCATCGAATGGATAATCTCCCTGGTGCTGGCCGTCCCGCAAACCCCCTGCGATCTCGAGATTCGCGATGCGCCCCCATTCCTCGCACTTATCGAAGGCATGAGGGATGGAGACGTTGCGGTTCGTCTCCATCCTGGGCCACCAGAATGAGTCTCGCACTTGGACCGCCGTAATCGGCACTGGTCGGATGGGATAGTCTGTTCGCAACCGCGCTGTCTGTTCCCGTTCCAAGACCACTTACAGTCTCCTCCGCTGTCGGACCGGCTGGATGACTGTGCCGGTCAGCCCCTTATAGTTCTCTCCACATCGTCGAGTTCCAGTGGCGCTCCGCTCGTCAGCACTTCGACTCCACTGTCCGTCACAGCAATCGTGTCTTCCACGCGAATGTAGAGCTTTTCCTCCGGTACCCACATCTGAGGATCGACGCTGAACACCACTCCTGCCTCAAGCGGTCGTGACCCGTAGTCACAGGAGTCGTGCACGACCATCCCGACCGGGTGGGAGAGATGGCCGCGGAACTCGAGGGTGCGCCGCGCCGCTGCCTCGTAGATATCCTTCGAGAAAGCTGTGTTGGCGAGTACGTCCGCCATCTCCGCCGCAGCCTCGTCCATGACCTGGTCTGCCATTACGCCGGGGCGGATTCTCTTGAGCAGGGCCTTGTGGTACTCGACCATATATCCGTATAGCTCGCGCTGCCAGGGAGCGTAGACACCGTTCACAGGCCACATACGCCCTATGTCGCTCGTGTAGTAGCCGACGTCGGGCGCCATGTCCATCAGCACCAGGTCGCCATCCTTCATCACGGAGTCGTTGCTGCTGTAGTGACCGAACCAAGCGTTCGGGCCGCTCGCGATGATAGCGTTGTAGCCATCAGCTCGTGAGCCGTGCTTCCGGTAGATGTAGCCGGCTATCGCGCCGAGCTGGTACTCGAGCATCCCTGGGCGGGTCGAGCGCATCGCCTCCCGAAGAGCCAGAGCGCACAGCGATCCCGCCCGGCGGAGTACGGCTACCTCACGAGGGCTCTTGACCGAGCGCAGCGAGTCCAGGATCGGCGTCAGATCGCGGATTTCCGCTCTTGGGAACCGTGTCCTGAGCAGGCCGATGAACCACTGTTCCCGCGCAGGCCGTGCGTCCCAGGGGTCCTCGGCGCTTTTCCTGTTCGAGTCAAGCAGCGTGTATCGTGGCGTAGCCAGGCCGTCCGACGGCCCGTGCGGAGTGTAAAGCACAGCCGCTTCCTCGAGGTGACCGGCAAGCGCTTCGATGCCGTGCACTTCGTCAACGCCGGTGGACTGCTTCAGCGCCTCCGCGTCTTCCGCGCCGAGAACCTGGCCCTCACTGTCGTACTCCCTGTCACCACGGTGAGGTAGGTAGAGCGACGTCCGCCGCTGCCTGCCATCCAGAAGAAGGTAGGCCTGGGGTATCTCAACCCCGCAGCAGTAGTAGAACTCGTTGGTCTGGCGGAAGTCCTCGAAGCCCCGGGACGGCGGCGCTCCCTGCAGCACTGCGAAAGCGTCGCTTTCGATCGCGTCGAATATCTTCACTCGCCGCGCCGCGAACTCCTCCGAAGGGAAGCGGTCCTGGGGACCGAGGACGATGCCGGCCGTTTCGCCGCCTGCCGGCTGTGGTAGTCTGTGATTGCCCATGTGCACCTTCCTTAGAATGGACTTTCCGGCAGCCACATTCCGGGGACCGGCTGCTTCGGTGCGTAGATCTCGAAGTCCAGATAGTTGCCGAACGCTTCCCACAGCACATCGCCAATGTGCCCGGCGGTGAAGCCGACATGGTGGGGGAAGTTGCGGACGAGAATATCGCGGTAGATCGCGGTCAGGCCCTCGATCCTGGTCCATCCGTAGGCGCCGAAGGTCTTGGCCCTGTTCTCTTCCACGTTTCCGTGGACAGCCACGGCTTTCCAGTCGCCGGTTGGGCTCTGAGTCACCCTGAAGAGGGTGATCGGGCCGGGCTTCATCTCGAACTCGATCACGCCGCAGGCATTCTCGCGGCCTGTGGTGCCGGCTATGATCTCCTGCACGCCCATCTTCGGCCTGGTCTTTGCGAAGAAGGTTGGGAAGACTCCGCAGTGCCAGACGTTGACGAGATCGGGATCGTCGTTGTGCACGTTGTTCCAATCCGCAAGCCCGGACGGCGCCTGTGACGCCAGCGCGAGCGAGTGCATCGAGAACGCACCGAGAATGTCCGACTCGCAGGCACACGGAATGCCTCTATCTCCGAGCCGGCTCATGGTCGTGCAGCTGCAGATGCCCAGGTTTGCCTGCAGGCTTGTCCAGCACTGGATGGCAAGCGCGTCCAGGTCCTTGTCCCGGACGAACTGGTCGAGGAAGAGCTCAAACTTGGCGATCTTGGTCACGACGCTGTCTGCAATCGCTCCGGTGTCGCAGCAGGCTTTGATCTCTTCGACCTTCCGCGCCACTTCCGGGCTGTCTTTCATCCGCTGGACTGCCCCGATTGCCTCCGAGAGGTCGAGGGTGACGGTCGTCGGCCCGAGCCTTTGCAGCGACTTCTCGTCGAACCGGCAGGTCCAGAAGCCGTCCGGGCGCGCACCGATCTGGCCGTACCGTGCCTCTCTTACACCGTTCACAACACGGCACACCGCGGCGAATCGTCTGAGATCCTCGACGAAACCGGGCTCGCTCGGGAAACAGATCGGGGTTCTGGCGACCGTATACTTCCTCCCAAGCTGCCGAAGGGCTTCGCCGATCGACAGCAGCCCGCAGAACGAGTCTCGGCGCTGCGTGCGCGGCGTAAGCACCTCTTCCTCTTGCGCCCCAAAGATGAAGATAGGAACGTCCAGTCCGGAAGTCTTGATCGTGTACGCCACTCCCTGCTCGTCGCCGAAGTTGACCGCGGCTACCACGATCCCTCGAACGCCCTTCTCTCGGAAGAGCTCTCCGGTTTTCTCCGCTTCCGCGAGCGTCCCGACGCAGCCGAGCTTGGTAAGGTCCTCACCGGGGACGACTACCTCGATTCCGGCCTTCTCCATGGCCTTGATCGTCTCCTTGCGCATACGAGCCGCAAGCTCGTCGCTGAAGAAGCCTCTGTTTGCGGGTATCAACCCGACGCGCATTCTCTCGTTCATGGGTGTTCTTCGCGCTCCATTCTATATCAAGATGTGTGCTTTCCCGCACCGAGAGCAGGCGTTCTCGCTTCTTGCCGAGGAGATGCCTCCTCGCCCAGTATGGCACAGCCGAAGATTCGGGGCGTGACTCTCTGCACTGGTTTCGAAGAGGCGGCCGTGCCGGTTCCCGAGGCCGCAGCCTGCTCCTTTTCGGGAGCAACCCTGAACATCACGGCTACGCGCCTTCTTCCCGAGGTCATCTCGACCGGGATCGGATATACCTCTTCGAAGAACTCCCCCGGGCGTGCGGCGCTGAAGGGTTCTACGTCAAGCTTCCGGCCGTCAATGCGGATTTCGAAGTCACAGTCTGCATCATCACCGAAGTACGTGACCTGGAGGCACGCGGGGTCCTCAGGCGACACATTCAGGTCGTACCGGAGCAAGAGCGGCGTCCTGACCCACTTGCGGCCCTGGAGTTCGCCGTGCTCGTAACGGTAAGCCTGGAAATTGTGGTCGTAATCCGAACGGTCGTCGCAGATTGTGACCTCGTCCAGGACGCCTTCCGGGAGCGCCGGGCGCTCGAGCTCAAGCATCTGCCATTCGTCACTCCTGTGGATGTTCCAGTACACACCATAACGTTCCCCGAACACCGTGCAGAAAGGCTTGAGCGTGACATCGTACGGCACGCCAGCGCCGACGGTGCGAAACGTGAGCGGCTGGCCATCCACAGGTCTGATCCAGTCTCTCAGGTCGGTCTCATCGGTGATGAAGGCAGGGGCGGCTGCCGCGGCTCCGTCCCGGCTTTCCGGGTACACGCTCCTCCCCATTCCCTGCTCCATCTCAGGTGTCATGTTCTCCGTGCCGAGCGAGCCCGCAAGCACGAGAGGGCCGTACATAATGGCAGCCATCGAAGGCTCGTTCTGCAGCCGGCTCAGATGCAGGCCCATCGGCAGGCGGACCTGGATGCGGTCGCCATCCTGCCAGGTTCTGTCCACCTCGACAAAGCTGCAGGGCAGGGGAATCTGGCGCAGCCGCTGCCCGTTCACGCGTACCTCCACCCCGTGCGAGACCCAGTACGGTATCCTGATCCGCACGCGCATTTCCTGAGGCTTTTCCGTCTTCAGGATCAGGGTCGTGCCTTCCTCCAGCGGGAAGCTTGTCTCCTGCCGAATGCTGAGGCCCCTCTCCTCCCAGTCCAGCACGGAGTGGACGAAGAGGTTCACGTACAGACCTTCGTCATCATGGTAGTAGACCCCGTCGGTCAATCTGGCGAAAGCCTCGATGCCTGTTCCGCTGCAGCAGACGTAGGACGACTCGGGTTCACAGAACGTCCGGAAAAGTCCTGCTCTCATCGGGACATAGTACATATACGCGCCGCCGTCCTTCGGATGCTGCGTGCCCAGAACACCGTTGAACAGGGCACGTTCCAGGTAATCGCCGTAGCGCGCGTCCGGGTTCCAGCAGAAGAGGCGGCGGGTCAGCTTCATCATGTTATGAGTGCAGCAGCATTCGTGGTCGTTCGCGCTGATCTGCCGGCTGGAAAGCCTGTAAGGGTATTCCCTCCAGTATTCGTAGTTGCTTGTGCCGCCGGTGGCATAACTGCGGACATTGACGACCTGGTGCCAGAAGTAGCTGGCGGCCTCGTAGTAGCAGCGTTCGCCCGTCAGTTCGTGCTCGCGAGCGGCGCCAATGACCTTGGCTATCTGCGTATTGGCGTGTAGGCCCTTCAGCTCATCCCGACGCTCGGCGAGTGGCTCAAGGACTTGCTTGTGGTCGAACCGTCGGGCCAGCGCCAGATAGTCCGGCTCACCCGTGAGCGCGTACAGGTCGCAGAGCGCCTCGTTCATGCCCCCGAACTCGACCTGCAGCACTCTCTGCATTGCCGCCTCGTCCAGTCTGTCCGTGCGGCTCCTCACCCACGAGGCCATGCGGATCGCGACGTCGAGCGCCTGTTCATTGCCGCACAGCAAGAACATGTCCAGCAGGCCGGCAAGGATCTTGTGCAGCGTGTACCACGGCGCCCAGACCCTGGCGCCCGCCTCGAGGCGGTCGAAGACCTCCTCCGGGAACGCGCTCAGGTAACCGTCTCCGAGCGCCGCCTGGCACTCGGCCAAGCCGGACACCACCGAGCTGGCCTTCTTCTTCAGGTCTTCGTCGCCGAGGCTCCCATACATGAGTGCGCAGGCGGAAAGATAGTGACCGACAAAGTGCCCGCGGAGCGCGCAGTCAGGCGATTCCCAGCCTGCAAGCAGTTCGGCGTCCGATGGCAAGCCGGCATTCGTCCGGAAATTGTGCAGCAGCCTGCCCGTCTCGAGGCTGTGCAGGTAGCGGCGGTCGCGCTCTCTGGCCTCGGCCAGCGGACCGCTCAGCAGCCTCACCCGGTCCAGCCGGAACGGCCGGGCACGCGGCGGCACATACGGCTCCACCATCATCCTGGTTGCTCCGTTCATACCTTGCACTTCGCGGAGGAGGGTCGGGAATCCTTCTTGATGCGTCACTCGGGAGGATGCATCAGGGCCGTTGACCCCTCCTGCCTGGTCTTGTCTTGCGGAACCGGCTTGCAGGTTCGCTGCCTATCCCGGCGGCCAACATGCGTCCTGGCCCGGCACTAACTTCTCATCCGGCCACTACGTCGGACCGATATGCCGGGCCAGGAGGTCGTCGCTCTAGCTTGAGCCGATCTGCCTAGAAAGAGGATTCTGGCCCGGCCCCTTCTCCAGGATTCCGGGCCAGAACTGCTCGGTCAATCAGCTGAGGACTATCTGTAGTCCCAGCCGAGTGAGACGTCGTCCATGTAGCACGGCTGGCCCAGGAAGACCCCGGGTATCCACGGATTTGCGGAGCCGTACCAGTAGGCCATTGTGTCACCGAAGCGGTCCCCCCAAGCAGGAATACCCGCCTGGTTGACTATGACTGCTCCGTCATACCACATGGTCCGCTCGTGGTTGATGTAGTCGTCGAAGATCACGACCTCGGCGTAGCGCCCGCCTATTGTCGGTACGCCCGGGTCTCCGAACCTTCTCGGAGTCTCGTTGTAGACTAGGCCGTAAGTCTTCATGCTGTCTGGATCGTCGCCGGCATCCCAGTAGCGGGTGTAGTTAGCGCCCGAGTTGTCCGGGTGGTACCACAACTGGTTGAACCAGAGGTTCGAGTGCATCTCACCAGACCCGGCTGGATACTCAGCCGAGCCACCATCGCGGTGGAACTTCATCTTCCAGATCATGTACTTCATCTGCTTGGTGTTGTCGATCTCCGGGCAGGTCCTGTACAGTTCGAACATGTTGCCCCACCAAGCACCGCCCCAAGCGTCACTGGACTCCGTCATAACCATCTTGACCGCCTGGGTGCCGCCACCGACCGGGCCGTCAGCGGAGGTTATGATCGTCGCAGCGTCGTCGCCGACGCCTCTCGGATTCCAGCCGCCTAGTGCCCAGTTCTGCTGGCCGAAGATCGTGCCAACGGAGTAGCCCTCGGCAAACTCGAACCCGGTGCCCCAGGAGTAAGGTGTCACCGGAGGCAGCTTCGGACTCGGCGCCAGGCAGTTCCGATACAGAACTACCCGCGATGCGCCAGCCTCACTCACTACCCCAGTCACCGTCACGAAGTCTCCCTCCGAAAGCCAGCCGATCTTCGAGTCACCGATCACTACGACCTTGGTAGCTACCTCTTCTCCGTCCTTGTAGAACCCATCAACGATGTCGAAGAAGCTGCCGACCAGGGATATGTCCTTGACCTTGCCGCCAACGTTGATCAGCTCGGCCACGGCCTTGGGATCCTCCTGAATCGCCTTCGTGTTCATCCCAAGCGGAAGAACGCTCGGAATGCCTCCGGGGAACAGGATCTCCGAAACATTGGTCAGGATGTAGCGCTCCCCGGCAGCGTTCGTCTTGAGCACGCCGCGGACCCTCGCGCCGCCGCCAGGGTTCGCCTGGTGCGGCAGCACGCTCTCTACCCTGATGCCCGCAGTCCTATCCTCGTCTTCGATGTAGAAGTAGTTCGTGCGGTTGCCAAGTGAATCCCTGGGCGCCAGCGTGATCGGCGCAGTGACCGTAACCTCCGGCTCGCCCGGCAGCCCCTTGACGCTGGCTACCGTGACTACTCCGGCCATGGCCCTCGCCTCGGCTTGCGTCAGCGCACAGTCGTAGACCTCAACTGATGCCAGAGATCCACTGTAGTACTCAATCCGCGTGCCAGCCACCTCGTGGTAGCAGCCCAGGTAGAACGGCTGACCCGGGAGGATGTTCAGGGTCTTCTCCTCGCGGGAGTTCACCAGACCGCCTGTATACACCCTCTCCTCGACGCCGTCGTAGGTCAGCAGGATAAGCTGCCACTGAGCGGCCGTGGGCGCGCCGCAGTCGAAGCCGATGTCGAACCAGCCATAATGCGCGCCTGCGCTCCAGTCAGCGTTCTGGCCGTAGCCGATCTGGCAGAGCTGAGCGTCGTTGCCGCGCTGCCCCCAACCGATCACGGTCTCGATCCCGTCCTCTATGGTCGGGTTGTAAGCCCAAAACGCTGCCGACCACTGGCCGCTCCCGCATATCTCGGGCGGCGAGTTGAACGACGCCACCATGTAGGTATCGAGGGTCGCGCCGGCGAATGTCACAGCCTGCTTCCCGGCGACTTCCTCGACTACTGGAGTCCCGCCCAGCCCGACATCGAACGTACCGCCGAGCTCGCCAGCGTTGGGCCAGCTTGTCAGAGAGCCGGGAACCAGCGCGTCTGACTTCAGATCGATCAGCTTGATCGGTCCGACAAACGTCAGCGCGAAGTCAACGTTTGGAACGTCGGCCCCGCTCACCACGATCGATTTCTCCGAAACAGCATACCTCGGAGCCTTCGCCGCCACATACCACGTGCCGTCCCAGATCTTGAGCTCGTAGTAGCCGGTGTCGTCGGTCCTTGCTAGCTTGAGCGGGTTGGCGAACGGGTTCGGACTGTCGCTCAGCGCCACATATGCGTTGGCCAGAGGCGCGCCAGTCCCTGCATCCGTCACCTTGCCGCTCACCTTCGACATAATGAAGACCGGCGGCGGAGTGAATGCGAGGGTCGCAACGTCCTCTGCGAGTAGCGCATCGTCGTAGACCGCCAGCGACGCGATTGCGCCGGTGAACGGCAGATCCCACCCGCTCGCGTCAGGGTTCCAGAACGCGCGACCCAGAACAAACGGCTCGTTCGGCCAGATGTTCAGAGTCTTAGCCTCCTGGTCGGCGAGCGAGCCGTCAACATATACCTTCTCCGTTGCTCCATCGAAGGTGACGGCTATGTGATGCCAGATGCCGACGGCAGGAGGGCCGCCAGCGCCGAAGCCCATGTCCGGCCAGCCCCAGTGAGTCACAGCGCCCCAATCGGGGGACTCGCCGTAGTTCATCTGGAGGCAGCTGCCATCCGGGCCTCCCCTTTCGGCCCAGGAGAAGTAGCACTCCTCCCACACAAGCGACGGGTTGTAGATCCACGTCGCGACGGTGTAGGAGCCGTTGTCCGTGATCGCCGCGGGCGCGACGATGTCGGCCAGCATCGACTCCGAGCCTGTGAAGGTGATCGCCTTAACGTCCGCAACGCCATCGATCATCGGCGCGTTTCCGTTCTGCCAGAAAATGCCGCCGAGCGTTCCGTTGTTGACCAGGAAGGAGATCGGCCCGATCGGCTCACCGCTCACGTCCAGGTCAACCAGCTTCTCCGGCGCCCGGTACGTCAGGGCGAAGTCGACGCCGGTCACGTCGGCTCCTGCCACAACGACTGTCGTGTCAGGGGTCGGCTTCGGTATATAGTACGGCGCCTGAGCTGCGACGTACCATGTGGCATCCGGGACCTCCAGAGTATACTGGCCGAGGCCGTCGGTAGTTGTCGTCAGACGTGCGTTAGCGAAAGCGTTCGGCACGTCGCTTATCGCCACCACAGCGCCCGGCACACCGTTGCCGGTCCCCGCGTCCCTCACTGTGCCTTTTACCTGCCACAGCGGCGCGGCTATCGTCTCCGCATCGTCCGCGTAGAACTGCACGGTGTCTCCGAGATACCCGTGGATGGCGATGTACGTCATGCCGTTAGTCCCGGCGAGGGGAATCAACGGCGTCGCCCCGGTGCTGACCTGCACCCAGTCGGAGGTCGTGATAACGTTGTCGATGTTGTCCCTGTAATTCGTGACGTTGTACCTCTGCGCGACAGCAATCGTGACCGGGGTGGTCGGAGACGCAGAGGGCACCTTGACCCATATGGTAGTCTTGTAGGCTACCTTCCGGTCGGCCGCACCGATATCCACGTTGTTCTGTGCCACTCCGGCCCAGCCTGAACCTGGGGCCGGCGGTCCGTTCTTCCACAGATCCCAGCACCAGGTGCCAGTGTGAGCCAGAGCATCTGTCCGCGCGCCCGCGATCGCGGTGTCCCATCTGCAGTACCAGTTGTAGTTGGGATCGAGCGGATCGGTCGGGCATGGGTTCTCGAATCCCGGGTTCTTCAGCAGGTTCACAGCCAGACAACTCACGGTCGGCAGGACCAGCATCAGAACCGCCAAACATAGCAGAACCCTTTTCAACTCCTTCTTCCCTCCTTTTCGTCTTAAGTCAGTATCCGACATTATGCTCCACGTTTCACCGAGGCGAAGTGGAGCGCGGACCTTGTACATAACATTTCCTTGGGACATCACCTCTCTCGAAATATCCGGCCACGAATCTGAGGAGCTTCTTCCAACGTCGCCTTTGGCTGAAGGCTCAGCCTGGCGCTTCTATGGTCCCCTGCCTGCATGTTGACCAAGTTTTCCGAGCCGCGCAAGATGACAAAACTGTAGAAAATAGGGACAATGCCGACCTACAGACATCCAAACCGTCCCGCTCGCGCGTGATCGTGGTGGGGAGCTAAGTCGGGCGCCTCCCGGGTTACGGAGTCGTGTCGGTCCAGGGGACGCCTATTGCGGTTCGGTGTTGCTCAGGAAGTGAGCAAGCATCTTCTGGAACTCCAGAGGTTTGGCGTGCCCATCGCAGTACACCACATCGTCAAATCCTCTGATGTTGTACCATACGTTGCCGCCGACGAAGAAGTGCCACGGGCGGTGGTCGTACATCATAGGGCGCCGCGAAAGGGGCAGACGCCACACCCAGGGGGCGGAGGTACTGCCCATCCCGGCCGGGGGCACCGGGTTGTCCTGCGGCAGGCCGGCAAGCCAGGGCCAGCCATTCTCCCTGTAGTTCCTGCCCGGCCAGGCGAAGCTGGTGCCGCCGTACGCCTTCCAGAACGGGGTGGGGTTGCCCTGGATGAAGATCTCCCCCGTATCTGATGGGCAGCGGAACACTTCGCGGCTTGTCTTCGCGTATCGGCTGAGGCAGTCCCACAGGTTCGGGTGCCAGTCCCACTCGTAAGCGTCCGGGAAGCGGCCGCCCCAGTCGTCGCCATACATCTTCATCGCCTGACCAAGCTCGTGCAGATTGCTCAGGCACTTGGCCTGCTTCGCGCTCTCCCTCGCCCGCGCAAAGATCGGGAAGAGTATAGCGGCAAGAATGGCGATGACCGCGATAACAACAAGGAGCTCGATCAGCGTGAACCCGCGTTCCCTGCCGGATGCGTCAATTGCGCTGTCAACCTTGGGGCATCGTGACGCCATAGAGCAAACACCACCTAACATCATGCTGACCCATGGGCGGCAAGCGCGCAAGGTGACGAAACCGCATATTATCGGCACGATTCCGACCCGCGCACGGCCCGGCCACTACGTTCAGCACTCAGCATTCACCAGGCCCCCGCTCACTTCGCCATGGCGCGAGAGTCGCTCGCTATCTCATCGCGGGTCCATTCCCGCGGCTTGACCTCCGAATCACCGTCCGAGAAGCACGGTACTGCCCCGAGAACGGCGACGGCACACAGGACGACTCCCGCCTGCCTCATCCGTGGATCATCTCCTTGCAGGTACGCTGCTGGTTGCGGACGCCTCTACCTGCACGTCCTTGAACTCTGCCTGGCAGCCAATGGTGCCGAAGCCGAACCCGCCCCGAAGGACCAGGTCGCCGGTTACGGTGTTCACCAGCTTGCCGTCAACGAAGAAAGCCGACCTGCGGCCGCAGATGACAACCTTCAGATCGTACCAACGCCCCGTCTCCATCTGGAAGTCTGGCTTCCCGCTCTCAGGCGTGTTGTCCGTTCCCACGACGTACTGTTTGGTGTTGTTCTCGCCGCCGAGAACCCACTTCAGGAACCGGACTACTTCGCCATTCTCACCGATGAGGATCACGGGAGAGCCCTTCATCAGCGCGCCGGGGTGGATGATCATGGCCCGGCCGCCGAACGCCCAGCCGGTGTAGGCAACTAATATGGCGATAAGTAGAAAGCAGTGTTTGTTCAAGAGAACCTCCCTCATCCACTATTCACAACCGGAGTCTAGACACCCGTCCCCGACGAAGAGGCGGTTGCGATGTCCGGATGAGACATACGGTTGGTTGGCCCTTCACTCGACGAAGATGTGCAGCGAAGCCCCCGGTCAGTGAGGCGACCGCTTGGCCCTTGGGTCTCGAGGTCGGGGCGCAGAGCGCTTTACCGTTCAGCTGCTGCTTCCATATTGACATAATGCAGAGTATGCGGCAAGATGACAATAGCTGAGAAAATCGGGACTATCCCGACGAGCCGGGCTGAGGGGTTGCGAGCTCAGGTCGGACTTCGGGAGGGTGCAAGATGGCGAACCAGGATATGCTGCGGTTGCGTGCGAACACCCCCATTCACGCGCACAACGCCGGCCTGTTCATCTCCAAAGGGGGGTGGGTGCACTCCGAAAGGGTCATCGACTCGCACGAGTTGATATTCGTCCGCCGCGGGACACTGAGCATGCACGAGGAGGGCCGTAAGTTCCTGTTGGAGCCAGGCCAGACGCTGCTGCTGTGGCCGGGGCGCCGCCACGGTGGCACGGAGCCGAACCCCGAGGACTTGCAGTTCTACTGGCTCCATTTCGAAGTCGGCGCAGGAAAGGCAAGGAGCATTCATCCGGCGATCCGTATTCCCCAGGTGGCGACGATCGGCCGGCCTGACCGGCTCACTGAGCTCTTCCGCTGGTTTCTCGACGACCAGGAGGCTCACTCCCTGGATGAGGCATCCGCCGATCTTCTGTTGATGATGATGCTCTACCAGGTGGCTCGCGCACACACCCTGAGCGACGACTCGGCGGCCACCACCGTGCTCGCACAGCGGGTGGAAGCCTACGTCCGAACCCATTTCGACCAGCGGATCACCACCTCGTCAATCGCCCGTGAGCTGGATTACAACCCGGACTACCTGGGGCGCGCCTTTCGGTCTGTGTATGCCACCACTCCGACGGCTTTCCTCCAGCGGCTTCGGCTCGACTACGCCCGTATGCTGCTGATCGAGGGCGACAAGACTGTGGGGCAGATCGCTCGCGAATGTGGGTTCGATGACGCTGGCTACTTCCGGAGGCTTTTCCACCGGCGCGACGGCATGTCCCCGCTCGCATACAGGAAGCTGTACGCGCGAGTACACATCAATGTCCGGTAGGTCAAAGGGTACGAGCTGCCTATCCGGGCCTACGGCGGTTCCCTGTCGCCCCAAAGATAGTCGAGAAACCGCTGATACTCTACGGGCTTAACATGCCCGTCTACGTAGACCACGTTATTGAAGCCCGTGCACTGGAACCGGTCACCCTGTCCATACCTGACCGTGTAATGGAATGGGTTATGATCGAACATCATCTGCCTTTTCGAGAGCGGGAGCCGCCATATCCACTTTGCGATGGTAGTGTTCATCCCAGCTAGGTCTACAGGATTGTCTTCGGGCAAGCCAGCGAGCCAGGGGAAGCCCCACCACTTGTAGTTCTGCGCCGGCCAGCCGTAGCTCGTATCCCCATACTTCTTCCAGTAGGGCGTCCGGTCGCCGCCGGCAATCCCGTCACCGATGTCCGATGGGCATCTCCAGATCCCCGTGTCCTGCCTCTGCTTGACGTACTTCTGCAGCACTTCCGGCAGGTTCGGGTACGAAATGGTATGGCCCCACTCAAAGGCAATCGGGAACCTTCCGCACCAATCGTCTCCATAGAGCTTCATGCCTTGGCCGAGCTCCCTCAGGTTCGACGCGCAGGTGGCGCCTCTGGCGTTTTCCTTCGCCCTCGCGAAGAGCGGGAAAAGTATGGCTGCGAGGATCGCGATGATCGCTATGACCACCAGCAACTCGATAAGCGTGAAGCCTTTTTCCTTCGATGACACTGCAGTCACCTCATTCCTTCCGGCCAGTCCCCGCCGCGAGGCAGCCGCCCAACGGGCACGTCGGGAACAGTCTACCCAATCTCATTATTGATGGAATACCCAGGTCTTGACAAGGTGACAATACCGTCGAAAACGAGGACAATTCCGACATGCCGCAGCCAGCCGACGGGAAGCCCCGCCTTGCGAACGCTTTCCCTCGGTCCTACTGCTCTGCTATACTTGACATAGCGAGGCGAGGAGCGGGCTGTGATCAGAATCGTTGACTACGGGATGGGCAACCTGAGAAGCGTCCAGAAAGCGCTGGAGCGCCTCGGGTTCCAAGCGATGCTGACGCAGGATCCGGCTGACGTCAGCGCCGCCGACGGGTTGATCCTTCCGGGAGTTGGCGCATTTGGCGCCGCGATGGCGAATCTGGAACGGCTTGGTCTGGTTGGGGCGGTCCGGGATTTCGCGGCCTCGGGCAGGCCGTTTCTCGGGATATGCCTCGGGATGCAGCTTCTGCTCTCTCACAGCGAGGAACAGGGGGTCTTCCGCGGCCTCGATATTATCAAGGGCAGAGTCGTCAGGTTCTTCCAGCCCGAGGACGCGGGCGCAGCCACCGCGAATCTCAAAGTGCCCCACATGGGCTGGAACTCGCTTCACAAGATGCCCGATTGCCCGCTGCTCGACGGGGTCCCTGAGGCCGCGAGCGTCTACTTCGTACACTCTTACTATGCCGTCCCGCCGGACGAGGCCGTCGCTGCGACCACGAGCTACGGAATCGACTTCTGCTCCGTTATCCGGAAAGGCAATGTCTTCGCCACGCAGTTCCACCCGGAGAAAAGCGGCGCGATAGGGCTGCGGATGCTTCGGAACTTTGCCTGCATGACACGAGGAGACTAGGTCCGTGGAAGTGATACCTGCCATAGACATCATCGACGGCCGCTGCGTCCGCCTCGCCCAGGGCAGGTTCGACCAGAAGATGGTGTTCGCCGACGATCCGGCCCAGGTGGCCATGGAGTGGGAGCAAAAGGGGGCGAAGCGGCTTCACGTGGTTGACCTTGATGGCGCTCGGACGGGTTATCCCCAGAACCTGAAGGTGCTGCAAGGGATAGTCGAGGCTGTCCGTATCCCCGTGCAGATGGGCGGCGGAATCAGGACCCGTGAGACAGCGCGCCGCGTGCTGCGAACGGGGGTCCAGCGAGTCGTGATCGGCACCTCCGCGGCTCTTGACACGAGCCTTGCGGAAGCTATCTTCGGCGAGCTGGGCGAGCGAGCAGTGCTCGGCGTCGATTCACTGAACGGCTATGTCGCTGTCCGCGGCTGGCAGGCGCGCACGGAAGAACGGGCAACCGATTTCGCGCGCAGGATGTCCGCGCTCGGTGTCAGGCGGGTGGTCTTTACCGATGTTTCCCGGGACGGAATGCTCTCCGGTGTCAATGTCTGGGCTATCGAGCGGATGCTGAAGGCCGTCGATGTGCCCGTCATCGCTTCCGGCGGCGTGGGGAGCATAGAAGACATCAAACGGCTCCGTCCGCTCGAAGGGAGGGGCCTGGAGGGGGTTATCCTCGGCAAAGCGCTCTACACCGGGGCCGTATCCCTTTCGGAAGCTATCGCAGCGGCTGGCTGATCGCCGGCCGGCCCGCTGCCCGGCTGGGCACGAACCGTGGGCAAATGCTTGGCCCAGGATTGCCGGGCGCAGCGTACGTTAGCGCGCCTGTCCCGCAGGAGCCGGGTATGTCGGACGCGGGACTGGTGCGGGAGTGGGATAGGCTCTGCCTCAGATTCGGCACAGCGGCGGACGCCTGGCGGGCGTGCCGGAACGCTCATGACCCGGCGTTGGGCCTAGAGACAGGTCGGCAGCGCCCAGGCGGAGAAGTAGAAGAGGAGTGGAGAGAAACACGAGGTTCATGCATGTCTGTGTCCAAGGCACGAATCGCGTTTCTGTGTCACCGCGACGACCGGGAACTGCTGCCCCCGCTCGAGGCTGCTGCTTTCGACTGGCTGTCCGCCGAGAGCGCGTGGCAGGCTGACCTGCTGCCGTTCGCCCACGCCGACCGTCTCGGCGAGTTCGACGGCGCGTGGTGGTACTATTCGGAGAACCCGGAACTCCCTGCCGCTGCTCTTGACACCACCGACCGGGTGAAGTCGTACCTGGAGGCCGGCGGCAAGCTGCTCCTTTCGCTGCTCGCGGCGCGGTATGTGAAGCCGCTCGGCATTGATCGTGCTCCCGACGCGGTCGAGCGCAAGGAAGAGGGTTTCTTCTGCTGGAACGGCTACGTCGTCCGCCGGCAGCATCCGATCTTCGAAGGACTTCCTAAGGCTTTTCGGATCGCCGAGACGGGTTCTGTCGCACCTTTTGTCAACGCGCGATGGGTCGAGGCGCCGCCGGAGAATGGGAGGGTGCTTGCGATCGCCACGTGGGGATGCCGGTTCGTAGAAGGCGAGCGCGTGATCGTCGAGTGGGACGCAGGCGCGGGCCAGGTGCTCGCGATTGGGATGCACAACTTCCGGTTTGACGGCGTCCCGTCCGAGAACCTGCTGAGGCTTGCCCGCAGCGTCTTCGCCTACCTGACCGCGCCTCTGGTCGCGGAGTTGGGGCTAGAGTGCGACGAGCCGGCCATCCGTGCTGGGGCAGGCTACCTGGGCGGCCACTACGCGGACAGCGTAGTCGCGGACGCTTCGCGTCCGGTCTACGCTGTGGTCACAGGGAAGGCCTGGAAGTCGCTCGATGCCACCTTCTCGGTCAGGGCGCCTTCCGGCTCGGCCTCGGAGGCGAGATCGGTCAGCCCCGGCGAGGTCTTCTGCATCCGCCTGCCGGTCGATGTGAGCGACCTGACGCCGGGAGAACATACCGCAGCGGTTGAGGTCGCCGCGGGCGACAGGCTTCTTGCCTGGTCACAACAAACGTTCTTCGTCGTCCCGAGAGCGCAGGGCGCAGGCATCCTCGACCGTCACTGGCTTTCTGAGATTCGCTCCGAGTCCGTATCTGTGGAGATCGACAAGGCAACCGGGGCCATCTGGGGTCTCCACGACCCGTCAGACGAGCGGCCGGTGCAGTTCGCGGCCAACCCCGATAACCTCGCCGCGCTTGCGACCTCGGACCACCGCTGGCTCGGCGATCTGGTGCTCAAGTACAGGTTCGACGGCGACACGGGCTGGCGTGATCTTGCGACCTGCGACCGCACCGCCATCCGCCGGGTCTATGGCAGCAAAGACTCGGTCGTAGTGGAATATGACCCGGGCCCGCCGGAGCAGGTCGGGCCGGCCGAGCCGACCGCGAGCGAGCGCTTCTCAGCCGAGCGCGGGGGCCTGAACTGGCGCATCGGGATCAGGAACTGCAGCCAGAGCGGAATGGTTCTCGGCGAGCTGGCTATACCGCTCGCGCTGAACACGTTCTTTGCCGGCGAAGTGGACCTCGGCGAGATTTACGAGCGGAAAGTCATGCTGCATTCGTTCATCGGCGGCTCGTCGTCTTGGGTGCTCGCCGCGCCGCTCGGCGGCCGACCACCTTACCTGCTCATCTGGTGTAAGGAAGGCACAAAGTTCGAGGCGATGGCGCATATCGACGATTACGGTCCCCGGCCGGAGGGGTGGGAAGGGCTGATCAACGTCTTCCCCTATTCCAGCGCGAGCCGGGAGACGAGGTGCTGGCAGCAGTGGTTCAACGGCCACAGCCAGGCGGCTCTGCAGCCGGGCGAGGAGCTGGTTTTGAACTTCGGCATGAAGCTCATACGCAGCTACAGCGAGATCGGCGACGTGCTGTTCGAGTCCGGCAAAGCCGCCATCGATGTCGCGCCCGGGATGGTGCTTCCTATAGACATGACGGGCCATCTGCGCGTCCGCTGCAAGCAAGCCATCACTGTGGAAGGCGACGAACATACAGAGATCGATCTCGTGCGGACGGACGGCGCGCTTTCCGTATATCGTCTGCGGTTCAGCAAGCCCGGCCAGCACAACGTCACCATCGCAAGTGACTCAGGAGAGGCCACGAACCTCCATTTCCTGGCGATCGAGCCGATCGAGAAGCTTGCGCGTGCGCACAGCGCGCACATCGCCCGCGACCAGCAGTACCGGGCGCCAGGCCGGCGCGACGGAATGTTCTTGATGTGGGACTCGGAGCTAGGCAGCGTGGTCCTGAAGCCGCGGCATCAGTTCATGGGCGGCGGCTCCGACGAGATAGGCTTCTCCGAACCACTGGTCCTTGCCTGGAAGAACGTCGTCGATCCGGCTGCCGATGAAGTCGCCGCGCTGGAGTACTATATCGAGCGCTTCGTGTGGGGCGGGATCCAAGATAGGGAGACCTTCGCCGTCTCGACGGGCATCACCGACGAGCCGGATGAGCCAATGGCGTACGACCGGTCTTTCAACTACCCGCACCTGGTCAACATCTACTTCGCGCTCTCGAAGATCGCCGGGGGCTACGGTCTCACGCGCTTCCGGGACGCCGAAGGCTACCTCACGATGGCCTATCGCACGGCCTTGGCCTACTACACGCTGGCAATGTATAAGGACAATGCCCGCACGGTCGCCAACTTCGGAGAGTCGCTGTACTTCGACCTTGTCGCGGCTCTTCGTACGCACGGGCACGCGGCTGAAGCGGACGAGCTCGAGTGGCATATCAGCCGGAAGGCGGAGCTGTTCCTCTCGAAGCCGTATCCGTACCTCTCGGAATTCGTCTTCGATACCACCGGGTACGCGGATGCTTACTTTCTCAGGAAACACGCGGGCGGGCTGGAAGGCGCGGCGCCGGTCGTCAGCGTGCTCCGCGCCACTCGCGGCCGCCAGCACTCCTGGCCATGGTACGGAGGCGACGTTCGGTGGGGCTGGGGCTGTTCCAAGTACCCATGGCCCGACGAGCTTTGCCTGAACTACATGACCACTCACAGCGGCCGGGCCCTGCTCGACCACTTCCACGAGACCGGAGAGATACAGGACCTGCGCCTCGCATACGGCTCGTACCTTGCCGCGTGGGCGCTCGTCGAGCCGAGCGGCCTCGCCCATAACCTCTACACGTGGGAGCCGACGAGGATGGCCTTCGATCCGTGGACGAGCGAGATGGGCTGCGGGCTCTACCTGAACTTCATCACCGCCTGCGCTTATGCGGTGGACGATCCTGACTTTGGCCTCATCGGCTACGGATGCGATGTCGAGGGCGATTCGAGAGGGCACATCTCGGTTATCCCGCGCGACGGAGTGGCGAAGCGCGTCAGAATATGGCCGTCTGGAATCCAGGTGGAACTCTCAGCGGGCAAGATCGATCGGGTCGACGCTGAGGGCAACGGAAGAAAGCTCGCTCTCGTGCTCAGGGAGACGCTTGGCCGGGAGATCGATGCGCCGCTTGCCGTCCGCGGCCTGCCGGAGGGAAACTACCGGCTCAGCGCGAACTTCATGGAGCAGGGAACATATTCAGCCGCGGAATGCGCCGCCGGCCTGTGCGTGCCGCTTCCAGCGGGAGGCGCTGTGCAAGTGCAGCTTGCAGCGCAGCCGCGAGACACCTTACTCCGCTGCAGGCAGCGGAGGCCGAATCCTAGAGAATAATGGAGGTAAATGAGACACAATGCTGGCACCTACACCGCCAATGGGATGGAATACCTGGAACACGTTCGGCGGAGACATCGATGAGCAGTTGATCCGCGAGTCGGCAGACGCCATTGTTTCCGAGGGACTGCTCGATGCGGGCTACAAGTACGTGGTGATCGACGACTTGTGGGAGGCTCCGGAGCGGGACAAGGACGGTAGGCTGGCCGCCGATCCCGAGAAGTTCCCGAACGGGATAAAGGCTCTTGCCGACTATGTCCACAGCAAGGGGCTGAAGTTCGGCATTTACTCCTGCGTCGGTACTCACACCTGCGGTCGCCGGCCCGCAAGCTACGGGAACGAAGAACTGGACGCCGAAACCTTCGCCGCCTGGGGCGTGGACTTCCTCAAATACGACTACTGCTACAAGCCGGCGGGCGTGAGCGGGCCTATGCTCTACAAGCGAATGGGCCAAGCCCTCCGCGCGACGGGACGGAAGATCCTCTACAGCATGTGCAACTGGGGAGCCGAGGAGCCTTGGAAGTGGGCTGCAAGCTGCGGCGGCCACATGTGGCGCACGACGGGCGACATCGCTGATTCTTGGGCCAGCATAGAGGAGATCGGGTTCAGCCAGGATGGACTGGAATACTACGCCGGCCCGAACCGTTGGAATGACCCGGATATGCTGGTGGTTGGCATGTACGGCAAGGGCAACTGCTCGGACGAAGTCGGCTGCACCGACACCGAGTACCGAACCCACTTCAGTCTCTGGTGCCTTCTTGCGGCTCCGCTGATGATAGGCTGCGACGTCCGCAGCATGACGGCCGCGGCGAAGGAGATTCTCACCCATCGAGAGGTGATCGCCGTCGATCAGGACCCAATGGGCAGGCAGGGCTATCGGGTCGGCAAGGATGGCTCTTCCGCGCAAGTATGGGCGAAGCCTTTGTCGGACGGCTCTCTGGCGGTCGGGCTGTTCAACCGCGCGAACGGCTGGGCTCAGACGATCCCTGTCGCGTGGGAGAGCGTCGGACTGCACGACCGCCGGCCGGCCGTGGTGCGAGACCTGTGGAAGCGGGAAGACTTAGGCGTGTTCAGCGGAAGCTTTTCGGCCTCCGTCGAAGCTCACGGCTGCCTGCTGCTCAAGCTGACGCCGCAGAGACGCGCGGTCTGAACGCAGCCGCCGGCCTCGATGCTGAGTCGGCCCTAACCGGCGATAGACGAAACGCACAGCACGGCTCCCGATGCCATAGCGCTGCTCTTCGGCGGTGCATGCGGTCGCCCTATGCCACCTTCAGAACGGGCCTCGGCCCGTGCCGCCCGGGTCGGGTACCGCACCCATTGTTGAAGTCACCCGAGACATGTTTGGGTAGGAGGTTCATGGAGGAGCGGTTAGAGGACCATCGGCCGGGCGCAGCGTCGCGCCGCGCGCAAGCCGCGCTGCTCTGCAAGGTGTAGGATGGCTGCAGAGGTAAGAGATGAGTTTCGACCGGATTTGCTCGAGGGTGAGGAGATCCTGTGGACAGGCCGGCCGGAGCCGTCGGTCGTCCTTGCCGGTGCCGATGTTGCCGTAATCCCGGTAACCATCTGGCTCGGAAGCCTGGCTATCTACGCTGGAACATCGCTTCTCCGCCGACTGCCGGGGGCCAGCGCCCCGAGCGAGATACTCGTGCCGCTTGTCGGCGGCATCCCGTTCCTCTTGGTGGGCTTCTACCTGGCCCTGGGCCGGTTCATCTACAAAGTGTGGCGGAAAAAGCGCACCTACTATGCTGTCACGAACCTCCGAGTGCTTGCACTGACCAAGATCCGCGGCAGGCGCCTCATGGCACTCTACCTGGAGGAGATTCCTGCCCTGAACAAGTCTGTCCGGCCCGACGGGATCGGCACGGTCTTCTTCGCGCGGTCTCCGTTCATCGCCTCCTGGTGCGGGAACACTGGCATGAACTGCTCGACCGGCTTCGACAGGAAGGACTTTATGGCGTTCTACGACGTAAGGGGCGCGGGGTCGGTGTACGGGCTGGTGGATGGGCTGACGGGCCGGCTAAGCGCTGAGGGTTGAGAGTTGGGAGAGGGTCGTTCGACGGAGGCCCTGTGCCCATGCGATCAGTCGGCCTCTGCCGCACCGAAACCCGCTATGGCCCAGCTTGGCGGGTTCCGGGAAGCTGGCGGTTACCCCTTCAGCCCTGTCATCACGACCCCCTGCACGAAGTAGCGCTGGGCGAGGAAGAAGATGACTAGCACTGGGATGAGCACGGCGGTAGAGGCGGCCATCAGCGAAACGATGTCAACGCCCCACACGTCCTGAAACGTGGCAAGCCCCAGGGCAAGCGTGCGCTTCTCCACGGAGTTCAGGTAGATCAGCGGCGTCATGAAGTCGTTCCAGTGGGCGACAAAGGAGAACACGGCGACGGTCACGAGCACCGGCTTCGAAAGCGGCATGAAGACCTGCCAGTAGACCCGGAAGGGCGAGCAGCCGTCGATCTTGGCGGCGTCCTCGAGGTCCGGCGGAATGGTCAGGAAGAACTGGCGGATGAGGAAGATGTAGAACGCGCTTCCGAAGAACGCAGGCACGATCAGAGGCAGCAGCGTGTCATACCAGCCGAGGCCGCGGAAGATCACGAAGCGGGGGATCATCGTCACCTCGCCGGGTAGCATGATCGTGCCGAGCATGACGACGAAGAGCACGTCGCGGCCGGGCGCTCGCAGCCGGGCGAAGGCGTAGGCGGCAATTGAGCTGGAGAGCGCCGTGCCGATCACGGCGAGCAGGGTCACCTTCAGGGTGTTCAAGAGGTACAGATGGAACGGCATTACCGTCAGCGCCTTCGCGTAGTTGCCCCAGATGAACCTGGTCGGGATGAGATGCAGACCTGGCGCCGCGACCTCTGACGGCTGCCTGAGCGAGATCGATAGCATCCAGAGGAACGGCACTGCGAACAGAGCGGCGCCGGTCAGCAGCACGATGTACGTCAGGACACCGGCCGCTTTCCCCACGGAGGTCCTTCTCGTATTGTCGATCGCTGTAGACTTCACAACCATTTCTGCTCACTTATACTACGACTCCCGAGGTCGGATCAACTCCCAGGGGTAACTGCTCGGGATTGGCTGGCACAACGGCGACCGCGCAGCCCGCGGGCCATTACGGCCGTCGAAAGAAGACATGCTCCAGCGACACAGCCGAACAGGATATACGGTGCGCGCGCGGAGATCGTCTGAGCCGCCACGCCTCCGAGCAGACACCCGGCCACGTTGCCCGCCGCGACCAGCGATTCGTGAATGCCGGTGTTCCTGCCGCGGTCCTTTCCAGCGAATAAGCCGTGGTACAGCGCGGCGGAGTAGCTGACTCCGAGCGACGTGCCCAGCCCGAAGAACGTCGCGCCGAGCAGGACAGGTGACGACGCAAGAGTGGTGGCAACCGCGCAGGCCAGCATAGTGGACTGAGCAGCTAGCTGCGGCCATATCTTCCCCCTCCACCACGGCGAGGCGCTCGAAGTCAGAATCCCCGCTGCCTGGCCTGCCAGCAGCATCGCAACCACCACCGCCACCTCCGCCCTCGACCACCCGAGCGAAAGCCCGAGCTTGGGGAAGAGTATTCTGATCGTCGCGAACCCGAAATACCCCGTGAAGTGACTCATCCGAGCGATCAGCAAAAACCGCGTGGCGTGGGCCGGCGCGGGACCGCCCTCTTCGGTCTCTTCCGCCGGACGGCCGTCCCGCCGAGCGGACCGACGCCAGAAGAGAACGAGCGCGCCGCTCGTCAGCGCTGCGCATACGGCGGCAAGCGGCGCGAGCGAAAGGTCGATACGAACGAGGGCTGCTGCCCCGAGTCCGGCCAGCGCTCCGCCGGTGCACCACCCGACGTTGAACGCTCCCAGGTTCCTCGCCAACTGTTCTGGCTTTGATACGTCGCCGATCAGAGCTTGAAGCGGCGGATAAAAGACACCCATGGCGGCGAGAACCAGGGTGTAGGAGATGATGACATGAACATTTGACCGGGCTGCCGCCAGCCCGGCCGCGCCGACCGCCACCAGACATGCACCGGGGATGATGACCTTGATCCTGCCTGCGCGCTCGGACAAGCGGCCTGCGGTCAGACATACTGGCAGTCTGACGGCCTGAGGCACCCAGCCGATAGTGCTCAGCAGAATGTCACTTGCGCGGAAAGCGAGCGCCAGAAGCGGCACCGTGGTCTGCACGAGCGCGAGCGCCGCGTCCATGAACGCCGGTATCACGAGCGAGTAGTGTCTGTCTTTCACAGCGGGACCGTCGCGGCTGCCGTGCAAGTGCCGCATCTGTAGACTTCTGCTCCAGGTGCGCGGTGACCTTCCCCTGACTGTGCGAGGTCGGCTGGAACCGGTGACGCTCCGGGTTCACGGTGAAGCGCCGCGCGGCGCTTACGGCCGAGGTTGAGAGGCCCTGCTCGCGGCTTTGGCAGTTGCCTTCAGCTCGGCGTGAAGTTCCTTGAGCCGATGGACGTCGTCGCGCGTGACGCTCGCGCCGCTGTAGCGGATACTGCCGAACAACCGCGCTGCCTCAAGTGCGGCTGCCGAAGCCCCTGCCGATCCCAGGTCTGCAGCCAGGGCAGATTCGACCGGGGTGAGTGCGGGAGCATGTACGCGGAGGGTGCGCCGGATAGCGGCGTAGTGCGCGAGAGCGGCGGCATGCAGCCGGCTGGGAGCATGGGGGCGGCGTGCCAGCCGTATGCCTCGTATCTCCGAGGCGAAAGCGAACACCATACAGGCTCCCAGAAGCAGAATGGCGATTGGCACAGCCGCCGACCCGCCCAGAAGACGTTCGACAGCCCGGCGGATACCCTGCGCAACCCGAGCCAGCCAACCTTGCTCCCGCCCCCTGCAAAGGGCAGTCGGGTCGAAAGCGACCCAGCCGTAGCCCGGGAAGTACAGCTCGGCCCAGGCGTGTCGGTCCATGTCGCGCACCCGGAAGTGCTTCGCGTTCTCGACGAACTCCCCTGTGTTGAACCCCGTGGCCAATCGGGCCGGAATGCCAACCTCCCTGCACATCACCACCATCGCGCTCGCGAAAACGTCGCAGTAACCCGCATTCGAGGTGGACAGGAAGTAGTCCACAGCGTCGGCAAGCGGCGGCGCAGGTGGGGCGTTCAGGTCGTAGGCACAGTGTTCGGCAATGTAGCTCTGGATTGCGCAGGCCTTGTCATAAGGGTTGGCAATGCCCTTTGTGATGCGCCTGGCGAGTTGGCCGACGCGGTTCAGGCTTGTGGTTGTCTGCAGGAAGTACTCCCGAACGTCGGGTGCGTAGTTCATGGGTGCCCGGCGCAGGCTGTTTGCGTCGCTCGTGGGCGGAGAGGACCATGCCCGGTATGCGGTCGCTCCAGGACGGACGCGAACCCCGCGCCAGCAGTTGAACGCGTTCCTCTGGATCTGCGCATAGGGCGCCGCCACGGCAACAGGCTCGGCCGCCGCATATACCGTGCGGCTTCGGGCCGCTCTGACCCGGATAACCTGCTCCAGCAGCCGCCGCCCGGAGGGTGGGGCCGTGCCGCTCTTCGGGAGCGCGCCTGCGCTGGAAGCTGCCGGCAGGACTTGCCAGCTTGTCTCCCAACGGTAGGGCGCGGACACCTGCCAACCGTGGCCGGTGTAGTGATCGAATACCTTACCCCGCCAATACGCGCCCACCGGATGTGCGGAGCCTGAAAGGTGGGCCCGGACAGTCATCACCGTTGCGTCGGACAGGTGGATTGGCCCTTGGGCTATCTGCAGGACATCGGTCTCGCCGTAGGCCGATCCCAGGAACCGCTCGTCCGCGCGCGTGAAGTTGGGCATGACTGCGCCAAAGCCCTTGGTACAGATGAACCTGATGGGTACGCTAATCACTAGGCCGACGGCGAGCGCGAGAGAGGCGACCGCCAGCGCTGCTCGGAAGGTAGGCTTCAGGTCCGCGGCCTGCGTTGCTCTGCTGTGGGCGAGCAAGAACACGGCCAGAGCGAGGTAGATGATGAAGAGTGCCATCATCTCAGGGTTGAAGTTGCTGGTCGAAGAGAGGCTGATCAACGCGATCGTGGGGATAGCCGAGAATACGACCGAATCGTCCGACACGAGCGTGAAGCTGCGCAGCACTTCAAGCCAGAGCAGCATCGCCGCCAGGCGGAGCTCCGGAGTGCTTTGTGCAGCTAAAGGCACCGCAGCCCCGCTGAAGCCCTCACCCGCGATGAGCTGAGCGTAGACTACCATGGCTGCGCCGATCACGGCGATCTCCACAAACCGGGCGGTGTACCCAAGCCCTCGCAGCGTGATGCTGGTTGTGTAGCCGAGGCAGATAAGGATGCCCATAGTGGCCGCGAAGCCTGCATCGCTCAGGACGGAGTTCAGTGCACCGAGGCCGCAGAGAGCCGTTGCCAGGCCGGCAAGATAGAGCAGGTAGCTGATCCGGCCGCGGTCAGGTTGCTTCATCGGCGGCCTCCCGAACGAGTTCGACGCTCGCTCCAGCTTGCTCCAGATCGACCAGGGCTCTCCTGACGTTGGCAGACGGGTCGAATGCGGAGGGATCGACGACTGCGATGCCGACGCGCGCCCCGGAGGCGACGGCATGCCGCACGGCCCCCGCGAGCCGTTGCTCGACGCGCGTCACCACAAGAAGGACCGCGCTCCCGGACGAACGGGCCAGTCGGAGAAGCTCGGCAGCCGAGACAGATGAACCCGCCTGTGCCTCGGCAAGTGCGGCCAGTGCCGCCGGAAGACCGGCGGGACCCGCGAGATCGAGTCTCTTCACGCTGGACCGCTCCGGCATGGCAAGCCGCACACTCGTGCCCGCTCTGAGAAGCTCGCGCACGGCGTAGGCCGCTATCCCGGCTGCCACGTCCAGCGATGTCCTCGGGCCGGCGCCGCAGTCACTGCCTTCGGAGAGGTCGAGCGCGACCGTCACCAGACCTGCCCCGTTGTGTTCGGGTTCGACCACGGCAAGCTTCTGGGTTCGAGCAGTCGTCTTCCAGTGTATGCGGCGGAGTTCGTCGCCGTCTTGATAGTCGCGGACGCTCGAGAAATCGCCGGGCACGCCGAACCGCGCGACCGAGCGCAGCACCTGAGTATCACGGGTCCCGTCCGAGGAGCGCACAGACCGGATGGGAACCGGCTTCGGGTAGACAATCAGCTCGGATGTGGTCCCGACACGGCGCCTTAGGCGGAGCATTCCAAGGGGATCGGAGGCGCGGACCTCCACCGGTCCGATCCGGTACCTTCCCCGTTTTGCCGGGCGGAACCAGAGCGCGAGTTCAGCGTGAGATGCCTGGGGCGCCTGCACCCCTTCCGGCGGTTCCGGTTCGATGCCCCGCGGAAGGTTATCCGACACAACGAGTCCGCCCGGCAGCGGTCCATGCGCGTTCTGGATGCTGACCATGGCAGCGGTTCGCTCGCCCTGTGTCGTCGTGCTCCTCGCCGCCCTCGTCGCACTGCATCCCCTGAGCATCCACGAACCGACCGTGTAGCTCGCAGCGGGCAGCGCAAGCAGGACGGCGGCCATAGTGAAGAGGTATGGGACTCCAAGGACCGTTGCTACAACGAGACAGAACAGGCCCGCAAGGCATGGCCCTATGAACCTCGGGTTGAGGACCAGGGAAGCCGCGTCTTCAGCAGCGCGCTTGGTTCTGTCAAGTCCTTCCATATCTCACCGGCACCGGGACGGCAGACAGGATCTCCCTGATGATGTGCTGTGCTGAGTCGGACCGCCAGGCGCTCTCACCCAGGACCAGCCGATGGGCGAGAGCCGGGACTGCGGCTGCCTTGATGTCGTCCGGTAGGACGTAGTTCCGTCCGGCTATGGCGGCCAGCGCCCGTGCGAGCCGCATAACCGCAAGCGAGCCGCGGGGGCTTGCTCCGAGCAGCACCTCCGGCCGGCCGCGCGTCGCGCCAACAATCTCGACGATGTAGTCCTTCAGCGAGTCATCGACGTGCACGTCCTTGACGTCCTCCTGAAGAAGCGCCAGTTCGTCCGGGGTCATGACCGCGGTTACCTGGGCGAGCGGATGCTCGCGCATCTGGGCATCGAGCACGGCGACCTCGTCGCGCTTGCTTGGGTAGCCTACCGACACCCGAGCGAGGAACCGATCGAGCTGGGCTTCCGGCAGCGGATAGGTGCTTCCGTGCTCCACGTTGTTCTGGGTTGCGATGACGAGGAACGGCTGCGGCATCCGGTATGTAGTGCCGTCCGCTGTTACTTGGAGTTCCTCCATGGACTCGAGCAAAGCGGACTGCGTCTTCGGCATTGCACGGTTGATCTCGTCGGCAAGAACGATGTTCGCGAATATCGGCCCGGGCCGAAACTGGAACTCGCCGGTCTTCTGGCTGTAGACCGGGGTGCCGGTCACGTCCGAGGGCAGACTCGGGGTGTAATGTCAAGCCCTGGTTTTGAGTAGCTGTGGGGCGTACCAAAGGGTTAGCCTTTCAGCGGGGGCTTGATCGGGCTGTTCTTTGACAGGTAAAGACGGCGCTAATGGTCCAGGT